>ENA-ORTG01003703-ORTG01003703.1-human-gut-metagenome-genome-assembly--contig:-NODE-3703-length-10554-cov-21.397847_pt1 | contig 10554 bp, 8 predicted proteins | sample MGYA00241906_ERZ509176 | MGnify/ENA primary metagenome ERZ509176 (study PRJEB26280, sample SAMEA2338811) | human gut metagenome | biome: human gut; feature: human-associated habitat; material: faeces... | reverse complement strand
GGCCGCTGGTACCGTGACCGCCATTGCGGATGACGCTCTGTGGGGCCGCGTGGTGGAAGTGACCGACGCGCAGGATCGCGTGTGGCGCTACTGCGGGCTGGAAGAAGTTGCCGTGACCCAGCGCGAAAAAGTAACCGCCGGGACCCGCCTTGGCACCACAGGCAACGTGCCCGCCGAAGCCCAGCAGGGCAGCCACCTGCACCTGGAATGCCGCAAAGCCGGCGCCTGCCTGGACCCGGAAAAGAATTAACACAGGCAATGCCGCTGCACCGTGGATGGTGCGGCGGCATTACTCTGCCATGAATTCAGACAAGCTCTTAAAAAATATCCTGCTTGCCAGCAAATACCGTTGACAAATACACGAAACATGTGTATTCTTATGGTAAAGATATCTTACAATGTCTTATTTTATAAATTTTCTTACAACTCATTCCATACAGAAAGGAGCCCGCCATGACACGCCAGCGTGCCTTGATTTTGGAAATTTTACAGCACAGCCCCAAACATCTGACGGCGGACGAAATTTTTGCCATTGCCAGGGAGAAGATGCCCGGCATTGCCCGCGGCACCGTGTACCGCAACTTAAAGCTGATGGAACAGGCCAGGGAAACTGCCCGACTGGAAATGCCGGATGGCCCCGACCGGTTTGATAAAACCTCCAACCCGCACGGCCATTTGTACTGTGATTGCTGCGGCAGCCTGCAGGACCTGCCGGTGATCGGCCTGGTGCGCGAAATTGAAAATGCCATTGGAACCGAAGTGCGTTCCTACCAGCTGACCATCCATTACATCTGCCCTGAATGCCGCGAAAAACAGGCGGAACTTTAACAGCGGAGAAATACGCCACAAACTGTGCTTCCCTGATTATATTTAGGGCAACACCGCACAATTCCCGCCTTGCGGCTTAAGCACCGCTCCGGCAGCTGCGGCACGGCATCTGCGTTGCCAAAATGCTCGATAATGTCGGGTTGCGGTACCCGCATCGTGCTTCGGGGGCAAAAGCCCCTCGCACTCTGCGACCGCTGCCCCTGCTTCGGTTCGCTGTTTCCGCCACTGGCGGCGCTCACCTTTGCAGCATCCAGTATTATCTGCGCTTTTGGCTTGGCATCTGCCGCCCCTCGCTCGCCGTATCGGCACTTAGAATTATGCGGTATTGCCTTAGCTTATATCAGCTTTCAAATTTTATTTCTTTGCCCCAAAGGATGTGTTACTACTGGCAAAAAATTCAACTTTACCAAAACTTATCCGCAATGGGCGGTTGTTCCTCGGTGGTGCCCTGCTGGGGGTACTGGTGTTTATGCTGGTGTTCGGGGTCAGCACACTGGATGTAACCAACGATGCCTTTTGCCGCGGTGGGTATATTGAAAAGGACATCCAGCAGCATTATGCCGGGTGGCTGTTTTACCGCCAAAGCTCCGCTGGCTGGCCGCTTTGCATTGCCCGCGGCATCAACTACCCGGATGGGCTGAGCGTTGCTTATACCGACTCTATCCCGCTGGTGGCTGCCCTGTTAAAGCCGGTTGCCAACCTTGTGGGCGGAACGTTCCAGTATATGGGGTGGTTCACGCTGGTCTGCTTTGCGTTGCAGGGCGGGTTTGGCGCGCTGCTGGCAGGGCTGTTCCTGCCGGGGTGCGCGGCACCGCTTGCGGCGGACCTGCTGTTTGTTACCAGTCCGGTTTTGTTTGAGCGTGTGTTCCGGCATACCTCGCTGGGGGCACAGTTTTTTGTGCTGGCTGCACTCTATTTTTATTTTGCTGCACGGCGCAAAGGGCAGTATGCCTCCCGCGGGCTGTTTGTGCTGAACGTGCTGGCGGTAGGCATCCACCCCTACTTTCTGCCGATGACCTATGCCATCACGCTGGCGCTGCTGCTGGAATATGCACTGCACAACCGCCAGCTTGCGGGGCCCGGCCTGTACCTTGCTGCCAACTTTAGCGGCACGGCACTGCTGGGCTGGGCACTGGGGCTGCTGTACGGCAGTGCTTCCAGCGGCGGGCAGGCATTGTACGGCTATTTCTGCATGAACCTGAATGCACTGTGGAACCCCGTGGGGGTAAACGGCGTGCTGTACAGCCGGGTGCTGCCCGCACAGAACCAGGTTTACGGCAATTATGATGCCTTTGCCTACCTGGGGCTGGGCGTGCTGATTGCCCTGCCCATTGCGGTGGTTTTGCTGCGGCGGCAACTGGGCGGCATGCTGCGCCGCCACTGGGCATTGGCCTGCTGCTGCGCGGTTTTAACGGTGTTTGCCATCAGCAATGTGATTACCGCAAACGGCGCAACGCTTGCCACGCTGCCGCTGCCCGCTTCGCTGATCAAACTTTTTTCCATCTTCCGTTCCAGTGGGCGGCTGTTCTGGCCAATCTATTACCTGCTGATGCTGCTAACCCTTGTGGGCCTTGCCCGGCTGAAAGGCCGCTGGCTGCTGGCGGGTGCTGCCCTTCTGGCTGTGGTACAGGTTTGGGATGTAAGCCCCGGCATGGTGCAGCGCAGTGCGGCAATGCAGCAGGCCATGCAGACCGATGCGTTCCCCACTGAGATGGAGAGCGATTTCTGGCAGGCAGCGCAGCAGTATACGGCGGTTGTCTCGATGGATGAAATTCAAGATGACGCGTTGCATCTAGCCCTGTTTGCCGCGGACAACGGCATGACGACCAATGACCCGTTTGCCGCCCGCTATGATGAAACGGCACTGGCCGCCCAACGGGAAACGCTGCTGGCGGAGCTTGCTGCCGGAACCGTGCGGGAGGATACGCTGTACCTGTTTGCAGAGGAAGGTGCCTTTTTGCAGGCCGTGGAACCGGTGAAGGACAATGCCTGGTGCGGCAGGGTAACGAGTACGGACGGCACATGCAGCTGGTATGTGATTGCGCCGGGGCTGCAGGGGCAGAACTTTGATGCGCTGTGCACCCCCTATGACGAAAATTATCCCCTGCGCCTTGCGGATTACACTGACGCCCTGTGGAACCGCGGTGTGCTGGACGAAACGAAACAGACGGTATGCTTTGCAGATTCCCCCTTTGTGCGCCGCAAGCTGGAACATGCCAGTGTGCTATGCGCCGATGGGAAAGAATACACAATTAAAACGATTGACGACCACGATGCAGGCTGGCTGATGGTGACACTGGATATCCCGGACGCGACCGTTTTGTGGGATAAAGAATTGGAGAGTAAATAATGCAGGAACTACATGTAAAAAGCCTTTTGCCCGTGCGGCTGGACAAATACCTGATGGAGCAGTTCCCTACCCTGGGGCTGGGGCGGCTGAATAAAGCACTGCGGGAAAACAAAATTAAGCTGAACGGCAAAAAGCAGCCCCTTGCCACCCGTGTGCAGAACGGCGATGTGATCCGCGTTTACCTGCTGGACGACCAGCTTGGACTGACCTCCCAGGAGGGGCCGGAGTTTTTGCAGGCACGCGCCCCGGCGGAATTTATTTATGAAAACGATGATTTGATCGTGGCCAACAAGCCCGCGGGTATCCCGGTGGATGGCGACGAATCTGACACCCTGCTGAACCGCGTACTGCGCCGCCTGTATGAGGAAAAGCGGTGGGACGCCGCCCATGAGCCGCGCCTGTGCCACCGGCTGGACACCGGCACCAGCGGCCTTGTGCTGCTGGCAAAGACCGCGGCGGCGGAAGAATTTTTGGTAAACGCCATCAAAGAGCGGTTGATTCGCAAAACTTACCTGTGCGTAACCTTTGGCCGCCCGGTACCACCCGCTGCCACGCTGCACAGCTTTTTAACGAAAGATTCTGTGCATGGCATTGTGCGCATTCTGGACGAGCCGAAATCCGGTGCAAAAGAGATCATTACCGCATATGATACCATTGCCGTCAGCGGACGTTTGGCGCTATTACGGGTGGAGCTGGTAACGGGCCGCACCCACCAGATCCGCGCTCATCTAGCCAGCATTGGCTGCCCGATTTTGGGCGATTCCAAGTATGGCAACAATGCCGCCAACCGGGAGCTGAAGCTGAAATATCAGGCTCTGTGCGCCTGGGAGCTGGCGTTCCCCAAAAAGATCAGCGGCCCACAGTTTGCCGCTTTGGCTGGCAAGGTGTTCCGCGCACCCAAGCCATGGTATTACCAGCAGGTACTGGATGGAACGCTGAAATAAGCGTTATGCGCCAGGGGATTGATTTTTCGCATCCTGCATGCTTTTACTGCTTTATGATTGCTGCCTTGCAAATTTAATCACAAGCTCTAACCACATTTTCCTATGGCAACACCGCACAATTCCCGCCTGACGGCTTAAGCACCGCTCCGGCGGCTGCGGCACGGCATCTGCGTTGCCAAAATGCTCGATAATGTCGGGTTGCGGTACCCGCATCGTGCTTCGGGGGCAAAAGCCCCTCGCACTCTGCGACCGCTGCCCCTGCTTCGGTTCGCTGTTTCCGCCACTGGCGGCGCTCACCTTTGCAGCATCCAGTATTATCTGCGCTTTTGGCTTGGCATCTGCCGCACCTCGCTCGTCGTATCGGCACTTAGAATTATGCGGTATTGCCCTATATTCCTGATGGCAGCAATAAGCACAGACACGGAATAGAACAAATAGAAAACCAGCCGCCGGCTTCAGGGATTTTCCCCTGCCCGGCGGCTGGTTTTGGTTTATTTTGCTTTATCCTGCCCGGATAAATATCAGCGGGTCAGCCCGCCTTTGCCGATAAACAGCAGGCGATCAGGCGATGACAAAGTGGTAGATCAGCGACACAGCAATGATGAGCGCACAGACCACTGCGGTGATGGGCGGTGCCCAATGGATGATACGCTCGGCCATTACATCGTCCTCGCTCTCCTCGTCATCGTCCGCATAACGGCCACGGCGAGGTTCTTCGTCATCGTCGCTTTCCTCTTCCTCATCATCGAACATGCGGGTATGCTCGTCCTCTTCATCCTCTTCATCGGCAAACAGATGGCCTTTGGGGACATAGCGGCGCACACGGTCCATTTCGGCGTTGGTTGCTTCGTCGTCCTCGCCCTCTTCTTCCGGTTCCTGGGCCGGGGCGGGCGGGGTGAACTGTGCGGTGGGCTCCTGGCTGATGGCTGCCTGAGCCGCGGCGGCGGTGGCAGCGGCCTGGGCTGCCTGGGCTGCTGCGGGGTCAACGCCATTGGCCACGGCGTTGATTTCGCGCTGCTGCTGTTCGGCGGCCTGCCGGGCTTCCTCCAGGATGCGGGTCAGGGTTGCCTTGATGTAAGCGCGGTCGCCGCCGCACTCGCTGCAGACGGAAACAGCTTCCTCATTGGGGTGGAACGCGCCGCAGGCGCAGAACCAGCCGTTTTCGGTATCCTGCGGGACGCAGGTCAGCATCTTATTGTTGGTGCGGGTCTGAAGTGTGCGGGCAATAGAGCCAGGCAGCACACGGGGGGCCTGCAGGCGGACACGCTTATAATTACGCAGATCCACGCCGCGGCCGTTCAGGAAAGCACGGTCCTGCTCAATTTCCACGCTGGAAACCGGCGTATCGCTGACAAACACAGCGTCATCGGCACCAAACAGTTCGCCGGGCTGCACATTGAGCTGCTCATAATAGAAATCATCCTCGCACAGGATCTGACCAGAAGCATCTTTGCACTTGAAGTGGATGATAAAGCCGGTCAGCGGTTCTGTGCCAACATTCTTAAAGGTCAGGCAGACCGCAACTTCACCCGTGACATCCCCTTTCAGCAGCTCAACACGGACAAACTGAACCGGGCTGCCGGCAGTGTAATAATTGGCACGGGATTGCGCCATCAGGGAAAAATTTTGATCCATTGTGTTTCACCTTGCCTCAATTTTCATCAGACGGTTCGGAGGGCTGTTCCGGCGCGGCGGGCTGCTCTGCCGATGCAGGGGCTGCGGCAGGCGCGGGGGTATCCAGCCCAAAGGGTGCCAGGTTTTCGCCTTTCATCAGGGCGTCAAACTCTTCGCCGCTGATCTTTTCGCGTTCCATCAGCACACCGGCCACACGGTGCAGCTCAGTCATGTGCTCGGTCAAAATGCGGCGGGCCGTCTCGTAAGATTCATCCATGATATCACGGATCTCATTATCAATTTCGGACGCCGTATTTTCGGAATAGCCCTTGCCCTGGCCAAAGTCTCGGCCAAGGAAGGTTTCGCCAGGGTCGGTGCCATAAACCACCGGGCCCATGCGCTCCGAGAAGCCATAGCGGGTCACCATGGCGCGGGCGGTATCCGTGGCACGCTGCAGGTCGTTGGAAGCACCGGTGGAGATATCATCCAGCACCAGCTGCTCCGCCACACGGCCGCCCAACAGGCAGACAATGTTCTCGTTCATGGCGGTCTTGGTCACATAGCTGGGGTCTTTTTCCGGCAGATACATGGTAAAGCCGCCTGCCGAACCACGCGGGATAATGCTGATCTGGTGCACGGGATCATGCGTTTTGCAGAAATAGCCGGTAATGGCATGGCCGGCCTCGTGGTAAGAGGTCAGGCGCTTTTCGGCATCGGTCACAACGCGGCTCTTCTTTTCGGGGCCAGCCACAACCTTGATGGAAGCTTCCTCGATTTCGGGTTCGGTGATGGCCTTTTTGCCCTTGCGCGCAGCCAGCAGGGCGGCTTCGTTGACAAGGTTTTCCAGGTCGGCACCGGAGAAGCCCGCGGTGGACTTGGCGATGGTTTTCAGGCTGACATCGGGGCCAAGGGGCTTGTTCTTGGTGTGAACGCGCAGAATCTCCTCGCGGCCCTTCACATCCGGCAGACCAACATAAACCTGACGGTCAAAACGGCCGGGGCGGAGCAACGCGGGGTCAAGCACGTCGGGACGGTTGGTCGCCGCGATGAGGATGACGCCTTCGTTGGACTCAAAACCGTCCATTTCCACAAGGAGCTGGTTCAGGGTCTGTTCGCGTTCGTCATGCCCCCCGCCGAGGCCAGCGCCACGCTGACGGCCCACGGCGTCGATTTCGTCGATAAAGATAAGGCAAGGAGCGTTTTTCTTGCCCTGCACAAACAGGTCACGGACACGCGAAGCGCCCACGCCCACGAACATTTCCACAAAGTCGGAACCGGAAATGGAGAAGAAGGGCACCCCCGCCTCACCAGCTACGGCGCGGGCCAGCAGGGTCTTACCGGTACCGGGAGGGCCGACGAGCAGGACGCCCTTGGGAATGCGCCCGCCAAGACGGGTGAACTTGCGCGGATTGGAGAGGAAGTCGACGACTTCGGAAAGTTCTTCCTTGGCTTCGTCCACACCGGCCACGTCATCGAACGTGACCTTGCCCTGCTCCTGATTGAGCATACGGGCCCGGGAACGGCCAAAGGACATGGCCCGGCCCGCTCCGCCCTGCATCTGGCGCATGAAGAAAATCCACACGCCGATAAGCAGCAGCATGGGGAACCACGACACCAACAGGGTCATGTACCACGGGGAGTCCTCGACAGGCTCGGCCCGGACTTCGACCTTCTCGGCAATGAGTTTATCCACGAGGCCGGGATCGTTGGGGACGTAAATCTGGAACGATTTGCCGTCGGTCGTTTTCCCGGTAAGGGTATTCCCCTGAATAACCACCTCGGACACTTCACCCTTGGCGGCCTGACGCAGGAATTCACTGTACGTCACGCTCGGCTGGGACGAATGCTGAGGCTGGCTAAACAGGTTGAACACAATGACCATAGCCAGGGAGATGACCCCCCAGAGCATGAGATTCCGCGTAAACTGATTCAAAAGTTACCTCCGTATGGCCCGGCAGCGCCAAACCCCGCCAAGCCTCGGGCACAGTGTAAGTTCTCTTTGAGCGTTTGACAACGGCAGACGGGTTATTCAGGAAAAGCTTTCCTTATGGGGGGTCTCCGGCGTCAACAATTCCGTATCAGAAAACACTATGGGGCATCAAGAAATTATATCGGCTCAACTGTATGGGCATACTTTTTAAAAATATGTATTTCAAAAGAGTTACGTATACAGGGCACCAAAGCGGGAGACACGTCGGACATGAAAAAAAGCGAAACAGCCTCTTTCCTCAGCCAATACCCCACCCCCGGGTGTCCAAAGCCCTCCGGGTGCCCCGCCGTTCCCTCAAAAGTCCCTCTCTCCATTGATTCCAAACAAATCCCGGCCCTCGCCTGAGAAACCGGGAAAATTTCATATGGGAGGCCAGGCCACTCCCCTTCTCTACCGATTGCATTTCGAGAACGGGAAAGGAATAGGCCAAATCCGAAAAGAAAAGGCGCCCGTTTCAAAAACGAGCGCCCCTCATTGCCGGTTCCTAAAAAACGTCTTTGTATAGCTGGCTGATGATTTCCAGGCTCATTGTACGTGGGTTCGTGGCGGCGCAGGTGTCCTTCTGGGCATGTCCGACCATCGCGGGGATGTCACGGGGATCGATGGCCTTCACATACCGGGCGGCAAGCTCGGTGATGGTCGTGGGGATGCCCACGTCCTTCGACAGCGTCTTGATGGCGGAAATCGCCAATTCAGCGGCGGCGCGTTCGGACAGGCCGTCAGTGCACTCGCCCATCATCTGCGCGATGCGCACAAAGCGGTCGAGGCGGGAAATCAGGTTGAAGGACTCCACATGCGGCAGGAGGATGGCGTTGCATTCGCCGTGGGGCAGGTTGTAGAAGCCGCCGAGCTGGTGGGCCATGGCGTGCACGTGCCCGAGGCTGGCGTTGTTGAAGGCCATACCGGCAAGGTACTGGGCGTAGCACATGCCTTCGCGGGCGTGGATGTCGCTGCCGTTGGCCACGGCGCGGCGCAGGTTTTCGGAAACCAGCTTGATGGCCTTTTCGGCACAGGCGTCGGTCAGCGGGGTAGCGCCGGTGGAAACGTAGGCTTCAACCGCGTGGGTGAGCGCGTCCATGCCGGTGGCGGCGGTCAGGGCCGGGGGCATACCCACCATCAGGATGGGGTCGTTGATGGCGACGCTCGGGGTGATGCGCCAGTCGACGATGGCCATTTTCACTTTGCGGGCGCTGTCGGTGATGATGCAGAAACGGGTGATTTCGGAGGCCGTACCCGCGGTGGTGTTCACGGCGAGGTAGGGGGGCATGGCTTTGGTGGACTTGTCCACGCCTTCATAATCGTGGATTTTGCCGCCGTTGGAAACGACGAGGCCGATGCCCTTACAGCAGTCATGGGAAGAACCGCCGCCGATGGAGATGAGGCTGTCGCATTCTTCTTTCTTGTACAGTTCGACGCCTGCGGCGACATTAAGGTCGGTGGGGTTTGGAACCGTCTCATCATAGATGGCGTATTCCATCGCCGCTTCGTCGAGGATATCCGTAATCTGTTTCAGGATGCCGGTGTGGACGATACCTTTGTCCGTGACAAGCAACGGCTTCGTGGCGTTCAAATAAACGATACGTTCGGGGATAGCTTTTGCGGCGCCTACACCAATAAGCGTAACGTTGGGAATAAAGAAGCCGTCAACTTTTTCAACAATAGCCATTGTGGTATCCTCCACTGTTTATAGATGGGCATAAACAAGGCAAGAAGAAAAGTAGAAACAGAGAAAATATAGAAACCTTCTTATCTCTTTTGGGGCAACCTATGATGTTTCAAAAAACAGGTCAATAGGCTTTTGTAAAATACACTACATGTGAAAAAAGATTTTTTTGCATGTGAAAGGTGCTTTTTCTCACGAAAGATAAAATATTTTTTCACATAGAAATAGATTGTGCATTCATTCAATTTGTTGATTGAACAAACATGTTCAGAAATGATTTATGATCGGCAATGAAATAAAGCGAATTGCTCAAATGGATAGTCCTGACGCCTATCCGGTGCCGGAGAGAGGGAAGCCGGGGGACGGGCTTTTCCGCCCCAAGAGGGGCTGGAAGGGCTCCGCCGATTTGCAAATGGGCTTGACAACAAAAAATATCCATTGTAGGGGTAACTCCTTTCGGAACATTTACCCACTCCTATGGAGGAAAACAGATGCCAACTATCAACCAGCTTATCCGCGTCGCGCGGAAGAAGGTTGTGAAGCACAAAAAGACCCCGGCCCTGCAGGCTTGCCCCCAGCGCCGCGGCGTGTGCACCCGCGTGTACACGACGACCCCGAAAAAGCCGAACTCGGCTCTGCGTAAGGTCGCCCGTGTGCGTCTCACCAACGGCCTCGAAGTCACCGCGTACATCCCCGGTGAAGGCCACAACCTTCAGGAACACTCCGTTGTCATGATTCGCGGCGGCCGTGTAAAAGACCTTCCCGGTGTCCGTTACCACATCATCCGTGGTACTCTGGATACCTCCGGTGTGCAGGATCGCCGCCAGCGTCGTTCCAAGTACGGCGCCAAGCGTCCGAAGTCCTAAGCCGCAAAGCTTTCCCGGCAAGAGGTCTGACGGCACATCCGCCGTCTTTGCGAATTTTCGCATCACAGTGTCATGCCATGGGTGCGCGTCCATGCCCCCCCGCAACGGGAGGGGCGCAGTGGGAACACACCAAGGCAGCCCGGGCGGCCCCCGCCTCGGGAAACCGCATAGCACTGCAACCCCTGACGTAACGCGTCCGCGTTACCCGGAGAATTTTCATGCCCCGTAAAGGTCCTATCCCCAGAAGGGAAGTTCTGCCTGATCCGATTTATGGCAGCCGCTTGGCCGCCCGTTTCGTG
>ENA-ORTG01003700-ORTG01003700.1-human-gut-metagenome-genome-assembly--contig:-NODE-3700-length-10561-cov-11.391776_pt1 | contig 10561 bp, 9 predicted proteins | sample MGYA00241906_ERZ509176 | MGnify/ENA primary metagenome ERZ509176 (study PRJEB26280, sample SAMEA2338811) | human gut metagenome | biome: human gut; feature: human-associated habitat; material: faeces... | reverse complement strand
TGATGACGCCGTCAGCGATCGAGAACAGGACGACCGGGACGACCAGGAACTTCAGAAGATTGACGTAGATCGTGCCGATGGGCTTGATCCACTCCGTGGTGAAATCGCCGAGACCGGCGAACGCGAAGATGAGACCGGCGGCAATACCGGCAAGCATGCCGATAAATATCCATGCCGGCAGACTGAGTTTCTTCTTTTCTTTCATACAGATCTCCTTTTCTTTTTTTGAGGACATTCCTCAGATTGCATTCAATATACCATAAAACGGATAGGCGGTAAAGGCAATCTGCTCAATCTTAACGAAATCTTAACACCATAAATCGGGCATAATGCACAAAACATACAGAAATAGCAGGAAGCGCGCACGCTGCGCGCTTCCTGCTATGTAAAAAACAACGGTCAGTCTTTGACTTCGCGGATGGAGATGAAGCGAAGCTGGTTGAGGGGCTTGCCAGTCCTGTCTGCAACGATGGCCATGAGCATGGCGGCGGTCTTGTCGGGGACGTCGTGCAGCGCGATCTTACCGGCGGAGCCGGGTGCAGGCGCGTTCTTCGCGGCGGGTGCAACAGGTGTAGCAGTGGGCGCAGCAGCAGGCTCTGCGGCCTTTTTGCGGCTGATGATGGCACCGGCAATCTTTGTGACGCACATCAGAAGAATGAGGCCAAAAAAGACGACAGCCATGCCGAGCACAACGATCAGAGCAGCAGTACCAATGGAGATTTTCTCCATGGCGGCGTTAATCAGAAACATGTTTCTTCCTCCTCACAGGGCGCCGAAGCACCTTGATTTTTCAGAGACAATTATACAGCAGGAACATGTTAATTTGGTGTTAAGGAACAAAAGTAGAAAGGGGCTTGCAAAGCAGAAAAAACATGCTATAATACAGGTAGGAAAGTAAACAAGGCGGGTCGGTTCGCCCGGCATGGAACGGATGCCGGAAGCGGAATGGGGTGCAAATCCCCGCGAGTGGGTCACTGTGATGCGCGCACGCCGCGCTCAGTCAGATACGTCAGAACCAGACCTGTGCTCCTGCCGTCACCGGGAGTCTATGGACGAATTTTTTGTCCGCACGGCTGGTGGCTGTGCGGACTTTTTGTCTGGCGCTTTTCCTCCCCCGGAAAGCGCCGTCCGGAAAGCTGCACAACCCATGTGCTTTCCGGGCAGTCTGCGCAGATCCCCCTCTGCGGTGTGCTGTCAACAAAAAGAGCCCCCTTCGGCGTTGGGAACCGCCGAAGGGGGATTTTTTGCGATGAAATAGCGATAGGAAGGTTATGTCCGGCAGCGGGAGCCGGCCGTTTTCAGCAGGATCTGCTGCATCTGCGGCCATTGCGCTTCCATGTCCGCCGCGAGCCGCAGCTGCGCGCGGCAGCGGTCGAGGTTCTGCGCTGGCCGGTCGATCTTGAAATAGACATCGCCGTCCAGATAGTCCTTCAAAAAGCGCATACCAAGCTCGATCGTGATGATCTTTGCGCCAAGCGGCAGGACGCTGATCTCATTTTCTGTCAGTGCGTGCCCGCAGGCGTCAAGATAGCCCTCCAGAAATGCCCGGTAAAGATCAAGACGCAGGAAGACCTTCGAAAGATCCGTCTCATCCTCCGCAGCCGAGGACGCGCCGAAGCGCACAGCGTCGCCAAAGTCATAGGCCGAAAGCCCGGGCATGACGGTATCGAGATCGAGCACGCTTCTTGCAAGGCCCGTTTTTTCGTCCAGCAGGACGTTATTGAGCTTCGTGTCGTTGTGCGTCACCCGCAGCGGCAGCGCGCCGCTGCGCAGCATCCGGCAGAGCGTGCCAAGCTCCTGCTCACGGGCGGAAATGAACGCAAGCTCCGGCCCGGCCTCCCGGACGCGGCCGCAGGCGTCGGCCTCCACTGAAGCGCGCAGCTGGCAGAGCCGGTCTTCGGTGTCGTGAAAGCGGGGGATCGTCTCGTGGAGCGTGGCGGCGGGGAAATCGGCCAGCGCCTGCTGGAACTTGCCGAAGGCGACCGCCGCCTGATAAAAGTCGTTGCAGTCGCGCGGCGCCTCGAGACTGAGGCCGCCGGAGATATAATCATAGGCCCGCCAGAATTCCCCCTGTGCGTCGACGGCATATTTTCTGCCGTCCCTGGCTGTGCAGAGGCGGATCATTTCCAGTCCGGTGTTCTTCTTTGCGATAAAGCGCGAAACTGCGTCAATATTCTCGATCAGCTCCTCCGGGTGCCGGAACGCGACGCGGTTGATGCGCTGGAGCGTATAGACCCTTCCGCTGCTGCAGGTGACGCGGAAGGTGCGGTTGATATGGCCGTTTCCAAACGGCTCGCAGGAGACGGGCGTTCCGTCCAGATAAAACTGCTGTAAGACCTGTTCCATACCTGATCTGACCTTTTCTCTTTGCTGCGCCCTGTAAACAGGACGTTCCTTCTATTCTATCCGTTTTGCCCCAAAATTGCAACCTCCAAGGCAAAAAACGCGCCCGGCTTTGTGAGAATACAAGGCCGGGCCTAGGGTGTATCTGAAAACTCATGATGTGACCGGCAGCGAGGGATTTTTGCGTTGCGCAAGACATTTTTTCGCAGGAATACTGACGTATTTCAAGGAAAAATGACGCGGCGCACCGCAAAAAGGCCCGCTGTCCGGGTGCGTTGGGAGTTTTCAGATACACCCTAAATAGCGCCGCAAAACCGCACCTGATGCGCAGGGGCGGACGACTCTGTCCGCCTGCACGAAATGTCTCATGCTTCAAAAATCTATGGCAAAACCGAAGGCACAAGCTCATTTCGTTGCAGGGGCCGATGCCTGCATCGGTCCCTGCAAAACACATACGCCAAAGGCGCTTGTGCTCAGATCTTCTTTTTATCCGGCAGCAGATTCGTCATGCTCTTTAAGCTGATGGCGAGCGTAGACGCGTTGTGCAGGAGCGCCGAGGTCGTCGGCGGCAGGAGTCCGGCCACGCCGAAGACGATCAGACCAAGGTTGAAGCCGACGATGAAGCGGTAATTGCGGTGGATGCGGCCCATGAGGGCCTCGCTGATTCTGCGCAGCGTGACAAGCTCGAACAGATCCTCCGACGCGATGGTGATGTCGGCGATCTCCCGCGCGATAGCCGCGCCGGTCGAAATGGCGACGCCCGCGTCGGCCTCAGACAGGGCAGGGGAGTCGTTCACGCCGTCGCCGATCATGATAACGGTGCGGCCCGCAGCCTTTTCCCGGCTGATGAACGCGGCCTTGTCCTCAGGCAGGACCTCGGCGTAGAATTCGTCCACGCCGACCTCTTCCGCGACGGACGCGGCAGTCCGGCGGTTATCGCCGGTCATCATGACGACCTTGCTGATGCCGCAGGCGTGCAGCGCGCGGATAGCGTCCTTTGCCTCGGCGCGCAGCGGGTCGAAGATGCAGATGACGGCGGCAAGCTCGCCCGCGATGCACAGATACAGATGGGAATACTGCGCGGGCAGGGAATCAAATTTTTCCCGTTCGTCCTCCGGGATGGTGCAGCCCTCGTCTTCAAAGACGAAGTGCGCACTGCCGATGAGCACCTTTTTGCCCTCGACCATGCTGGAAATGCCGTGCGCGACGACATACTGCACCTGCGAATGGTATTCCTCGTGCTTGAGCCCCTGCTTCTTGGCCTCCTCCACAACGGCGTTGGCCATCGAATGCGGGTAATGCTCCTCAAGGCAGGCGGCCAGACGCAGCATTTCCGTCTCCTCATGTCCGCCGAAGGGCACGATCTGCGCGACCTTCGGCTCGGCGTAGGTCAGCGTGCCGGTCTTGTCGAACACCACTGTATCGGCCCTTGCCACGGCCTCCAGGAAACGTCCGCCTTTGACAGAAATATGATAGCTGCTGCTCTCACGCATGGCCGAGAGCACCGCGATGGGCATGGCCAGCTTCAGCGCGCACGAGAAGTCGACCATCAGAACAGCCAGCATCTTCGTTACGTTGCGCGTGACGAGATACGTCAGCGCCGTGCCGCCCAGCGTATACGGGACCAGCCGGTCGGCAAGGCGCGCAGCCTTGTCCTCGGCAGTGGACTTGAGCTTTTCCGATTCCTCGATCATGTGCACGATGCGGTCGTACCGGCCTCCGCCGAGCGCCTTTTCCACGTTTACAATGCACTCGCCCTCTTCCACGACCGTCCCGGCATAGACATAGCTGCCCTCACGCTTCGGCGCGGGCATGGACTCACCGGTGATGGACGCCTGATTGACCGTCGCCTCGCCAGAGACGACCTTGCCGTCGAGCGGAATGAGATTGCCGGTGCGCACGATCATCCGGTCGCCGGGCTTCACATCGCCGATGGGGACGAGCAGCTCGGTTTCGCCGGACTGCAGCCATACCTTGTCGACGTTCAGCGCCATCGCACCGGCCAGATCGGCGACAGACTTCTTGTGCGTCCACTCCTCCAGAATTTCACCCAGCCGCAGCATGAACATGACGGAGCCTGCGGTGTCGAAGTCGCCGCGCACCATCGAGACGGTCACGGCCGTCGCGTCGAGCACGGCGACAGAGAGTTTGCCGTGCAGCAGGGCACTGAGTCCTGCGCGGATGTATTTGACCGAGCGGAACAGCGCGATGGCCGTCTGCACCGGAACCGGCAGGAACAGCCGCGAGAACGCGCGGCGGCAGACGGCAAAGACGAGCTTGTCCTCATACTCGCGGTTGAGCGCGCGGGACGTATGCTCCGGCAGGCGGGCAAGCGCCCGCTCTGACGTGAACGAGAAGGACGAGAGCGCCCGCACGATATCCGCACGCGGGCAGGTATAGGTGATGACGGCGTCCTGCGTCCGGTCGAAGACCTTGACGGACACGACACCGGCAACGCCCTTCAGATCATATTCCAACAGATCCGCTTCGCGCAGCGACATCCGGCGAAGCGCGAGATGCACGCGCATACGCCCGGGCGTCTCATGCAGAATGTTACACTTCATATGCTGATTTGTACCTCCGAAAAACAGAAGAGCCGCAAAAACGGCTCTTCCTTTGCAAACCTAACGGGCTTATTCCGCGTCCGAAGCGGTATCCTCAATCACCTCAGGTGCAGCCTCGGCAGCGCGGCGGTCGTTGATGGCCTTGGCATCTGCGTAGACATCGTCCGCACCCTCACGCACGGTCGTCACGGCCTGCATGACGCAGTCCTTGGCGCGCAGAACGGCTGCGGTGGTGTGCGCATAAACGCTTTTTGCTTCCTTGCTGCTGAGGATCTTCAGACCGGCGGTGCCAAACAGAACGCCAGCCGCGAACAAACCAAGATGTTTCATATAATGTACCTCCTGTTCTGGATTGCTGCCGCACTCAATGTTAGATACGGCTAACAAAAATTAGACACATTTAATTTTCAGCGAGATAATACCACACATTCCCTGAAAATGCAAGCCCATATCCGTAAAAAAACGATGAATTGTGCGAAAAACGCAGCCCTCGAAAGGGCTGCGTTCTGGTCAGTCAGTCCGCGATCAGCGCGGCCATATCTGCGGCGCTGATCTGATAGACAGCGCCGTCGATTCCGTTTTTCTGCAGCGCATCCAGAACAGCAGTCCGGTCGTACCAGCAGCCGGTAAGCGCACCCGCAATCGTCTCTGCGGAAAGCGTGGAGAAAAAATCTCCCCAGACGGACGCGCTGCGGATCACGCCGCGCTGCACGTCCAGCCGGAACGTGAGCTTCCCGCCGGGAAAGCGGCCTGTGCGCTCAAGATTGAAGCGCGGATTCTTGCCGTAGATCGCGTCCCATGCGGCGAATTTCTCCTGCGCCAGCTGGTTGATGCGCACGTCGTCTTCCGGAGTGACGGTATAGGTATCCGTGCTGCCGCGCATCAGATGGCGCACCATGCAGGATTTGAACTCCTCCACAGAAAGCCTGCGCGGCAGATGCTCGGAGATATTCGTCACGCGGTCGCGCACGGATTTGATGCTCTTGGAGAGAATTTTATAGGGGTCGACCGTGGTGGACGCGACCATCTGCTCGATGTTCGTGTCATAGAGCAAAGAGCCATGGTGCACAATACAGTTGCCCAGACGGTACTGCGCGTTGCCGGAAAACTTCTTACCGTCGATCAGAAGATCATTGCGGCCGTTGAAACTGGCATCCGCACCAAGTTCACGCACGGCATCCACGACGGGACCGATATACTGCGCGAATTCAATCTGCTGCTCCGGCGAGTGCTCAATGAACGTGAACTGCCAGCCGCCGAGATCGGTGTAGATCGTCCCGCCGCCGGACATACGGCGCACGAGGTGGATCCCGTGCGCGTCGGCATACGGCTTGTTGATCTCTTCGAGAATATTCTGGTACTTGCCGACCATCAGCGTCGGCGTTGTGCGCCAGAAGAGGAAAACCGTATCGGGCAGGCGCTTTTCCGTGGCAAAATAGTTCTCAAGGCCAAAATTATAGTAAACGTCGGTCGAACCCGTCTCAATATAGATCATGCACGTCCTCCAGCGCCTCCCACGCGCGGTAGGAGCTGCGGGCCAGCGGCGCGGAGGCCACATGGCGGAAGCCCTTACTTAGCGCCAGCTGCTTATAGCGCGCAAAATCCTCCGGCGTTGCGTACCGGTCGAGCTTCCAGTGCTTTTCCGACGGCTGGAGATACTGTCCGATCGTCAGAATATCGCAGCCGGTGGCCAGAATATCATCCATGAGGACCGAAATCTGCTCGTCTGTCTCTCCGAGGCCGACCATGAATCCGGTCTTGGTCAGGATCGTCGGATCCTTTTCCTTTACATAGCGCAGAACGCCCAGCGTCCGCTCATAGCCCGCCTGCGGGCGGACGGCCTTCTGAAGCTCTTTGACCGTCTCAATATTCAGATTGAACACATCCGGATGCGCGGCGATGACAATGTCGGCGGCCTCATGGCTGCCCTTCATGTCGCTCGTCAGCGTCTCGACCGTCGTGCCGGGGCACAGCGCGCGGATGGCGTGGACGGTCTTCGCAAAGTGCTCCGCGCCGCCGTCCGGCAAATCGTCGCGCGTCGAGCAGGTCAGAACGACGTGGCGCAGCCCCAGCTTTTTTGCCGCCTGCGCAACGTTTTCCGGCTCGTCCGGGTCGGGTGGCAGGGGCTTGCCGCACGTGACGTTGCAGAACCGGCAGTTGCGGGTGCAGACATCGCCGAGAATCATAAACGTGGCGGTGTGCTTCTGATAGCACTCGCCGAGATTCGGACAGTTTGCCGCCTTGCAGACCGTGTTGAGCTTCAGATCGCGCATCAGCTCCGCGACCTCATTCACCGCCTGCTGGTTATAGCGGACGCGCAGCCATTCAGGTTTCCGTTCCATTCCGTCTCCGCCTTTACTTCGTTTCGACGATCGCGACCGGGGCCAGCGCATCGATGGTGTCGCCCTCCTCGCACAGCTGACGGCGCAGAATGCCGTCCTCCGTGGCCTCGATCTGGTTGACGACTTTGTCCGTCTCGATCTCGTACAGGGCGTCGCCCTTGTGGATCTCGTCGCCCTCGTCCTTGAGCCAGGCGCACAGAACGCCGCTCTTCATTTCGGGCTGCAATTTCGGCATAACAAGCTGCTTTTCCATAATCAAATGCTCCTTTTCATTACATCAGACAATCCAGTAATTCTTCCGCCCGTTCGCCCGCAAGCGTCCGGCAAAGCTCCAGAAACAGCGCCGGATCGAGCCGGACGCCGTTCAGCATGGCGCACAGCGCCTGCGCGTCAAGCGCGTCAGAGCGCACCTCGGCATTGCGGAGCAGGCCGCGCCTGGCCTCATACCGCACAAAAATCGGTTTCCCGGCAAATTCGGCACTCTTTTCATACGTAAAGGCCGGGGTCTTGCCCCACGTCCAGTCCCACGCATGATAAGTCTCATCCGCAAGCCTCCGTACCTCGGCCAGCTGCGGCTCTGTCAGCCGGATCTGCTCCGAGCCGGGCGGCAGCAACTGCTCCGCCATCCGCTTTGCGAACGTGACGATCTCGCAGTCGTCCTTGAGATAAGGGCGCAGATTCGTGACCGTACAGATGGCCGATTCCGTTCCCTTGGAGCAGAACGCGTCGTTTTTCCTGCCGGTCGTGATCTCATCCAGCAGCGACAGGTCGGAATCAAACAGCAGCGTCCCATGGTGCAGGACGCGCCCGCCCGCGATCTTCTGCGCACTGCCGGAGATTTTTTTGCCGTCCACGGCGATATCGCAGGTGCGGTTTTTCTGCGCCGGAACGCCGAGCGCGTTCAGTGCCCGGATGACCGGCTCCAGACAGCGGTCGTAGTCGAGCGGCCCCGTCTGGTCGGATATGAGCGTATAGTTGAGGTTCCCAAGGTCATGATAGACCGTCCCGCCGCCCGACATCCGGCGCACGACGGGAATACCCCTGTCCAGAAGCGCACGCATATGCACCTCCCGGCAGATATTCTGATAGCACCCGACGACGACAGCAGGCCGGTTGCGCCACAGCAGCAGCACATCGCCCTCACGGTAGGTGCGGAACACATAGTCCTCAAACGCCTGATTAAAAAACGGGTCATGCGATGTTGTTTCGATTTGAATCATGCGGAAATCCTTCCGTTTCTGATTTCTTTTTTTATTTTATCACAGGTATCCACAAAAAACAACAGAAAGCTGCGGGCGCGCACCGAAAGCCTTCCCCACTGGGGAAGGTGGCCCGAAGGGCCGGATGAGGGCCGGGGAACAGTTTCAATTTTTGGAAATCTCAAGCAAAATACAACTGCCTCAACCGCATCAGTCTGCTCCGCTTCGCTCCGCAGCCAGCTTCCCCGGAGGGGAAACCTTGCCGCGTTCCCGCAGCCTCCGCATCACGCTCGGGTAGCGCGACGCGTCCGTGTGCGGCAGGAATCTGGCCGCCTGCATATTCTCTACGAATTTTTCCATCTCCCCGAACTGCACATACGTCGCAAGCGCGCGGATCTGATCCAGCCGCGCCCGGCAGCCCGTATCCAGCAGCAGGCGTTTTGCGCCTGCGAGGGAGGAGTTGCCGAGAATTTTGAATTTTTCGCGCGGCAGATCGGGGTACAGACCGACCGTGATCGCGGATTCCAGATCATAATGCGTCCCGAAGCCGCCCGCGAGATAGAACGCGCCGATCTCCGACGGACTGACGTTCACGCTTTCCAGAAGCGTCGCGACCATCGTATGCGCGGCGGCCTTGCAGGTCAGAAATTCCCCGATGTCGTCCTGTGTAAAATAGAGCGGCACATTGCCGTCGTAGGCGTAGATGATGGCCGGGACGTTGCGCTGTCTGGTATCGTCCCACACGTCGCGGATGCACGGCGAGGCGCTTTTCTGCAGATTTCCCGCCGAATCGATCCAGCCGGACAGAAACCCCTCCGCGATCAGATCGAGAATGCCGGAGCCGCAGATGCCCTTCGGCGCGAGACCCCCGACCGTCTCGTACCGGAGCCGGTTGTCGGGGCCTATCTTGATGCGGCAGATCGCGCCCGGCTCGGCGCGCATACCGGATCTGCTGACCGCGCCCTCAAGCGCAGGCCCGGCGGCTCCCGCTCCCATGAGCAGAAATTCCCGGCAGCCGAGCACCAGCTCGCCGTTTGTGCCGATATCGAGAAACAGCGCCAGATCCTCCCGCGTGTCGAGATCCGTCATCAGAAGACCGCTCGTGATATCGCCGCCCAGATAATTTGCGATCGCGGGCATACAGAAAATATTCCCCGCGATGGGAAGTCCAAGCTCGGACGCGCGCAGCACGCCGGGGTCAAAAAATACCGGCGTATAGGGACTCTGGAACACCTGCCACGGGTCGCAGCCGAGGAAAAAGTGCAGCATCGTCGTATTGCCGCCGACCGTCATGGCCGAGACAGCCTCCGGCGGAACACCAGCCTGCGCGCAGCAGCGCTCGATCATCTGCCGCACGTCGTCAAGCGTCAGCGCCTGAAGCGTGTGCAGATTGTCAGGGTTCTCCTTCACGGCCAGAATGCGGTCGAGGATGTTCGCGCCGAACTGCGTCTGGCTGTTGGTACAGGCTGCCTCCGCAAGCGTCTTCCCGGAGAGCAGGTCGACAAGCTCCATCTGCATCGTCGTGCTGCCGATATCGAGGCAAAGACCATAATTCCGGTCTGTCGTGTCCCCCGGCTCGACGCGCACGACATCCGTCCCGCCCGCACCCGGGCAGAGCGTCACCGTAACGCGATAGCCCGCTTCGTGCAGCACCGGATACAGCTGCTGCATACACCCGAGCGTCAGACGGCAGCCCTCCGGCAGCGCGGCCAGCAGCCGTTCCCGCGCGGCAAGCGTATCTCCGGCGGACGGCTCCGGCAGCGTCAGATATCGTTTTTCCGTCAATGCGTTCATAAAGACTCCTCACGCCCGGCTTCCCAGCAGGAAGCAGAGAATCCCGTAGCCGTGGGCAAGCAGGTCGAAGACCCACCGGTTCGCGTCGACGCTGCGCTCGCCCATATCGATCACGGCGGTCGCGTTTTTCAGCCGCTTCGCCGTTTTGTAAAGCCTTCTGTCCTGATGCCCGTGCGCCTCTCCGGCGCGCATCCAGCGGTCAAAAATACCGTCCAGATACGCGTGGATCAGCAGCTCCGTGGCCATGGAGCGCTCCGTAATGTGCAGCTGCGCGCCGTGCTCCGCCGCGTAGCCGTCCAGAATCATGCGGCTGAGCGGC
>ENA-ORTG01003698-ORTG01003698.1-human-gut-metagenome-genome-assembly--contig:-NODE-3698-length-10563-cov-2.500666_pt1 | contig 10563 bp, 5 predicted proteins | sample MGYA00241906_ERZ509176 | MGnify/ENA primary metagenome ERZ509176 (study PRJEB26280, sample SAMEA2338811) | human gut metagenome | biome: human gut; feature: human-associated habitat; material: faeces... | reverse complement strand
AGCGCAACCCGTGCCGCTATCGAAGAAGGTATCGTTCCCGGAGGTGGTGTAGCTTACATCCGTGCTATTGAAAGCCTTGAAAAACTGAAAGGCGAAAATGATGACGAAACTACCGGTATCGAAATCATCAAACGTGCTATCGAAGAACCGCTTCGTCAGATTGCCGCCAACGCCGGGGTAGAAGGTGCAGTGGTTGTAAACAAGGTAAAAGAAGGCAAGAAAGATTTCGGTTACAACGCCCGTACAGGTGTTTACGAAAACTTGATGAAGACCGGAGTTATCGATCCGAAAAAAGTAACGAGAGTTGCCTTGGAGAACGCCGCTTCTATTGCCGGAATGTTCTTGACTACCGAATGCGTGCTAGTAGAGGAAAAACAGGAAAATCCCGCTCCTGCCATGCCGCCAATGGGAGGTGGAATGCCGGGAATGATGTAATCATAGAGGAATTTAGATAAAAAAAAGCCCCTTTTCGGGGCTTTTTTTGTTTACTTTATATACCTTTACACCCGCAAATTCAATTTATTACACTTAATACGATTTTATGAATTACACGATTCTCGATTTCTTGCAGTTGATCGGATCATTGGGTGTGTTCCTCTTCGGAATGAAGATGATGAGTGAAGCCTTGCAAAAGGTGGCGGGTAATAAAATGAGAACCATCCTCACCGCAATGACATCCAATCGCGTGAAAGGGGTGATTACAGGTTTGTTAATCACGACCATCATCCAGAGTTCTTCAGCCACCACCGTAATGGTTGTCAGTTTCGTTAATGCCGGCTTACTTGACCTTATCGGTTCTATCGGGGTCATCATGGGTGCCAACGTGGGAACCACATTCACGGCATGGTTAATCTCCATCCTAGGGTTCAAGATCAGTATGGTCAGTCTTTCTCTTCCCCTGATCGGGTTGAGCCTACCGCTGCTTTTCTCGGCAAAACGGATGCGCAAGAGCTGGGGGGAATTGATTATCGGTTTCGGACTTCTATTTATCGGTCTGAACTTCCTGCAGGAAAACATGCCGAATATTCATGAAAACCCCGAGATTCTGAATTTCCTACATAATTACACGGATTTAGGGTATGGTTCTTATATCCTGTTCATGCTTATCGGAACAGCACTGACCATACTGATACAATCATCATCTGCCACGATGGCATTGACGCTACTCATGTGTGCCAACGGATGGATCGGTTTTGACATCGCCGCCTCCATGGTTTTGGGAGAAAACATCGGAACCACGATTACGGCGAACCTCGCTGCCATGGTTGCCAACACGACCGCCAAAAGAGCCGCTTTCGCTCATTTCCTATTCAATCTTTTCGGGGTCATGTGGGTACTGGCCATATTCCCGTTATTTTTAGGCTGGGTTGCCCAATTAAGTATTCACCTGGGAATCGGGAATCCATTTAACAACGTAGAGTCAGTTCCGGTGGCGTTATCGTTGTTTCACACCTGCTTTAACGTGGCTAACGTATTCTTGCTGATCTGGTTTACCAAAGTGATCGCACAACTTGTCTCCCGTATTATCAAATCAAAAGAATCGTCAGACGATGCCTTTACACTGAAACATATCAAAATCGGTTTATTATCCACCCCAGACGCATCCTTGTTCCAAGCAAAACAAGAGATTTCACACTATGCAAAGAACACGTTGGATATGTATCGACAAGTGGTGGAATGCCTGCATACGCCCACGAAGGAGTTCGAAAAGAAATTCAATAAAATCGACAAACTGGAAGACGAGAGCGACGTGGTGGAAGTGGAGATTGCAGACTACTTGACAAAAGTATCGGAATCCAAATTATCCACGGAGAACTCGCAACGGGTCAGAGCTATGTTCAAGATCGTATCGGAAATCGAAAGTATCGCCGACTCGTCATTGAACGTTGCCAAAGCTGTCGGACGCCGGAATGAACAAAACGTGGAATTTCCTGAATTCATTGACGAGAAATTGCATCACATGATGGCTATCGTGGACGAGGCCCTCGTGGTCATGTGTGCTAACCTCTCGATTGAATACAAGGAAGTGAAGGCAAAGAAAGCTTACGAAGTAGAGCAAACGATCAATGATTACCGAACGATACTGCAACAGGAACACTTGACGGCAATCGAAGAAAAGAAATATGATTATGCCACAGGAATTATATACAGTGACATTTTCTTCGAATGCGAGAAGATCGGGGATTACGCAATTAACGTGACCGAGGCAATCAAAGAAATCGGGGTAGACAATTAATGAATCGAAAATGGAGAATTGAAAATTGGAAATGAGACCTTCAGTTTTCAACTTTTAGTTTTTAGCTTTTAGTTTTTAGTTTTTAACTTATACATATAACATGGCACAAGAAGATATTTTTAAAAAGCTGGTAGCGCACTGTAAAGAATACGGGTACGTGTTCCAGTCATCAGAGATATATGACGGGCTGGCTGCAGTGTACGATTACGGACAATACGGGGTTGAACTAAAAAACAATATCAAAAAGTACTGGTGGGACTCAATGGTACTGTTACACGAAAACGTGGTAGGATTGGATTCCGCCATTTTCATGCACCCGACTATCTGGAAAGCCTCCGGACACGTGGATGCTTTCAACGACCCATTGATTGATAATAAAGATTCAAAAAAGAGATACCGGGCAGACGTACTGATCGAGGATCATATTGCCAAATATGACGACAAAATCGAAAAAGACGTTGCCAAAGCAAAAAAGAGATTCGGAGAAAAGTTTGACGAAACATTATATCGCCAGACGAACCCGCAAGTGCAGGAAAATATTCGGAAAAAGGAAGAACTTACTGCCAGAATGGCAAAGGCTTTAAATGATAACGACCTAATTGAACTTCGCCAAATTATCGTTGACAATAAGATCGTTTGCCCGATTTCCGGGACTAGTAACTGGACAGAAGTACGCCAGTTTAACTTGATGTTCTCCACAGAAATGGGGTCCACGGCCGAAGGCGCCAGCAAGATATACCTGCGTCCCGAAACGGCACAAGGTATTTTCGTGAACTTTTTAAATGTTCAAAAATCCGGACGTATGAAAATTCCTTTCGGGATCGCCCAGATCGGTAAAGCTTTCCGCAACGAGATCGTAGCACGTCAATTCATCTTCCGGATGCGTGAATTCGAGCAAATGGAAATGCAATTTTTCGTACGCCCCGGTAGTGAACTCGATTGGTTCAAAAAATGGAAAGAGACCCGTATGAGCTGGCATCAAGCCCTGGGATTCGGACCAGAAAAATATCGGTTCCACGATCACGAGAAACTGGCGCATTACGCAAATGCAGCCACGGACATTGAATTCCGTTTCCCATTCGGCTTTAAAGAGGTGGAAGGAATCCATTCCCGCACGGACTTTGACCTGAAACGTCACCAAGAGTTCTCCGGGAAGAAAATACAATACTTCGATCCCGAGTTAAACGAATCATACGTACCTTACGTGATCGAAACATCAATCGGTGTGGATCGGATGTTCCTACAAATTCTTTCTGCCGCTTACACGGAAGAAGAGATCGAAAAAGAAGACGGATCGAAGGATTCACGGGTTGTATTGAAATTACCTCCTGCCCTAGCCCCAATCAAGCTGGCCGTGATGCCACTCGTGAAGAAAGACGGGCTACCCGAGAAAGCAGAAGAAATCATGAAATTATTGAGACTGGACTTCAGATGCCAGTACGATGAAAAAGACTCTATCGGTAAACGCTATCGCCGCCAAGATGCCATCGGAACCCCGTTCTGTATTACCATCGACCACCAGACGCTGGAAGATAACGCCGTAACCATCCGTTACCGGGATACGATGGAACAGGAACGCGTGGCCATAGACCAATTACATGACATCTTGAGAAAAAAGACGGACCTCCGTGAAATTCTGAAAGAAGTCAAGATATAATGATTGAGTGATTGGGTCCAATTCCGCAATTTATGATTCTTTTAAATTGCGGAATCGGAAATCCCTCAATCTAAAATCATAAAATTCACTATCTTCTTAACTTTTACTTTTCCATCCCCGTATATAGTGTTACTAAATTAACCAATTAATTTGTAACGCTATGAAAAAATTGACATTGCTATTGTTGATAGCCATCTCTTGTGGATTCTACACGGGGATACGAGCGCAAGTCAACGTGACTTCCGTTTCGGAAAAAAATGATGCGGACAACTTCTACAAAATGATGAAAGAGGCTTTCCCGCTATCATTCAATGACCCGGCATCTCCAAGATTCGTGTTTTTCAACAAGAATAAAAACTTCGTTTTCGGTGTGGGGGGATTTGTGCAAGTACAGGGGATTTACGATTTTAACGGAGTTCCCAATGACAATTATTTTACCACAAACGCCATCGCTCTCAAAGGAGAACAATCCGGGGGTAGATATGGTATTTCTGTCGGGCAATCCCGCCTATTCTTCAAATTAGTCGGGGACACGGATGTCGGCAGATTGGTCACCTACATGGAAATGGAATTCGAGGGGAACCAGAGTACCCCAATTCTAAGACAAGCTTTTATCAAGTTTAAAGGATTCACGATCGGTAAAACATGGAGTACATTCTGTGATATTGCCGCAGGACCGGCCACGGTGGACGAGGAAGGCCCTTCCAGCGAAGTGGCATTACGCCAGCCACAGATTCGCTACACGTATAATTTTACAGACAAGCTGGAAGCATCCTTGGCATTGGAGTACGTGGAGCCATCCTACACGGAAGGAGAATTTACGAAGTACATCAACCAACGGATCCCAGACATCCCGATTAACGTGAAATACAGTTTCAAAAACGGAAGTCACCTGCAAGCAGGAGCCGTGTTGAGAAATATGTATTACAAAGATGAAGTTGAGGATAAAGACCGGATCGTTACCGGTTGGGGAGCCTCATTGAGCGGTATCTGGCAATTTGCCGAAAATACATCCCTTTGTTTTCAGGGAGTGTACGGGAAAGGAATCTCCAACTACATACAGGACATTTCCGGTTCGGGCCTTGACCTCGTACCCAGCGCCACGGCAGAAGGGAAATTGAAAGCTTTCAATGCATGGGGTGGTTATATCGGATTCTCTCATAACTGGAGTAAAGTTCTGACATCAAATATCATGTACAGCTATGCCCGAGCCCTTGATCGTTACGGGATGCCCGCAACATCATACAAATACGCACAATATGCCGCCGCAAACCTGTTCTGGGATTTCAGTGAATACGGTTCCTGCGCCATAGAATACGTATTCGGTCGTCGGAATGACTTCAACAAAGATTACGGTAACGCCAGTCGTATCAACACGATGATACAGTACCGGTTCTAAAATCAGTACCAAGAAGTACGAATATATTTTAATCGGAAAAGGGATTATTCCAAAATAATGGATAATCCCTTTTCTATATTGTCAGATTTGTCGTCCTCAATCCCATTTACTCGTGCTTCTTCACTTCAACCTTGCGAGCCTTTTCCGTGTAAATATCCTTTTGATCCACCGACATATCCTTACCCTCTCCAAACGTGCTCATCCGGTCGGCTGAAACCCCTTTACCAACCAGGTAAGATTTCAAGGCCTCTGCACGTTTCAAGGATAACGGTAGATTGACTCGATCCGTTCCCGTGTGGTCCGTGTAACCACGAATATCAACCTTCACCCCCGGGAATTCCTTCAATGCTTCCACGATACGGGAAAGTTCACCAGTGAAACGAACCGTGTCGATAACCGCCAAGTTACGTTGAAAGTGAATTGTCGGTAATACCGGGAAAGTCTTTGCAGAGGTCTCCACCTTCACAACGTTCTCTACCGGCTTTTTCTCCTCCTTCACAACGGGTTTCCGCTCTTCCTTCACCACCAGGTGTGTCTCCTCTTTTACCGGGAACGTTACCGGGGGGGCGGAACGAGCGGTCGCATACATCAAGTTCTCCTTCTTCTTGTTGTTACCCATCTTCCAAACCACCCCGACCGACAAGTTCGCCAACCAGTTGTATTTACTGGAACAACAAGTGGCAACACCGTCAAAATTGTTGTTAGCGATCCAGGTAACACCGGATTTCAATTGTAAATCGATATGCTTGCTCGCGCGATAGCGCAAGGCGATATCTCCTCCTAATCCCAAGTTCACGTCATTATCCAGCGTGGAAGAGGTGTCAAAACGCTTGTCATCTTCTTTCTTGTATAACTTGGGCGAGAACTTTTGCAGGTAAACCGCCGGGCTTAACAACACGGTCCAACGGCGTAGTTCTTTCTTCCCGAAAAAATTGTTCACGTTAAAATCACCGTGTAACCCGATAGTGAAATACTTCACCTTGGAATAAACGTCATTATAATAAGCGAAACCCTCTTCCGGCAGCGTCCCGTAGTAAGACTCCCCCGTCGGGTAAATCTTGAACTCTTTCTCCCATTTCTTGGCACTCCCTTTCCCCTGTCCCATATCGGCTGTCAAGGACAAACCAAAAGTCGGGGTTAACTGGTAACCCAGTTGTAAACCACCTTGTCCTCCCAGGTAAGTTTTATCAGCGGAGAAAGAAACCATGTCCCCACGGAAAATGGATATGCCCCCGTTCAATCCCAAGCTCCAACGGGAAAAATTCTTGTAAATCTCCTTTTTCTGTCCTTGGGCAAACAAGAAAGAAGTCAGCACTAAAAAGCAAAAAGATAATAGCAATTTTTTCATACTTAAATGTGTCGTATTCAATTTCTGATCGTTTGAAGAAGGGGTGTCTGAATCAGACACCCCTCTCTTCTTGTTTGAAATCATTTTAATGATTTCCTTCTGGTTGCAAAGATTTATATACTCCCTGTATTCTAATCCTATTTCTAGTTTTTATGGAATTTTACCGGAATTTCCAATGTCACAACTGAGTGTCCACGTTCAGTTTCTTTATTTGCATGATTGCATACCAGCCCCCAAACATGTTTAACACAAACTTCAACTTTGATTACAAATTCGTTAGCAATATCCTCACCATCATTGATCCAAGTTACATATTCGCCTTCGGCATCCGTCTCAAATTTGATTTTTTTGGAGTTCTCTGTATCAAGTGCAGTTCCATCGCTGAAGAATCCACCGATTACCTTGTATTCGAACACACTGTTTACATCGTATACCTGTTTCCAGTAGTTACACCATCCATCGGTTCCACGTTTGAACAAATCAATAGTTCCTTGATCTGTCAAATCTGTATCGTATACAATATGGTTGTATCTAAAGCCTTCTTGTGCTGCATTCTCGTCAGACAAATAATCTGCAAGCCTGAAACAATCTTTCAAATAAGCTTTGTTCTCAGCAAGAGGATATTTGTCATACAACGGATCGATAGTTTTCTTGACGAATCTGATCGGGGTAATGAATGCAACTTCAAATTCTTTAATTACAACTTGAGAACGTCCATATTCAGGAGCCTTAGCAGTTCCCGTATAATCGTGCATATCATGAGCTTGAGAACCTACCTTGTCTGTGGTTTTACATTCTGGTAAATTGTCAGAAGCTTGATCTTTGTTATACTTCTTCTCGCCATTGTTGCAAGTTCCATACAATCCGTCATAGCATTCGTTGAAACTTACTACGGCACGAATCTTCACTCTCTTACTGTCTTCACCAATAGCATTGATCCATTGACGTCCGGCATCTGATTTTTCCAATTCAATCTTCCAAACACCATTTTCTTGATACAATTTAAGACCATCGGTTGTTCCAGCCCAATCGGAAGAACTATTATACTTGTCAACCAATTCGAATGATAATGTAGGTTTTGCAATTGTTGCCAAATCATATGCAGTTTCACCCGTTCTCGGTTTCAGCATTTGATCCATCGTGTATTTCTCCAAGTCAAACATATTGTTCAAAACGGCCACCATATCATATTCGTCATCCGTTGTTTCAACTTTTCCGTCAGCACCCGGAGCGATCCGTCCGTGAGCATAGATCAAACCACCTTCACCATTAGTTCCCGGATTTTGCCAATTCAACTTGGTAATTTCAGGAGCAACAGCGTTCGGATAAGTTACAAATACAGTGTATTCAACATTTACATCCGGATAAACTTCTCCACTGTTCGGGATGTCAACATATTTAGCCTTAACAACATACTCTACGTGTTCCGTGCTGAATGCGGTCGGTTTAACAATCAAATCCAATTGATTCAAGATCGTTCCATCGTCTGCTTTTCTTTCTTCCAAATCAACATCTTTCTTACGAGCATCTGCATCTAAAGCAGCAGTATGTTGTTTTTGCAAATCAATCGTAATAGTCGGATCGAATTGATAATGTTTGTGGAATTCTTCTCTACCTCTAGAACCTGCTTGTTGTACACGAAGGTCATTGTAAATGTGGTCCATATCAAGTTCAACAGCTTGATCTTTATGTTGTAGCATTACTCTGATCGTGTCTTTGATTACAATCTTTTCAGTTACACTCTCTTTACCCTTGATCTCTAACTTGATCAAACGAGAAGCAACAACATTTTCTTCTGCTTCTGCACTAGCACCATCTTCAACCGGAGCAACCAATTTCACACGCACGATCGGAGTTCTTCCAATAGCAGCAGAGTGATCACCTTGTTCAAATCCTGGATATTGATCCGGAGATTTCACGTAAGCTTTAGTTACTAATTGTCTTTCATCCGTTCCGTCTTTTTCCATCGTAGAAACCAATTCCAAATATCTTTCTGTTTGGTCAACACCTAAATTATTGAAAGAAACGGTTTCGAATTTCAACTGATAGTCATCAAATCCATTCGTCATAAACGGATATTCCGTTCCATTGTCAATAAAGAATGTACGGAAAAGTTCTGTCAAGTTTAATCCTTTACCTCCATTATCTTTCCGGTTGTCATATGCAATCTCGAAAGTCGTGATTGGAGCTAAACTCTTGTAGTATTCATCTGCATCCTCTTGTTTTGCTGGAGCAGCTTTTTTATCTTGATAAGAGTTTACAGACCGGAATTTATCTGCATACAAGTTTTCCTTGTTTGCATCCAGTGCATAATGCTCAACATCCGTATTCACGATACGTACATCTTTTTGTGCAATATGCCAATGTTTAGCCGGTGCTATTTCTGAATAAACGGTATCTTTCCCGTTCAAAACAGCCAATGTCAGAAGATCACGTTTATTACCTTGGTGGTTATTACCTACCATCTCGGCAAATCTCCACGATTTTGCACGGAAATGCAACATTCCTACTTCTTTATCTTGACTATAACTCTTAGCTCCTTCCAGAACACCATTTGCCATATCATAGAATCTCTGACCCTTGTTAAAGATCATGTTTGCCCCGTCTTTCATGCTACGAGAAATTACGGTAGCCTCGCCATGTTTCCACAATCCTAACACTTTAAAAGCGTCAAAAGAAACAGAACGAGGATTGAACTGATACTTCAACTCAGCCTTACCAGCATAAAGAATAGAACTAGGCTCTGCCGGAATTGTTCCTACCGTGTATTCTGGAGCTGCAGCAGTTCCATTTACATAATTACCCACACCATCAGTCTCGTCCTGAATAATTGTCGGGAAGAAAATCATGGGAGCCTCTCCTGCAGAAAGAGTTAAAGGCATGAATAAAATATCCGTTACAATATTCGTTGTTTTTGGAAGTGTTACTTTCTCGTAGTCTCCAACGGTAATACTTCCGTCTTCATTCACTGTTCCTTTCGGCATATAAAGTTCTACATAGCCTTGTTGTTCTACATAGAAAATCCCACCGATAGCAATTTTCGGCTCGATAATTTTGCCGTTCAAATAAAGATACCCGTCCTGTACCGTGAGCTTCACGTCAGTTACAGTCCCGGCACCTCCATCTTCCCCTCTCACATTTCCTAAATCAATAGGATCTTGCCCCTCATAAGTCGCATACAAGTGTCCGTCTTCTTTGATTTCAAATGAAGGAACCTTACCATCATTTCCGTCATTTCCATCAACACCGTCCTTACCATTCACGATCTCAACAACACTACCATCACCCAAAGTAACTTTCAATCCATTAGCGATTTTCTCAACACTCTGTACGAATTGTCCCTCCTTAATTTTCCCCAAAAGTTCATCAATGGATGTTTTGTTTGCAGTTATCTGTTCCTGCAAATCCTTCGTAGAGGACTGTGTACTCCGGAATCGCATCTCCAACTGTGACATTCTGATCCACTGCTTTTACGCTGAGCGGAGCTTTTTTGATCTCAAAGGAGAATGTCTGGCTTCCAGCCTCGTAGTTCTTCCCGGCTTCCGTATGAACTTCCACCGTGTAGGTTCCGGCATTCATCGGCGCTTCCGTTAAGATCTCGCTGCCCTTTTTGATCGTCACGGTCATGTTTCCATCACTGTCCGTCCATGCCTCCGGCGCGGTGTTTTTCGCGTCATAGACACGGTTTAACTGATCCAGATTTCGAAGTTCGAACTCCGGCTTCGCCTGGGATACGGTCAGTTTTCCTGGCTGATATGTGATCACATAGTTTCCATTTTCCGCTATAAGGCCGGACGGGATGATCTCGTACTCGTTCACATCGCTGCCGTCCGCATAAGCGCACTCGTAGGAGAGTGTTCCGCCGAGGACTTCTGTGTTTTCTCCGTTTACGAAACCTTCGAACGTGCTGCTGTATACCGGCG
>ENA-ORTG01003694-ORTG01003694.1-human-gut-metagenome-genome-assembly--contig:-NODE-3694-length-10573-cov-2.669139_pt1 | contig 10573 bp, 14 predicted proteins | sample MGYA00241906_ERZ509176 | MGnify/ENA primary metagenome ERZ509176 (study PRJEB26280, sample SAMEA2338811) | human gut metagenome | biome: human gut; feature: human-associated habitat; material: faeces... | reverse complement strand
CTCACACAAGAGGCAACGAGCTTTTCGGTCACGATACCAACAGCACTTCCAGTTTATGTGTCAGCAGACCATGAGATTTCAGTAGCCACCGATGCCAAGATTATCAACAATAATTTTGGGTCTGTGCGTGTAAAGAGTCTGACTGTCGAGGATCTTAATGGTTGGACACTAAGAAGATTTGAGACAGATTTCAGCAAATCAAAGGTAGACTCCTATGAGTATGGATTGCAGTTTATGGGGTCGAATGTAAATGCTGATGGTAGCTGCTCTGTGGCGAACTTCTCAGTAATAAACGGCAATAGTTCATTACATTTTGACTATGATGCCAACATTTCAATGTTGTCAAACCCTGTAGAACTCAACATTGCAAAGGTTGTTTTTGTGGTTGGATGGAATGATGGCTCTGGTATAGTGGAGCCTAATCCCGAGCCAAATCCCGAACCTGAGCCTGAGCCTGAGCCTGGACCGGGGGCAGAAGCATTGACTGAATATCCTTGGGAGTACACTGTACAGAGTGATGGAACAGCTAATCTCACGAAGTACATTGGAAGGTTCGGTTCTGATGTTAACCTTGTGGTGCCCAATACTATTGGAGGATATGCGGTATCAAAACTTGAGGACTGCATAGCTCCGACAACAACCAATAGTGCGGGTACAACTAAGCAGTATTCCGATGTTGTGTTTAACAAGGTGACTATTGAAGATGGTGTTAATCTAGCATCAAGAACATTCCGTGAGGCCACAATCAATGACCTGTACATTGGTAAGAATGTTACCTTTGAGAATATTTACTTCGATAACACGAGTGCTGGATATGTGTCTACCCCATTTGGATATGCCGGAGCAGGCGGATATCACTATATGGTGAAAGGCGTAAACATCAATAGTATTGAAACACACTCTGTAATTCCGAACGGTGCTACATTTGGATATTGTGGTGCACTGACAAGAGTTATCATTGGCTCGGAGGTGTCCTCCCTGAACAGATTCCTGTTTAGGTCTTGCTCTAATTTGAGCGGTATCATTGTTATGAATACAGCAGATGGGATAACCCTGACAACTCCTACTGGGATTGAGGGTAACAGCGGAAGTCCGTTACCTCTCAGTTATTACAAGTTTATGGGAACTGGTTATGACTCCGATGCTATTCCCATTATTCTGAATAGCAGCAACATCAATATGGTAGGTTACACGGCTGGTGATACAAGCTTAGTAATTCCCTCACAGTTTGATTATGAAGGCAGTAAGTATACTGTTGTAGGCATTGGTGATAGTACCTTTAAGAGCCAAAACAAGCTCACTTCGATTGAAATTCCGGCTTCTGTAGATTCAATTGGAACAAACGCTTTTGATGGATGCACAGGTCTGACAACGGTTGTATTTAATGGTCAGGTAAGTGAGATTAAGAACTACACCTTTAATAAATGCACGGCACTGACTACCTGTGAACTGCCTGATGGTGTGACATCTATTGGCACAAGAGCATTTTACGGATGCAAGGTGCTGAATATGAGCAGTTTACCAAGCGAGCTAGGGACAATCGGCGATAATGCTTTCTACAACTGCAAGGCTCTGTCACTGAGCGAGTTGCCTGATGGCGTGAGCACGATTGAAAAGTCGGCATTCGGTGGATGCTCTGCCCTAGCCTTGACTGCGTTGCCTTCAAGCGTTGATAGCATTGGAATTGGTGCTTTTGCAAACTGCACTTCCCTGACAGTCAATAATATCCATGCTGGAACAACTGTTGGTAACGTAGCATTCCAGGGATGCACTGGTATCACCGATATGACAGTCGGTAGTAATGCTACAATCGGTACAGGGGTATTCCAGAGTTGCACCAACCTGAACAATATAACCTTTGGTAGCGGTGTGACGATTGCTGACGGCTCCAACCTATTTAACGAATGTAGTAAGCTTCAGACAGTTGATCTGTCCGCAGCAGATATTACTACAGCTGGTAAGAGAATGTTCTATCAGTGCAAGCTGCTCACGACAGCACAGTTGCCAGGCAGTCTGAATGTTCTCGGCGAGGAAATGTTTAATGGCTGCACCTCTCTGGTATTTGACTTCACCGGCATTACAGAGATTGGGGCTAACTGCTTCAACAGCAGCACATTCACCTCAGTTGAGATGCCTGATGTGGTAACAATCGGTGCAAATGCTTTCCAGTCGAGCAAGAGTCTTGAGAGTGTTAGTATGCCAAAGGTTGAAACCATTGGCAAGTACGCATTTGCGAACTGCTCTTCCCTGACAAGCGTGACAATGCCACATGCTGAGAACGTTTCAATCGGCAGCAGTGCTTTCTACAAATGCGGTGATATTACTTACACCTACGTTGACTAATAAGTAAACAGCATTAAGAGTAACCCCATCAGTTAGTAACTGGTGGGGTTACTTTTTGCCTAAGGCATTATGAGTAAAATTTTATAAAAATTATAGTTTATGCGAGCATTGAAAAATGAGGATGCAGTAGGGCTATTTTTGGTGGAGCATTGAGTTGAAATTTTGGTATGCAGTAGGTGATTTTGTGGTTGCAGTATGTGGCAAATCAGCATTTTTTGGAAAAGTAGTCCTGAGGTGACCTTTTGGCAATAAAGATATTTTGAGGCTTTGGCAGTAGAAAAAGATGCTCCAAGCGGTTAAGAAAAAGATGGCGTTGAATTTCAAAAAAGTGTTGATTTTCAAGGATTTCGGCGTTACAGTCTCATCCCAATTTAATTTTGGAGATAATAAGTGTGAAAGGATAATAAAAGGCATGAAAAAGACAGTGGTTTGCCAAATGACACTTGGCCGTACCCGTGTGAGCGGCTACACGCTGTACAATCCTGACTCGCTGGCCTTTGAGGAGTTTACCCCTCTTGAGGTCAAGAGGCTCATCAGGACTGAGGGTGTGAATGGCCTTGTGCTGACAAAGGCCGGTGAGATCGAGCTTGATGCGGAAGGTTTCAATCAGCGTAACCTGCCGGTCAAGTCTGGTGTAGGTAAGTTCAGACTTTTGAGGGAGGGTATAGATACAGCAGCTACACCCTACTATGCACTGACAAAAGTTGCAGACACTCCCGATGGGCTTGTTTACGAGCTTGTCAATAACATATCTGCAAGATTACCGGTTAAAGAGAAACTGGTCAGAGCACTTTACACACTCAATAGATTGTCAGGTTGTTGGATCAATGATGCAACAGGCATGATTAGATTTGCTGATGGAGTAGAGTTCATCGACATGACAAAGGAGGACACAGACAAGGAGGATGACAGTGGAACCGGCGGTGATGATGCTCCTGGAGGAGATCAGGCAGAGAGTTGTGGCACAGTCGGTGCTGCTGATAGCCATATTTCTGATGCTGACAGCGGCACTACTGGCATTGCTGATGAAATGTCTGTACAGAAGGATGGAAGCCCTGATCACAGAGACCATGGTGAAGGCAGCACAACAGACACAGCAGAACCCGCAGGAGACACAGTTCCCGAAGGAGGACTGAGTAACCCCAATTCCATCTTCCCCGCTGTGGTTGCTGTTCCTGCGGAAGTAGTGGATCGACTTGATGAGCTGTTTAGTGATACTACTGGTGAACCCGCCACAGACAATAAGCAGACCGAACCTGAGCCTACAATGGAAAAAGTTGAACAGGTTCCCCAGGATGAACAGCCCACATCTTCCCTCTCCAAACCTGAGATTTCCGGTGCTGATACAACTGACAAAGTGGAACCCGAGCAAAAAGCAAACCCTGAGAGCAGCAACTCCAAGAAGCCCAAGCAGAAGAAATCCAAGTCCAAAGCAAAGTAAAATCCCCCTCATTGGCATAAGTCCAATTATATAAATTGACCACTCGACATAGTTCCAAATATATAAACCGCCCACCCTACTATAGTAACAAGGGGTGGGCGGTTTTAGTTTACCTCAGAAGCCTAAAGGTCGGTATTAAGTACAATAACACAATAGACTAGATACCCATGAGAGGATCAATATTTAGGCCAGTAGACGATGATGACTGGGTGGAAGCTGATGATAAGCACACTTTATCCATTTAAGAGAGCTAATAAACAGATTGAGTTCCTTGTGATTTTGTGATATAATCAATAGCAGTTTATATGGAGGGCACCATTATGGCACGTAAATACATGAAGATTAGGAGAGTAGTCATTCCTTTCCTCACCTTAGCAATCATGCTATCCCAATTATCAGGATGTGCAGTAGTATCCCCTGAGGATATTGTAGATAACCCTGATGATGTAACTTTGGTCATTGAGGAACCAGATTTAGATACAGAGACAGATAAGAATACTGTTGATATTGATGGCAAGCAGTATGACATTAGTGGCACTACTAATAACGATGTGCCTCAGAAAAAAGAAGTCCTCCTTACCACAGAAGAACTCCATGCACTCTTTAAGAAAGAGTATGACACAGAGAGATTTGCAAAATCAAATCTATATGCAGACCAGTACAAAGACTTTTATATGAAACTGCCTGCACGAGAGATTGGTACTCAGGTAGATGCCAATGTTTACTCATATATCGAGTCAACAGTAAAAGGAGCAGGGTATGAAGGCAAAATCCTTCCAGATGATGGATTTGAGCAGTATGTAGCCTGGCGAGAAGCACTTGAAAAGGGTTCCTCTAGTGGAAATAGCTCTGGAAACACAGGTAACACAGGAAATACAGGAAATACAGGAGGCCAGACTCAGCAGAAGCCTTCAACCAAACCATCTGGTGGAAGCAATAACAGTTCCGGAGGCTCGAGTAATAACAGTGGATCCTCTGGTGGAAGTCAAGGTGGTACCAGTCAGAATGGTGATCCAACAGCAAACATTAGAAATGGATCGGGCGCCACGGAGACTTCTGGCGAACATTCTGATAAAGAAGATTATGCACCACCTTCATACGAGATTGTAGGTTAAGAGAATAAAATTAAAGGCATCAGCTTTGTAACTGGCTGATGCCTTTAATTTTATTCTCTTAAATTTTCGATAGTCTATAATTCCTTCATATTACTAACAAAATAATAAATTTTTAATGCTATGGAGGGAGATTTATAATGGCGTCAGATAATAAAGTAGTGTCAGATGTTAAATTACAGAAGATTGTAGATAAGCTAAGAGCAATAAAAGACAGGCAGCAGCTGAATGAGGAGCAAACAAAGAATGGGTTTATTCTGCCTTTGTTTGCAGCACTTGGTTATGATGTATTCGATACAGATGAATTTGTGCCAGAGTACACAGCAGACTTTGGTACAAAGAATGGTGAAAAGGTAGACTATGCGATTTGTATTAACGGGCAGCCTTTGATGCTTGTTGAGGCAAAGAAACTAGGAGTAAACCTATGTCGTGAATATGTGTCACAGTTATTTAGATATTATGCTACTACAGAGGCAAGGCTAGCAGTCTTGACAAATGGCGATGACTATTGGTTCTTTACAGATATCGTTAAAAAGAACCAAATGGACACTGAACCTTATATGAAAATCAAAGTATCACAGGATGCAGACATTGATATTAGGCTTTACAATTACAGACGAGAGAATATTAGTCATTATGATGTGGCTGAGGATGCACGATATAAGAAATATGAAAACGTAGTAGATGAGTTTATGAACAATCTGGCTTCTGGAAATCTCGATGCTACATTCATTGAGTATTTGGCTGGACAAGCTGAGTGTTTAGAGGTACCAAAGTCAAGATTGGCAGCTACATTTAGTTGGGCTTTTCAGAACCGATTTAAGGAAGTTGAGCAAGTAGACAAGTCAGATACAGCACCTAAATATCAAAGAGATAGCTCAAGAATGAGCAAAATTGATCTTGATATTGGTTATGTATTCAATCAGGTTGACTGGGCATTCCATAAGCCAAGGTGCATTGTACTTGACAGCCAGAAGATTGACACGACATCTTTTAAGGAAGTACTTATTGAGGCGCTAAAGTACATTTGCAGCAAGTTTACAGATGCACCTGAGAAGTTGACAGAAAAGTGTACAGGCACTTTTAAGATTGTGTACTCAAAGGACAAAGACCTCATTACAAGAGCATCAGCACAAATTCCTGGTACAGACCTTTACACATGTACATCACTTTCAGCAAATGAAATCAAGAGATTTATTGATAAAGTCTTCACTGAGTTTGGTGTAGACAGTAGCAAATTAACAGTTTATTTTGAGTCATAGTCACTATGCTTAGTTGCAGAGGCTACTTGTAAAGGCGGAAACTAATTAAGAGGGGGTTGATTAGCAGTTGTGATTGAAGCCATGATACTTATGATTGTTGCATGGGTCATAATTGAGTATGCTGACATATTTATAATAGAGATTATTGCAGTGTTCTTTATAGTGCTAGCTATTTCAAATTATCCAATAATAGCATATAAGAGAAAAATTAAAATGTACAAAAGGTACATTTGCGATGAATATGGGCTTGATAGCAGGCTATTTGATGCAGTGCAGATTGCACAGCTTGGAAGAGACCCAAACTGTAGTGAGCTTGCAAACAAAATAGCATTTGAACCACAGCACTGGCTCTATAGTTGTAAGGACGGAAGCAGAGATTTGAGGTACACTAAGAGCAATAAGCTTGTGCCAGACAATTGGACTGTTATTGTTAAAGCACAAGATATGTATTATTTACTGACTTCTAATAATGAGGCTAGTATAGAGCAAATTATGTACAAAATAAGTGAAACTTTGACAAAGAAACAATAAGGAGGATCATATTATGGAAGACTTAAATACAGTACAAAACAACGAACAGGCTACTAAAAAGAAGTCCAATGTACTCTGGATTGTGTTTGTTGCACTAATTATCATTGCAATGGCAGTAGAGGGTTTCATTCTCTTTAACAAAGGACGTTCAGGAGGAAAAGAGCCAGTTGATAATACTGGTACAATGACAAATGATGAGATGCTTGAGTCATACCGTGGCCTGTACCCTGAATTGTCTGATGACGAAATTCTTGATATGTTTAATCGTGAGATGACAGATGACGAGCAGAAGGAGTATGAGGCAATCGTAAATGACCCTGATGCTTTACCTCCTGTTGCAGAAATCATTGAGTACACGGATACAGGTTATATTTACAAAGATGCAGACGGTAACACTCATGAGGTCACTGATCCGTATATGAATATGACAGATGAGGAAGCAGATGCCTATAATGAAAAGTATTCTGACATCACAGCTTATTGAATAAATTTTGGAGCAGTCAATCCTTGTGATTGGTTGCTATTATTTTATATATCTTGCAATTTCAAAACAGTCTTCCACACAAGCACTACATGAAAATAAAACAAATTTATAGAAAGAGCAGGAGGTGTTTATAATGCCAACTTCGTCATTATATGCGAGGATCATACTGGATGAGGAAGCTTGCCAGAAGTTAATCCAAATCATGGAGAACCCTAACAAGCCAAAGCTGCCTGAGCTTGATCCTGAGAACACTTCATTCGAAAGAGGACGTAAGTTATTAGAGCGGTATCCATTTCATTGTACGACTTAATATAGGCAGGAGGTATTTATAATGGCTACTTCATCGTTATATGCAAGGATTGTACTTGATGAAGAGGCTTGTCAAAAGCTAATTCAAATCATGGAAAACCCCAATAAACCTAAGCTGCCTGAGTTTGATCCCTCGGAGGATCCGATTGAAAGAGGCCGCGAGCTATTAGCACAATATCCGTTTCATTAGTGCATAGCAGGAGGTGTTTATAATGCCAACTTCAACATTGGAAAACACATTCGTGCTGACTAGCACTGAGGCAGAGAGGTTGTTAAAGGCTATGTCTGAGAAGCATGAAGCACTTGACTTCAAGAAATATGAAGAAATAAACGAAAGAAGTCGAGAAGCATTAAAATATTTTCTATCTCGTTAAGCAATCTGCTTTCGGCAGATGATAATGATGATAAAGCAAAGGGGTGATTAGAGTGGCTACTTCAACTATTGTAGACGCATTCGTAATGAGTGAGTCTGCTTATGAAAAGCTAATGGGGGCACTAAGTAAAGAGGAAGCTGAGGAAGCTAATGAGCCTGTTTATGTGCCGAGCGAAGCCGCCTTGAAAGCTTATGAAAGAGGTCAGGAGCTATTAAGGTCTTTCCGCTTTCATAAGAGAGCTATCAAATAACAGTCACATTCAGCGTGGCTGTTATTTTTATGCCTGTGGTGAGGTCAACATTTCAACATAATAAATGTCTTGAGATTTGTGGTGAGACTGGTAAAATTGGCATCATTTTGAGAGTTTACATGGAGGAAAGCATGATGCAGCCAAAAGCCAATAATCCAAAAGACACTAAAACAGATGGAACAAACAGTACAGACAAAATTATAAGCAGTGTAAGCGAGAAGGATCTAAGCTATATTCGGGAGCACATAGAACTCCTTAGAGAGTCTACCCATAAAATCTTGGATGACTATATAGATGATTTACTACTGCATTTGGAAGACAGGCTGAACAATAAGAAAGATATAGTATGCAGGCATCCTTTGAACTGGCCGTTTCACACATTTAAGGGTACACAGGTTTTATCTGTTGAATTGCCTAATGGTCAAGAAGTATCAGTAAAAACATGGAAGTCAGCAGTAAAGGTGATACTCGAGGATTGTAATTCAAACCCTGAATACCATGAGCAGCTACTTTATTTGTGTGGCAAAGTCAATGGTAATTTCCGTCATATACTGTTTAATAGTCCGAATGACATGAGATCCCCGATAAGGGTTGATAAAGGCATTTACTTTGAGGCCAAGCTAGATACAGAGCAGCTTTTGAGGGTGCTCGTGGAAAAGGTGTTGGCACCTGTAGGATATAATTGTGACAAGGTTCAAATCAATCATACACTGCATAAGTGAAAGACAGTAAAAGGAGGGCACCATCATGCAGGACACCTTACACTATAAGCCGACCTATGGGCATTTACATGGGAATAGGTTCCCCTATAATTATTTATATAAGGCGGATGTGACTGAACTGCTAGAAGCAGTATTCAGTATTATCATTAAGACACAGAAATACAGCATTGAGCCTTTCTTCCGTGGCTTTATGAATTGTATGTGGCGTAGAGCAATAGATGATGGGTGCCCTAGACCTATGAACATGGCAATAGATGAAATGATAGACAGCCTGGAGGATAATTGCCCTGAGATATTTGTACCTTCCACACCTGATGATTTCTATGCAGATGGAGTTTATAAGATGGATCCTCTGCTTGCAGGCTGGATCGGTGGCAAATATAATGAAATGCAGTACTACTTGAATATTCCCTCCTCAGTTATCTATGACTTATATCCTCTGGACACGATGCTCAAGGTATTTCCTGCATTACACACGATTGATGACCTTTTAGCAGTAGAGAAAATGGTAAAAGGAGTAAATGCAGAACTTCGTCGGCGCGGGCAGCCAGAGATAGACCTGTCTGCATGTGATTTTGGAGACTAAGGGCATCTGTAAGAAAAGTTAGACAGAATGGAGCTTAATGGAGGACACACTATGAAATATACACAGCATTCATACTGGTCTACGGCATTTGTTATAATGCAGGCTTGCATGGCAAAGTGGGGCTTGACATTAGAGCAGATGGCACAGGCAGTTAAGAAGTATAATATTGCCTCTATTATAGAGCAGAATGAGGATTGGCTAAATCACTATGGGCCAGCAGGGGCAGTTCTCGTAATAGAGAAGTTTATTCTGAGAGATTGGGGAGCACTTCCAAATGGCGTCAAGTGTTGAATTAGAAATCAAAGAACACGCAGTTGAATTGTTTTCCTCAGTACAAACATATACAAAAGCAGATGTAAACACAGTAGCGAGCCTTGTAATGTCCTCAGTGACATATAGGGAATTAAACAATACGTCCTCAGGTTTATACAGTAGGCAGCACAAAGATATTTTGGCATTATTCAAGTTTGAGCAGGCAGGAAGAATTGATGAATGGGAAAAGTTGTCAGGTTTGAAATACAGTAAATAATAAAGGAGGAGCATCAAATGAAAGCTAACATAGCAAAGGTTTATTTAGATATGGCAGGTCATGTATGCTTTCAGATTGGTTCTTTTCATATTGAATATATTGCACTGCATGGCCTAACTGACATCAACTCAGTCAAAGAATATGATGACACAGGTTATGTTGTATTAGGCACTAACTATGGTGAAGAGTTCTATGATATAGGGGCTGACATTGAGGAACTTGGCTTAGGCTCCGTATATGATATAAAGCAGATAATGGGCAGTATCAAACAGTGGGACACGACAGGAGGACATATTAAACCTCAGGTGGATGCTGATAGTAGCGGAGCAGATCTAATTGTTGATGGCATTGCATTTTATAAGGAGCAGCGTACCGGCAGCGCTCGGGCAACGGCGTGAACTTCGGCGGTCGTGCCGATGAAACAGAGTAGTAGATTTAAGAGACACTAAGCGTATTGGAACACTGGTATTAAATCCAGAGGGCAATAGGTTTATACTTGTGAACGCCACATTTCCAGATGACAAGCGTAAATATCAGATGCTGTACTACCAAGAGAGGAACAGAGAGCGTCTGTTGTAACAATCTGAAATAACAAACAGGGGCAGCACGCAGTATAAGTGTGCTGTCCCT
>ENA-ORTG01003692-ORTG01003692.1-human-gut-metagenome-genome-assembly--contig:-NODE-3692-length-10592-cov-2.487141_pt1 | contig 10592 bp, 7 predicted proteins | sample MGYA00241906_ERZ509176 | MGnify/ENA primary metagenome ERZ509176 (study PRJEB26280, sample SAMEA2338811) | human gut metagenome | biome: human gut; feature: human-associated habitat; material: faeces... | reverse complement strand
TGGAGCCCGGTTCCGAAAGGCGGGTCATCAAGACGCAATCGCCCGTATTCCATAAAGATCTGATGGTAGACCTGCCCGGCGAGTACATCACCTACCCGCAGCGCCGCACGGCGTTCCTTGTGGCGGCTGAGGATGGGCGAGCCATCCTGTATGTGCAGTCAGCCACGGCGGAGCCCGCCCATGTCCCTCCGGGGCTGCTGCAAACCGTGCCGAACCTCCTCATCGCCGGGATCATCAGCAAAACCGACCATCCCGACGCGGACATCCCGCGCGCCGAGCGGGGGCTGGCGCGCATGGGCCTGCGGGGGCCGTTCTTCACGGTGTCGGCATTCCGGCCCGAAACGCTGGAGCCGCTGCGCCGCTGGCTTGAAGAGAACGATCTCGTCCCGTGCGCCGGAACCGGGAAAGGCGCCTGATCTGGAGGAAAGCCTTGTAAGGAAGGCAGGTTGAAAAGGCTCTCGAAGGAGGCCGGGCTGGACGGACGGCAGCGGGGCGGGATTTTTTTGCCACGGGCCGAAAAAAAGCTTGCCATTCCCGCATGGTAAGCGTAGGACTCTTTCCACACGACGCGGGGTGGAGCAGCATGGTAGCTCGTCGGGCTCATAACCCGAAGGTCGTAGGTTCAAATCCTGCCCCCGCAACCAAGAAAATCAGGCACTTACAGTTTTCTAACCGTAAGTGCCTTTTCATTTTTCTAACCTATTTCTAACCAGAAGGGGAAGATAAGTGCTGACGCTTGCGGTGCGTCCAATGGAAACATACCGGAGGGGTATTCCGGGCTGTGCTCTTCTCGCTGAGACAGTAACTCACTTGAGGGCGCGTCTTACCCCATTCCTAACCATTTCCTAACGATTATCTGAGTTCAACAAGAATAGAAGTGGGTTGTCCTAGCTAGAAAAAAAGAGCTAGGACAGCCCACTCTTTTATGCGAGAAGGCTACAAGTTGTTAAGGAGAGAAGTACCTGTGTTACCCAAACACGTTCTTGAACTCCTCCCTCGTGATGACCGTGTCCCAACCCCCACGCTTCTCACCTTCGTGCAGGTCTATGCCGGTATAGCAGAGACTGGCGTCTTCATACCGCTTGAACTTGTAAACGGCATCGTTCATAAGGGCATCGTTGAAAACACCAAGGGAAACGAGCAGATCAAAATCTTTTACCGCCAGCCCCGTCACACGCTGGAATAATTCAGGTTCCAGCTGGGTGATGACATCCTTCAAGCACTGCTCACGGTAATCAGTAAGATACATGAACACTGGGATACGCGTGGCGAATTTAATGAGTTTTTCTTGGATCTGCTTACGCTTACTTTTATACTCTTTCTCTTCCTGCGTCAGTTCACGCTTCTTTTCCGGCGGCAGATCCTCACCCTTTTTCTTTGTCTTTTTTACGGCCTCAGACTTCGCAATAATGGTCTTGATATCTTCGTTCAAACTGCGGAAGCCTTCAATTTTCATGAGTGCATCCATGGCCTCCTTATTTGCCATCAGGCGCGCCAACGTGTCGTTATCCACATTGACGAGCAACGCGCTTTCCCAGCGTTTGGCCAGCAGAGTAGCAGATGTACCTGCCATAGCCATATCAAGAATCTCGCGTGCGCTTATCTGCTTCATGGCCATGCCGTCATAAGCTATGACCGGCAGGAAGCTGATGAACTCACCGACCTTGCTTTCCGGGTCACGCCCCTGTACATCGAGACGGCAACTGTAATCGGCTATCTGGCGAAGGGCGCGATCAAGAGCGAAGTCGAAAACATAGCACTCTTTCTTGACGATTTCCTTCTGTCCTCCATCCGTTGATATTTCCCACGGGCTCTGCACGCGGAACGCCGCCTGAAAATAGGTCTCAGGACTGCTCAAATTTCGAAGCATGAATATACCGGTCCACGGCTTCACCGTTACGCCGGTTGTCAGCTTACCGCAGGAAAGCGTAATGGTCTTGCTGTGGAACGGATCTCCCTTCATGGAGGCCAAAACTGGCTTTAACGCTTCCGCCCCCTGCCCTGCCTCAGCCCCTGCACAAACGTTCACCGCGTAGTCATGGTAAAAGACATTCTGCTTATCTTTCAAAAGATTTTTCATGGCATAACAGGATGCCACATTCGGTAGAAACCACAAGGTGTGCTGAAGTACATTCAGAAGGCGTACATCTGCAAAAGGCATCACGGGTTTCGACTTTCTGAGCTTCAAATCCCCGACCAGTGTTCCCTCACAGGCTCCACGAATAAGCGACAGCCATTTCTGCACTTGATCCTTATGGACAAACTCTGCACCCGATCCAGTACCTTGTGCAGCAAAAAACTCGTTGAGATCAAACTCATTGAACTCTCCCTGCATGGCGATGCGGCGAATATTTTCGGGTAGCTGGTATGTCATCATAACCATGCCGGGCAAGGAAGCATACGGATTTTTGTCGCCCTGCCAGCTGGCTTTAGCCTTCTGTTCATCAGAATATGTCCAGTTGAATATCTGCTCTTCGATAAACTCACCGGAATTCAGCGCTCGGAACGGAGTGCCGGACAAAAAAAGATAATATTTCGTTGTAATGGGCAAATCCTGTTCGTCGCAGGCATTGCCCCGGTCGTAATGTTCCACGTCAAAGCTGTCGTAGGTGTCGTCATCCTCCTGCTCAAAAAGCTTCTTGGCGTTTTCACGCCAGGCACCGAAGTGATATTCGTCAAAGATGACCAAATCCCAGTTGGAAGTATGCACCCATTCATTGCGCGGCTTGATGCCTCCAGTGGCCCGATTGACCCCAAGAAAATCCTGAAAAGAACCGAAGCAGACAATAGGTTGAGATTTATCGGCTTTTTCAAAAGTAAGCTCAGTATTGCGGGCAATGAACTGCCAGTCTTCGAAATCGAGATGCGTAGCAAGGTCCTCCTCCCATGCACTGAGAACTGCCGGCTTGAACGTCAGTACGAGGACACGCTTCATGCCCATTTTTTTGGCAAGCTGATACGCGGCAAAAGTTTTACCGAAACGCATCTTGCAGTTCCAGAGGAATTTGGGAGTCCGCCCCTCTGCGGATACGCTTTGAAAGTAGGCGGCGGTCTTATCCACGGCGGTCTGCTGTTCCGGACGCATGCCAAAATCCAGTGTTCTGCCGGTCATGCTCCCCATACGATGCCTAGCAGACAGCACTGCGGCTTTAATGTCTTCTACGTGGCAGCGGAACCATTCCCCCCCTACGCGGGCAAATCCAGCTTTTTCAAGGATACGATGAACATCCTTGTCCGTAAAAGCCGAGCCATCGCTCCGCATTGCGGATTCGTAAAATTCTATGCGGTAGGGCTTCAAGCCTTCAGGCTGTTCGACGTTGAACTGCTCCTTGATTCGATCTTCTACAGAGCGAGTGGTATAGCCGACCTTAAGCAGTCCCTTATATGCCGGAGCAGGATTACTGTAGGCATAAATCCAAGGCGTAAGGTGAGGGCGAGGGGGAAAATATTGCGCCATGAGCTACGCCTCTACATCCATAGGTTTGATCATGGACTCTATGAAGGCGATTTCTTCTTCATCTAAGCCGTATTTGGCGTAGAGTTCAGCATCCGTCCAAGGCTTGGAGAAGTCTTGAATAGGGACAGCTTGATAAACTTTAGCATAAGCATCCTGTGAAATTTTATTAGCTGCCACTAGGCATCTAAAAAATTTTGTTGCCATATAACTTGCTGCATTTTTCATTTCTATTTCTGATGAAAATGGACCTATCATAAGATAGGTACCACTACATATAGTACCAGGATTTCCATAAGTTATATTTCCGATAACTTTACCAGGTAATTTCCCATCTTCTGCGGTTTTTGGAGTAAAAAGTTTAAATTTTTCAATAGATTCATAATTCTTTAATATTTTACTTTTAGATATAAAATTAAATCCTTTTCTCTCAAAATAAACTACATCGGATGATGATTTTTTTTTACTATACCCACAATGATTAGTATTTAATCCATATGGACTTCTTCCAGATACAATTTTACTGAATGATTCAAATTCTTTTTTGTTATGAACTTTTCTATATATACTAATCATTTCATTGTATCTAATTATTATATCACATCCATCTTCTTTTAGTAATCTTTCACTCATTGAATGTATATAATTAGAATTATGTGTATAAAATTTACACTTACCTTCATTATCTCTATTATATAAAAAATATGATACTCCTCCTTTTATGTCAACTCCAGAGAAGCAATCTAAAGAATTTTGATAGTCGTGAATTTCTCTAATTTTATTACTATTCATCATTTTATTTCTAAATTCGTCTAGTCCCCATCCTCCAGAAAACCATCGAGAGGGTGAAATCATAACAACAAATTTAGGCATAAGTTGGATAGCTTGCTGAATAAACAAGTGATAAATCGGCTTGGCTTGAGCCCCGTTATCACTTCCAGCCGTATGTAATTGATACGGCGGATTTCCGATAATTACATCAAATTTCATCTTGAAAATCTTCTCTGGGGTATAAGTATGGATAAATTCATAGGCATGAGATTCCAATGTGCTACTACGGTCATATTCGCTTTGCGATGCTCTGCAGAATTCACAATGGCCATTCTTCCATGTGTGATGTAATGTTGGGTTCAGTCGAATAAGACCTTCTGCCGTATCAAAACGCGAAAAAGAATATTTACCGTTTGCACATTTGCTTCCGTAAAGAGATCGCCTTGAAAGAAGAGCCGTAAGATTCGTAATGGCAATGCCGTAAAGCTGCTTTTGAAAGATATGGTCGAGACGAGTCTGTAAGTCGGGAATTTCGTCCTTCAACCCTTCGATGAGGCGTTTGGCAATCTCGCGCAGGAACACGCCAGACTTACAGGCAGGGTCAAGGAATGTCGCTTTTGAGTCCTGCCACAATTCTTGCGGGAGCATATCAAGCATGGCATTGGCGACTTCTGGAGGAGTAAAGACTTCATCACTCGAAAGATTGGCCAGACAGCTTAAAACATCAGGGTTATGCTGGAGATCATGCATGGCACAGTCTCCAGTATTCGATGGGCTCGAATTCCTGAATGGGGGATGGAATCAACGTGTCGAGCTCGGCGTCGTATTCCCAGCCGGGCATAAAAAGCACATTCTGCCGCTTCTGCTTTTCCGCCTCGCCTTTCATGAGCTGATCAAGACGAAAGTCTCGGCGTTTTATCAGGTCACCGGAAATGAACGACCACTCGGAGAAAATGATGGGAGTCCCATCGGAGCGAAGCAGCGTGAGCGCATCACCGCACAGAATATTGCGCTCCAGAATGTACCGAACAGCCGCAAGCAGCTCTCCACAGACGGATACGGCAAGAGTCTTGTAGTATTCTTCATTCCAAAGATTCAGAAGCCGGATACGGCACTCTTCCGCATTGTCATTCAGTATATCTACTCCATAGAGACTGGACAGTGCCAAAACAGCGTAGCGCTCATACTCGTGCCTGCTTTTGCCGTAGCGTCTTTTTACGACTTCCAGCTTGCGTCGAAGCACTTCAGCGAGGAAGTTACCATTGCCGCAGGCGGGCTCAAGAAAACGACTGTCTATACGGGAACATTCATCAGCAACGAGATCGCACATGGCTTTGACTTCCCGTTCGGCGGTGAAGACTTCGCCATGCGCGGCCACGCGCTGTTTTGATTTAACTTGGAGAGATGTTGCCATTGCCCCACCCGTTCCCCAAAAACTGTACTTTGAGAGGACGAGGGGCGAAGGAGAATTTTATTATCCAGCGAGGTTTGACAGCGACTATTTTTTTACCTAAAGGAAGAAAAATTGATTTTCCCAAAAAGTACACCTTGTTAGACACTATTAGCGTCATTTTCCCGAAGCCGTCCGGCTTTTCGATAAAACGTACTTTGAGGCATCCGGCATCTTCTGGCCGCTTCCAGACCTGAGATTTGGCCATTGCGCCAGAGGTCGCAATTTTCCAGAAAGTTGTCCGGCAGGGGTTTGATTTTGCGTCCAAAACGCACACCGCGCCCTTTGGCTGCAGCGATACCTTCGGCCTGCCTGCTACGGATATTCTCCCGTTCGTTCTGAGCCACAAAGGAAAGTACCTGCAAAACAAGATCGGCAATGAAGGTACCGAGCAGGTTTTTGTCGCGTCTGGTGTCGAGCATGGGCATATCGAGGACGAGGATATCCACATGCTTTTCTTTGGTCAGTACACGCCACTGTTCCAGAATTTCCTCATAGTTTCTGCCCAGCCGGTCAATGCTCGTAATGCAGAGCAGATCCCCGGCTCTGAGCTTTTTGAGCATGGCCTGATACTGCGGGCGCTGAAAATCCTTGCCCGACAGTTTGTCCATGAAAATGCGGTCTGACCGGATGGCCTGCCGCTCAAGGGCGATGCGCTGACGGCTTTCGTTCTGATCCGTACTGGATACGCGAATATATCCGTAAGCTCCTGCCATAATGGTTTCTCCTCTCAATGGATTCTTGTTCACAGTTCATCATCGGGTATATCAGGAGTAATGAAGCTGGAGCGTTGTTCGCGTTTCGGAAGCGGCGGGGGTGTGTCTTGCCTCTTTGCCTTTCATCCTTCCCGTTGCCGTCTGGCTTCGGTCAGATACTTGGTCAGGGTTTGGGGTTTCACCTCAATACCCTTTTCGTGCAAGCGCTCGACAATCTCCTGTGTGTCGAAGCCGCGCTTCTTCATTCGCTCCAGCGTCGGGGCCAGAGCGAAGACGGCTTCCTTCATGGACATGGTTCGATTCCCGTCCAGCGTGACAGAAGCGGGTTTGAGTGTCGCAAACTCCTGTCTGATTTCCTTCAGCTGCGTGACGGTGATGGTCATGAAGCTTCCTCCAGTGTTTCGCCGGGGCCATGCCCCGGATTGATGATTTGCCTTTCCGGTCGAGCGGGACGGTCGCCCACGCTTCACGAAGTGAAGCATAGTGGGCTATATCTTCGGCCTGTGCGAAGATTTCTCCCCGACGCCTTACCTCATCCTCATGCCACGGGTGGAGTGCGCCTGCCGACGCTCCCTGTCCCGCGCTTCCTGCTCCTGCCGCTGCCGTTCCTCTTCCTGCTGACGTTGGAGCTGTTCGGCGCGCCTGCGCTCCACGAACTCGATATGCAGCGGCCGGATTTCCGGCAGAAGCAAAAACTCCCGATAGCCCGCCATGATTCTCTTCATTTTCTTCAACTGATTCTCCAGCTCCTTTTTTTCCTCATGGCTTTGTTTTCTGTGGGCCGTGTATCCCGCTTCAAGCCACGTCAGCTTTCCGCGAAGGGTATCCACTTCCCGTTGCAGAATTTCCTTCTCTGTCTGGACAAGGTGTTTGACGGCAAGCGCCTTTTTCAGTTCTTCAATGAGGGAAGAGGCTTTTTTCAGCACGGACGGATAATTGAAAAGAGAGGCTTTCGGCAGAGAGGAATCTTCACGAAGAATTTTTTCCGCATCCTCGGACTGCCGTTCATACTCTTCAATGCTCTTTCTCAACTCTTCTTCACGCTGTTCCAATGCGTTGATAAGCTGCCGGGAATTCCGTGCGGTCTCTTCGGACTCCTGAATCAGTTTCTCCAATGCTTCCTGTTGCTGCTTAAACTCGCGGGTAGCCAGATGCTTTTTCGCGGAACCGGGCGTCTGTTCCACGCCGCGTTCAATGACGAAGCCCCGGCTTTGCAGATGAGCGGGAAGCTCTGATTGCAGTTTCCGCAGACTCTGGCGTGTATAGATTTTGTTGGCGTTGAGCCTCCCGTCCGGCGTCACCGGCACATGAAGGAAATGCATGTGCGGTGTCTTTTCATCCATATGAACCATGGCGGAAACGACATTCTCCGCGCCCACAAATTCCGTGAGAAAGGCTTTGCTCTCCTCAAAGAAACGCCTTGTTTCCTCCGGCGTGAGAGCATCAAAAAACGCCTTGTCCGAGGTGACGATAAGCCCGCACATGCGCACGGCGTCCTTTCTCACGGCCTTGACCAGCAGGAGGTCGTCAATACGGTTCTGAATGACTTCGGCATAGTTCGATGCTGCGGTTTCGTGCAGCTCGTAGTTCGCCGCGCTCCTGTCGTAGTCAATATCGGGATTGCTGTGACTCTCCCGTTCCCGCCGGTTGTGACTCTGGATGCCGCGTATGGCCTCCTTCTTGAATTTGTCCATGTGGAGTACGAGGTAGGACATGGTTTTTTCCCTTTACTCATTTTCAGTGGTGACAACGGTGACAGTGGTGACAATCGAGCAATGGCAATGCTTTTCGGCTGTCACCACTCAAACATGCAATGGTGACAGTGGTGACAGGCGTAACCCCTTGCGGCTGTAGGTTTGTCACCATTGTCACCACTGTCACCGCTCAATCAGGCAAGGCAGGAGCAGTTTCTTCATCCGGGTCATCAGGCAAACAAACAATGTAGACACGCACGCGCCCTAGACCAGGAAGCCTTTCCTGATGTTTCAGTCTGTTTTTAGAAGGAGTGCGTAACCATCCAGCTTCACGCAGAACACGCACAGCTCTTGCCTCTGCGTATCCCCTGACGACTTCGGCCCGAAAACTCTCCGGAAGTATCAGATACTCGGTCGTGCCGTTGCGAGTACGCTGAAATCCCACCCGGTTGATGCAGGTGGACATTTGCGTATCCAAATCCTGAAAGCGGCTTGCGCCGTGCCGTTCGATGAACAGCCGTACCGTGGAAAGGATGGCGGTATCCTCGGAAGCTCCGGTTCCGCCTCTTGCCGTGAGCCAGTCCCGGAAGCAGATTTCGATGCAGTTCAGCACGTCCAGAGTGGCGGGAAGGATGCCCAGTCGTATGGCCAGCGTTCCGGCCATGCCGCACAGGGCAAAACGCATGGCCACACGTCGTACCTGTCCGTCAGCGCCTTCGGGAACAAGATGCCTGACGGCATCGGCCATTGCCGTGCCTATTTCCGACCGGACAGTATTCAGTGTTTCGGTCTGCGTCAGCTTTTGCAGGAAATCATGCCCCGCATGGCCGTAATGTTCGGAAGCAAGTTGTTTGATGCGATTGGCCACGGCTCCGGCATCGGGAAGACCATGCAGGCTGGTGAGCATGGACGAGTCCACAGGCAGCCCCACGAAACGCACTTCCTGCCCGCCTCTGGATTTCAGACCGTTCTCGGCCAGCTTGTCGGAAAGCCCAAGTTCGCCGCTGGAGAGAAAGAGCAGACGCCAGTTCTGGGAACGACGAACCCCGCCTTCACGATTCGAGCGGCCCTTGCCCTGTCCGTTGGCCAGCATGTAGGCGCATTCGGCAAGAACACGCCCGTTGACCTGCCCCATTTCATCCAGAATCAGCACATTGTCGTTGTGCAGGGCGGCGATGCCTTCAAGACCGTTGTCTGTAGCCCTCCAGCTTCGGACATGTTCAGGGCCGCCCCAGACGGAGGCGGCGATCTGAAGGGCCGTGGTCTTGCCGGAGGATGAGCCTCCCTCAAAACTGAAGCCGCCGCCTTCCAGACCGGCCGGGCGAAGCAAAGGCCCGGCGAAGGCCGCGCACAACGCGAAACCGAGGCGGGAGTTGCCGACGCACAATTCCGCTATCTCCCGCCAGCCTTCCATTGTTCCAGACGTACGGTACAATCCGCCATGCTGCGAGGATTGCAGCACGGTGTCTTCCTCCGTCACGCCGTAAACGGTATCGGGAAGCACGTAGACGGATTCATGCCAGCCCGTGCGCAAAACACAGCGTATCCGTCGAAGGGGCCGGACCGTGGACAGAAATACCGCCAGCTTCGACCGGGTGGACGGATTGCCGAACCAGCCGCCGGAGGCCAGTATGCTGTACCAGTCGTTTCCCTGCCGGAACAGCATTTCCACGGGCATGGCCCATGCGTGCCTGTTGCCGTCCGGGTCAATCCATTCCAGCATCAGGCCCCATTCGTTGCCATCCGCTCCCCGTGTCATGCCTTTGACCAGAAGCGGAGGACCAAGCCGGATTTCCTGACTGTCTCCGTCCGATCTGGTCTCCAGCTTGTACAGTCCGGCGCGTCCGCCTTCCTTCACCAGAAAAAAGCCTTCCGGCATGGGGCAGGCGTCATCCCGCTTTCGCGCTTCTTCCACAACGGCCCGGACGGTCTCAAGGGAACGCAGCCGGTGCAGATCGTTGAAATCCGCTGCCCTGCCTTCATGAGCCGGACAGACGGCCAGCTTGCCGCCCACGGCCTGCGCAGCTCGGGAAGCCGCTTCCTTGCCGGGATTCCCTTGTGTCTCCGTGTCGTTATCGGCACAGAGGATGATTTCACGCTTTGCATACCTCTCTCTGGCCATGACGGCCACGGCTTTCAGATTCCCGGCGTTGAAGGCCACAAGACAGGCATAACCGGTCGCCAGATGAAGACTGGTCGCCGTGGCATATCCTTCGGCAATCAAGAGGGGGCCGTCTTTCTTTCCGTCTCCGGCGGAAAGGGAAAAGAAGCCTCCCCCCGTGCGTCCTCCCCTGAGAAAGAACTTGTCCGTCCCTTCGGCAGGTTTTTCCGGCAGGATGAATTGCAGACTTTGTATTCTGCCGGACTGGTTCAGGACAGGCACAATCAGACGCCCATCTTTTGTTCGGCGCAATCCGATGGCCGGGACTCCCTTCCGTTGCAGGTAGGGATGGTCGTCCCCGGCGTTTCGGGAAGAGCCTGTTGCTTTCCACGCTTGAAGCTTATTT
>ENA-ORTG01003691-ORTG01003691.1-human-gut-metagenome-genome-assembly--contig:-NODE-3691-length-10596-cov-7.922967_pt1 | contig 10596 bp, 9 predicted proteins | sample MGYA00241906_ERZ509176 | MGnify/ENA primary metagenome ERZ509176 (study PRJEB26280, sample SAMEA2338811) | human gut metagenome | biome: human gut; feature: human-associated habitat; material: faeces... | reverse complement strand
GGCATCTGCACCCACCTTGCCGATAAAGGCAGTCTGTGCGCCCAGCCGGGCGGCAGCCACCGCCAGATTGGCCGGAGCACCGCCGGGGTTTGCGGCAAACTGAGGAATGCCGCGCTCATCCTTGCCGGTCTGGGTCAGGTCGATCAAAACTTCACCAATCGTTAAAATGTCCATGCGTTTTCTCCTTATTTTTATCCTATAAGCTAAAACCCAACGATCACCGCTGGAACAGATAATGAATGTAAGCGGCTGCACGCTCCGGGTGCGGTGCATTCTGCACTACCCCAAGATAGACCTTGCCAGAAAAACCTGCCTGCCTGACAAACGGCGTGTCCGAAATATCCAGCACGGTCCCACCGGCGTTCAGACCCGACAGTGCATGGAAAGACGCATCCAGTGTCCGCAGATCGAGAAAATAATCATCTGCCAACAGTCGATCCCGTGCATATTCGTCCATCAGAACAACATCTAACCGCTGGGCACTGACTGCACCCAGCAGCTTCATCTCCGAAGCATATACATACTGCTCCTCTGCGCGTTCGCTTTCGCTGAGCAGCAAGCCGGACAGCAGATCGACCTGTTGCTTTTTGGTCAGACCCTGCGCCTCGGCAAAGCCGGTGGTAAGCTGTTCCGTCAGATCAGACCCGGCAGTGATATTTACCAGACCAAGGTAAAGCACATCCTCTTTTTTCGTCACATGGCGGTAGGCTGCATACCCGAGGATATAGACGACGATGAGCACGATCGCAATGGGCAGCTTGTAATATGCCCAGATGTGCTCCCACTTTTTGCGCCCATGGAGGGAGCGGAGCGTATCCCGGTCAGTTTTTGTCATGGTCGTATTCCTCGTGTACTGCATCAGGGTCTCCACCGATCAGATAGAGGATCCGAAGCATCAGAAAGGAGCAGAGCATGGCGCAGAAGCCCATGCCCAGCAGGAATGCAGGCGTGAACACAAACACTATGACGTACCCCATGATGCCATAGATCGCCGCCATCAGCAGGGTGCAAAACAGATACCGGACACCCACGAGAAACGCTGTTTTCAGGATGCCGAAGGTGGTGTTTTCAAACCGTGCCAGCAGAGGAAAGGCATACAGCAGAACGATGCCGTACAGAACTGCCGCACCAATAAGCACTGCAGTGAGCAGCGTCCAGAAAATGTTTTCGCTCCACATTCGGCGCAGCACAAAGCCATCCGCAGCCAGGAAACTGCCGACTGCCAGCAGGATAAGCCAGAGTTTTGTGGCAGGCTTAAAATTTTCCCGGAACGCCTTAAAAAACATCCGGGTCAGACCATCGTCCCGATCTTCCGCCATTTTGAGCGTGACGTAGAACAATGCGGTCGTAGAAGCCCCTATGGTAACGATGGGCAGGCTGCACACGAGCCATAAGATGTTCAGGTAAGCACTGTAAGTCAATTTCGTCAGCACAGCAAACAGCGGCTTGTCCGTATTGCACAGGTCACGCATAGGGGTTCTCCTTTCGCTCAATCTCCTGTGGATTCGCGCAGGATCAGGTTGGTTTCCGTATAGACGGTGCGATAGTTCAGCGATGGCTCTTCGATGCGGGTCATAAGCAGATTGGCAGCGGTGTAGCCCATGATCTGTCCATGGATATGGATCGAAGTCAGACGGGGGACAAAGTAGGAAGCCTCCTGACTGTCATCGAAGCCGCAGACCCAGATATCATCGGGAACCGAATACCCCAGCTCATTCAATGCCTTGACCAGATCCATGGCAACAAAGTCATTGGCGCAGACAAAGGCATCCGGCATCGTTTTGAACCGACGTATGGTTTCGTACAGGGATACCGGATAGTTCTGCTGTCCAGATGGCATCGCACAGGTGCTCAGGCCTTCTGTCAGACCAAAGTGCTCCACTGCATCCTTATAAGCCATATAACGCTCAAAGAAGGACTGACAGTGGTTTTTATCCCCCGCAAAGCTGATGCGTTTTTTGCCGCGCTGGACCATGTGGGCCACTGCATTCTGGATCTCAATGCGGTTTTCCATATAAAGGCGGTCGGCTTTAAGAGGAGGACGCATATCCATCACAGGGGTGTCTACAAACAGCAGCGGAACATCCAGATCGCACAGCATCTGTGCGTAGTCATAGTCGAATACTTCAAAACAGATGATGCCGGCTGTGTGCTGGATGTTGAGAGAAGATGGAAGTTTTTTCTCTTTCAGCTCTATGGGAGAAATGCGATGAATGGTCATGCAGCTGTGCAGATGGTCGATTTCCGACTGGAAACGATCCAGCATCATGGAGGAAAAGTGAGAGTTGTTCAGAAAACGGGTCGTCAGCATGGCGATCTCCCGTTTGTCACTCGGCAGAATGAAAGGCCCTGCTGTTTTTGCAGCGTCTTCCTGAAACAGCGGCAGATAGGCAAACTGCTTATAGCCCATTTCGGCGGCTTTGCGCAGGATCTTCTCCCGTGTGGCATCTGCCAGCACACCGGTGTTGTTGATGGCCTTTGAAACTGTGTTGCGGGAAAGCTGCAGTTCGCTTGCAATATCCTGAATGGTGACCTTGGTTGCCATAAGTCATCCTCTTTCTTTATAATACAGGAGCGGATGTTCTTTTTTATAGATAAAGTCTGGTGACGGATCTTATTCTTTGTGACTCCAGTATAGTGCAAATGCACAAATTAGTCAAATGTAAAAATGCAAATCATCATTTTGCATATTTACGCACTTTCGAATTTGTGCATCTGTACAAATCCACAGTATTTTTTGATATATACCATGAATTATCGTTGACATTCGCTTGCTTGCGTGATATAAATGAATTACAGAGTTTTACATTTGCACAATCAAAGTGAAAAACGTAAAATTCAAAGGTGCAAATGTAAAACGCAAATCAAGCGGCAAGCAAATCAAAAAGGAGGAGAATGATTCATGAAAGCAAAGACGGCCTCGCCGGAAACGGCTGTGCTGACAGCAGAACGCAAGCTGCACAACACATGGGTCTACATCAAACGGCATTGGCAGCTTTACCTGTTGTTCCTGCTGCCTGCCGTGGTGCTGACGCTGGTGTTCAAGTACGCTCCCATGGGCGGTGTGCTGATCGCGTTCCAGAAGTACAATCCCTTCAAGGGCATCTGGGGCAGCGAGTGGGTAGGCTTCAAAAACTTTACCCGCTTCATGTCCTCGCCGGACTTCCAGCGCTATCTGATCAACACCCTGAAGCTGAGCGTCTACGGTCTGCTGTGGGGCTTCCCGATCCCCATCCTGCTGGCATTCCTGCTCAACCGTATCGAGAGCAAGAAGATCAAGCAGAAGGTGCAGCTGGTGCTGTATATGCCCAACTTCATCTCGGTCATCGTGCTGTGCGGTATCGTCCGGGTGCTGCTGAGTGTCACCGGTCCGGTGAACGGCCTGCTTCACACCAGCATCAACTTCATGACGCTGCCGGAAGCGTTCCGCCCCATCTACATCATCAGCGGCATCTGGCAGGGTGCCGGCTGGGCATCCATCATGTACACCGCATCCCTTTCTAACGCCAGCAAAGATCTGAAGGAAGCTGCGATGATCGACGGCGCAAACCTGATCCAGCAGATCATGACAGTGGAGTGGCCCGCCATTAAGGATATGGTCGTTATTCAGTTCATCCTGCAGGCAGGCAACATCATGAGCATCGGTTTTGAAAAAGCCTATGCCCTGCAAACTGACCTGAACCTGAACACTGCCGAGATCATTGCAACGTACGTTTATAAAAAGGGCCTGTTGGACGGCGATTACAGCTTTTCCACGGCAGTCGGTCTGTTCAACACCGTTGTCAACGTCATCCTGCTGATCGCAGTGAACAAGGTCGTTGCCAAAATGAACGATGGCAAGGGCTTGTAAGGAGGGGTTTACCATGGCAAAACAGAAAAAATCAAAAATGGCCCTCTACACCAGACAAGATAAGATCATCCTGTACTGCGGCTACGCACTTCTGGGCTTGTTCCTGCTGGCGATCATCGTTCCGATGATCTACATCGTCATCGCGTCCTTTATGGACCCGGTCACTCTGCAAAACAAGGGCATCTCCTTTGATTTCAGCAAGTGGAGTCTGGATGCTTACCAGCGTGTCGTTTCGGACAAGCAGATCTGGGTCGGCTTCAAGAACGCAATCCTTTACTCGATCATCTTCACCATCATCTCGGTAGCTGTGACGATGCTTGCCGCTTATCCCATGTCGCTGCCGGACTTCAAAGGCAAAAAGATCTTCAACGCCTTGTTTGTGATCACGATGTTTTTCAGCGGCGGTCTGATCCCCACCTACCTGCTCATCAACAATCTGGGTCTGCTGGATTCCATGTGGGCGGTCATTCTGCCGGGAGCATTCAGCGTGTGGAACATGATCATTGCCCGTACCTATTATCAAGGCATCCCGCGTGAGCTGCGCGAAGCTGCGGATGTGGATGGAGCCAGCGAGATGCTTTACTTCTTCAAGATCCTGCTGCCCGTCTGTATGCCGGTGGTGGCAGTTCTGGCCCTGTGGCAGTTCGTGGCAATGTGGAACAGCTACTTTGACGCCATGATCTACCTGAACAGCGCATCGAAGCAGCCGCTGCAGCTGGTGCTGCGTTCCATCCTGATCCAGAGCCAGCCGGAATCCGGCATGATCGCAGATATCCAGAGCACTGCCGAACGTGCGAAGATGGCAGAGCTGCTCAAATATGCAACCATTATTATTTCCAGTCTGCCGCTGCTGGTGATGTATCCCTTCTTCCAGAAGTATTTTGATGCCGGCATCATGGCTGGTTCCATTAAAGGCTGAGGATATTCCAGAATTTTATGAGCCGGTACGCTCATCTGTTACACGAAAAAAGAAACATGAAAAAGGAGAAAATACCATGAAAAAGCTGATCTCTCGCCGCAACTTCCTCAAGGTCTGCGCTCTGGCGGGCTCTGCCGCTGCTCTGTCTGCCTGTGGCGGCGGCAAATCCACCGGCAGCAACAATTCTGCTGCCGCAGCTGTGGATGTGACTGGTGCCGTTACATTTCCGCTGTCCGAAAAGGTCACCTTTACCGGTATGACCAGCTTCCCTGTGGGCAGCGAACCCGAGCCGAACAACCGCACCATCTTCAAGCGTCTGGAAGAGCAGACCAATGTGCACATCGACTGGACCGCCATCCAGTCCGACCAGTGGAGCGATAAGATCACCCTGAATATGTCCAACCCCAACACCCTGACGGATTTTGTTTTTACTGCTGATTTTACCGACAGCAATCTGCTGCGCTACGCAGATCAGGGTGTCATCCTCAATCTGGAAGACTACATTGACAACAATATGCCTTATCTCCAGAAGGTCTTTGAGCAGTACCCGGAGTACCGCACCATGTGCACCGACAGCGATGGCCACATCTGGGCACTGCCCTGGATCGAGCAGCTCGGCTCAGAAAAGACCGCCATCCAGACCATTGGCAACATGAGCTTCATCAATACCAAGTGGCTGAACTTCCTCGGTCTGTCGATGCCCACCACAGTGGACGAGTTTGAGCAGGTGCTGATGGCATTCCGTGATAACGCCGCTTCTCTCAAGGCAGAGTATGGCATTGACGGCGACATCATCCCCATGTCCTGCATCGTCAACAACGGCGATCAGGACCCCAGCATCCTCATCAATGGCTTTGGCGAAGGCTACGGCGACGCTGACAAGGACCGTCATATTGCCGTTACCAACGACCGGAAAGTCATCTGTGCCGCCACCCAGCAGGGCTACCGTGATGGTCTGGACTGGCTGCACAAGCTGTATGCCGAGAAGCTCATCGACCCGGAGTGCTTCACGCAGGAGTGGTCCACCTATGTTTCCAAGGGCAAGGCTGGCCGCTATGGTGTCTGCTTCAGCTGGGATGTTGCCAACATTGACAACCTGACCGACTGGGAGCCGCTGCCTGCCCTGACCGCCGATACCCGCAATATCACTCCGCAGAACGGCTCTTTCACCAGCGGCTTTGCCCGCGGCAGATGCGTTGTCACCGCAAAGGCGACTAATCCTGCACTGGTTTGCGCATGGCTGGATCAGATGTACGCACCCCTCCAGTCTCCGCAGAACAACTGGGGTACTTACGGCGATGCGGAAGGCTTTAACATTTTTGAACTGTCCACCAACGATAAGGGCGAGCCCATGCTGAAGCACGCTCCTCTGGGCGATGCTTCTCCCGTGGAAGTCCGTGAAGCGCAGTGTGTCAGTGGACCTCTGGCGGTTCTGGATGATTACTATGGTGTATACGTTACCTGCCCGGACGATGCACAGTACCGTCTGGACTGGATCAAGGAGATCTACACCCCGGATATGAACAACGATTATGTCTATCCCAATGTCTTTATGAGCAGCGAGGACACCGAGCAGGTCTCTAACCTGCAGGCAGATCTGCAGACCTACATGAATACGCAGAAGGCCAACTGGATCATGAACGGCACTACGGATGCAGAGTGGAACGAATATCTGAGCAAGCTGGAAGCCTACGGCCTGTCCGACTATCTGGGCATTATGCAGAAATATCTGGATGCTTACTACGCATAAGAATTCTTTCCTTTGGAGGATTCCATGAACGATTTGACTTTACAAAAAGCCCGTGCCTACGAGGCCGAGCACGGCGCTGCCATTTCCCCGGCGGAACGCCCTGCCTACCACATGACCCCCTATGTGGGCTGGCTCAACGACCCCAACGGCTTCTCTTATTATAAAGGGAAGTATCACCAGTTCTATCAGTATAACCCCTACGATGTGCGGTGGGCGCCCATGCACTGGGGTCACGCCGTCAGCACCGACCTGCTGCACTGGGAGTATCTGCCCTGTGCGCTCGCACCGGATTCCCCGGCAGACAATGGCCCCGGCTGTTTCTCCGGCTCTGCCACCGAGATGGATGACGGCAAGCAGCTGCTGATGTACACCAGTGTGGTGGCAGAAAAGCAGCCCAATGGGGAGATGCGGGACATCCAGACCCAGAGCATTGCCATCGGTGACGGTCTCGACTACGAAAAGCCTGCCTGCAACCCGGTGCTGACCCAGAAAGACCTGCCGGAAGGCTTCAGCAAGTTCGACTTCCGGGACCCCAAGATCTGGCGTGAGGCCGACGGCACCTACTCTGCCGTCACCGTCTGCCTGGCCGAGGACGGCAGCGGCGCAGCGGCACTGTTCCAGAGCAAGGACGGCTTCGACTGGCACTTTGTCACGGTGCTGGAACGCTGCAACAATCAGTACGGCAAAATGTGGGAGTGCCCGGACTTCTTCCCGCTGGACGGCAAGCAGGTCCTGATGCTGGGGCCCATGGAGATGCTGCCCAAGGGCGAGTTCCACAACGGTCACAACGTGATTGCCTTCATCGGCAGCTACGACGAAGCCACCCACACCTTCACCAAGGAAAACGTGCAGCTGATGGACGGCGGCATCGACTTCTACGCCACCCAGACCACCCTTGCCCCGGATGGCCGCCGGATCATGACCGCATGGCTGCAGACCTGGTCGGACACCGAGGATAAGCCCCAGGGCTGCAAGTGGTTCGGGCAGACCATCTGCCCCCGCGAGCTGCACATCAAGGACGGACGCATTCTTCAGACCCCGGTGCGGGAGCTGGATGCCGTCCACGGTAAGCGCACCTTCCACGAAAATGTGACGGTGCAAAGCGAAACTTCTCTGGAAGGCATCAAGGGCCGTGTGGCCGACCTGACCGTCACGGTGCAGCCCGGCGAATACCGCTCCTTTACCCTGAAGCTGGCCGCCGATGCAGACCATCACACCAGCCTGACCTACGACCCCTACATCTCCGAGCTGACGCTGGACCGCAGCCATGCCGGTTCCCGTGCAGACATCGTTCACAGCCGCAGCTGCAAAGTACGCAGCCAGAACGGTGCGCTCAAGCTCCGCATCCTGCTGGACAAAAACAGCATCGAAGTTTTCGCCAACGATGGCGAGCAGACCATGACCGCATGGATCTACACCCCCCAGTCTGCCGACGGCATCACCTTTGCTGCCGATGGCAAAGCAACTGTTACGGTGGAGCAGTTTGAACTGGACCTGTAATCTGATATTTCCTTCATTTCTCCTTCATTGAATACAGCCCCGCTTTGGCTTCTCCTTCGCCAAAGCGGGGCTGTGTTTGTTATGTCATTGTTCTTCCAGCCTGCCGTGGTCACAGCTGAGGGAGAGATAATGCTCGATTTCCCCACCCAACACCATCTGCGCATACTTCAGCGTCTTATTGTAACCACAAACAACTCGAGAGGATGATCCATGTATGAAAAGGACGCGGCTGACGATCTTTTTGTTGATAATAGCATCGATTGTATCTGCGGTCATTACGCTTTGCATGGGCGCAGTTCAAATCCCGGTACAGGATACCTTGTCCGTCCTGCTTCAGCATCTGTTTGGGACAGATACTGGCACGCCTGTGTCCATTGCCTTCGAGCAGATTGTCTGGCAAATCCGGATGCCTCGCATTATTCTGGGCTTTCTGGCCGGAAGCGGTCTAGCCCTCTGCGGCTGTGTAATGCAGGCCGTTGTCCAAAACCCAATGGCAGACCCATACATCCTTGGCGTGTCGGCAGGTGCAACGCTGGGAGCCACTGGTTCGCTCTTTCTGGGGCTGGGCGTGATTTCCGGCTTCTGGGCCTTTGTAGGAGCTGGCGGTGCCTGCTTTCTCGTATTGGCCCTCTCCTCGGCGGACGGTAAAACCACCTCGGTCAAGCTGATTCTCTCTGGCATGATCGTCAATGCGCTACTGACCGCATTTTCCAACTTTATCATTGCAGTAGCAGGTGATTCTGACGGTATGATGTCCATTAAGTTCTGGACGATGGGTTCGCTGACCCGCGCCGGATGGAAAAATATCGGCCCCATTGCACTGATTGTACTGGCAGCAGCAGTCTTTTTTCGGACGCAGGCCCAGACACTCGATGGTCTGATGCTTGGTGAGGAAGCAGCTTCCACCATTGGCATCAACACCTTCCGGTGTCGGTTGGTTTATCTGCTGGTGCTCTCCGTGCTGACTGGTGCATTGGTATCGGTCTGCGGCACGATTGGCTTTGTAGGGCTTATTATCCCGCACGTTTCCCGCGCCATTGCAGGCACAGCACACCGAAAACTACTGCCCATTGCAGCATTATCCGGCGGACTGTTCATGCTTTGGGTAGATGCCATCGCCCGCAGTCTGATTTCCAACACCGAGCTGCCTGTGGGCATTTTCACTGCCTTGGTGGGTGCGCCGTTCTTCGTCTATGTGATGGTGCGTAAAAAGTATGGATTTGGAGGCAATTGAATGAGACTGGATGCGAAAGACGTAAACATTTCGATTTCCGGCAAACCAATTGTACAGCATCTCTCCATTGAGGTGCCGGACCTGAAATTCTCAGCCTTGCTGGGTGCCAACGGCAGCGGCAAGACCACTCTGCTTCGCTCTATCTACCGCACACAAAAAATGGACAGCGGCATCGTTCGTCTGGACGACAAGGACATCACACATTTTTCCGGCAAAAAGCTGGCGCGGAACATGGCGGTGATGGGACAATTCAACCAGATCAATTTTGACTATACCGTGCTGGACATCGCCCTGATGGGGCGGTATCCCTTCCATTCCCTGCTGGAGCAAGAACGGGAGAGGGACTACGAGATAGCTTTGGATGCACTGGACAAGGTAGGCATGAAAAGCTACCGCGACCGGAACTTCCAGTCCCTTTCGGGCGGTGAAAAGCAGCGGGTGGTTCTGGCCCGCGCGCTGACCCAGTCGCCCAAGATCCTGATTCTAGACGAACCGACCAATCATCTGGATATCCGTTATCGGTTAGAAATCCTTTCAATCATCAAAGATTTGCAGATCACGGTCCTGGCTGCTCTGCATGATCTGAGCCTTGCGGCGCAGTTCTGCGACTATCTCTACCTGATGAAACAAGGGGAGATCGTTACGCAGGGGATGCCCGAAGCCGTAATGACTCCTGAAAACCTGCACCGTATCTTTGATGTCGAAGCCTGTGTCTACCCCAGCCCGATCAACGGAAAACTGATGATTCAATATCTATAACAAAAACGCGGGAGTACCCCGCAGAAAGAGGAACCTTTATGAAAAAGAAAACCCTGAGTGTTGCTGCTGCGGCACTGGCAGCCGTCATGCTGGCTACTGGCTGCGGTCAGACTGCATCTTCTGTGGCATCGTCCGTTGCTGCATCTTCCGAGGCTGCTTCGTCTGTTGTAGAGAGCACAGTCTCTGCCGAAGAGACCTCTTACCCCTTGACCCTGCAGATTTATGATGCTGATGGCAATGCTGTAGATATGACCTACGACCATGCACCGGAGAAGGTGCTGTCCACACAGCTGTCCATGACTGAGTTGCTCATCAAGCTGGGGCTCAAGGATAAAATCGTCGGCGTGTTCGATAATGACAATGCCCTGAAGGGTGACATTGCTGATGAAATTGCATCTCTGAACAGCCTTGGCGATAAGAAGTCTGTTTCTAAGGAGACCATCCTTGCCACGGAGCCGGATCTGATTCTTGGCAAGGGTCCTCTGATGTTCACCGAAAGCAGCATTGGCACCGTCCAGTCCTATCAGGAGCTGGGCATTCCCGTCTACACTGAGCTGGCTAGCGCTTCCTTTGGTCAGTCGCTG
>ENA-ORTG01003687-ORTG01003687.1-human-gut-metagenome-genome-assembly--contig:-NODE-3687-length-10604-cov-2.428382_pt1 | contig 10604 bp, 9 predicted proteins | sample MGYA00241906_ERZ509176 | MGnify/ENA primary metagenome ERZ509176 (study PRJEB26280, sample SAMEA2338811) | human gut metagenome | biome: human gut; feature: human-associated habitat; material: faeces... | reverse complement strand
CGACATAGAAAACCTGAAATTCAATACTGCAATTGCCAGCCTGATGACTTTGATCAACGAAATTACCGCGGAGGGACATATCGGAAAAGAAGATTTAAGCATCTTTATCAAACTCTTAAGTCCATTTGCGCCACATCTCTGCGAAGAGATCTGGGAATTCCTTGGTGGAGAAGGTCTGCTTGCAGTTGCTCCGTGGCCGGTATATGATGAAGGTAAGACAGTTGCCAAGACTGTAGAAATCGGTGTACAGGTAAATGGTAAGGTAAGAGGAACTGTAGTTCTTCCTAATGGATGCGATAAGGAAAAAGCTTTCGAAATCGCAAAAGCAGATGAGAGAATTGCTTCCTTCCTTGAAGGAAAGAATCTGATCAAAGAAATCTATGTTCCAAACAAGATCGTTAATTTTGTTGCAAAATAAAAATTACTGTTTTTCATAGTATTACAGTAATTTCACTCGAAATTGCACGATTTTATGGGCTTTTTTTTACTTTTTACGGCTTTTTACGGCTTTTTTCAGCTTAATTTTTCACTGTTAATCTTTTCTATTCTATTTGATAACTCACATCCATTGTATTATCAAACTGTATATGATGATTACGTTATTGAAATGGTTTATCAAAGTATGTTGAGCTATGATCGTGATAATCAATTACAACCAGAACTTGCTACTGAACAACCAACTATTAGTGAGGATGGATCAACATTAACATTCAAATTGAAAAAGGGAGTTAAATTTTCTGATGGATCTAAATTGGATGCAGATGATGTTGTATTGACATTTACAGCTATGGCTGATCCAAGCTATACTGGTCGTTTCTCAACATATGTTGATTACTTAGAAGGTTATAAAGAATATCATGATGGAGATGCCGAAACTCTAAGTGGTGTTGAAAAAATTGATGATTACACAGTTGCTTTCCACTTGGCAACACCAAGAATCGATGCAATCAGCCAAGTTGGTACATTCCCAATCATCTCTAATTCACAATTCAAAAAATACAAAAAAGGTGATACAAAGATGTTTGAAGACAAGGCTAGTGAACCAATTGGTACTGGACCATATGTATTGAAAAACTTCCAAAAAGATTCAGCTGCCACATTTGTCAAGAATGATAAATTTAAAGCTAAAGATGGAGAATACCAAATTGATAATGTTGTAATGAAGATTTGTGATACTTCAACAGAACTTCAAGAACTTCAAAAAGGAACAGTTGATTTATTACCACAAGCTGATAACGCTGATAAAGTTGGTACTGCAAGTTTAGATAAGAACTTAACTTACAACAACTACGCATCAAGCTCAATGCAATACTTTATTTACAACTGTGAAGCTGGAGCCACTGCAGATCCTGCTGTACGTCAAGCATTAACTTATGCGATTGACCGTCAATCATTTGTTGATAGCTACTACTCATTCTCTAAAGGAAGTAAGGATGTTAAGAAAACTCAACCTGGTTTCGTTCCAGTATTAATGGCTAACCCAATTTCATCACAATTAGGTGATATCGTTACCGGTAAAGAAAAAGATGACAACATGACTTACTATGATTATGATATCGAAAAAGCTAAACAAATCTTAGATGATGCTGGATGGACTGTAGGTAGTGATGGAAAACGTGAAAAAGATGGACAAAAATTAACTGTTCGTATGGTTTCTACAAAAGGTAAAGATCAATTAGACACAATGCTTCCAATGCTAGAAAAAGCTTGGGGCGAAGAACTTGGCGTTGATTTCAAAACAAACTTAAGTGAATTCAACACAATGGTTGCGACTGTTCAAGGTGATGATACAGTTAACGATTGGGAAGTATCTTACATGGGATGGCAATTTGGTTCAGGTGATGACACTGGTATCAACTTATTATGCCAAACTGGTCAAACAGATAATACAGCTCGTTTATCAGATCCTGATTTAGATGCATTATTAGATACTGCACTACACACAACTGATCAAGCTGCAAGTACTGCTGCTTATAAAGAAGTTTACGAAAAAGTTTCTGCTTTATGTCCATATGTAGCAATCAATGGTTTAAGTTACTATGATCTATACAACAAAAAGATCAAAAACTTAGATACAGCTGCATTGTATGACTTCGTTAAAGCGTTAGACAAAGCTACAATCGAATAACAATTAAAGAGATCTGTTGACAGATCTCTTTTTAATACATATAATTCAACTACATACAGAGTAAAAATATGTGCGTTAAGTGTCTTTAACACGGGGAGTTGGTTAAGTAACGAAAAGTTATTCTTGCGGTACATATTTTGCATCCCGCTGTTGTGATCGAAAAAATTAAAGACTTTCTTTTTTTGTATCGCAATATGGAAAAAGGAGGTCTTTTTATATATGAATCAATACTTTGTAATGTTAAAAGAAAATGCACGCTCATTAAAAAACGTGCGTGTTATCGTAGGTGTGGCATTATTTTTTGCCCTAAATGTTATTCTTAACTTATTTGGATCCATCCAAATCACAAACCAGTTAAAACTAGGCTTTGCATCCATTGCGACAGCTGCCAGCTGCTTACTTTATGGACCCGTTCCAAACTTAGTGCTTGCACCATTACTAGATTTAGTCAATTACATGGTCAAACCTGTGGGTGCATATTATCCAATCTTTATGATTTCAACTATGGCAAGCGCATGTATTTTTTCAGCTTACTTCTATAACTGCGAAAGAATCACTTGGGTTCGCGTCATCTTATGTCGAATAACATATGATGTCGTTGTCAGTTTATTTCTAAACACACTATTTACATCTATGTTGTGGGGAACTCCATTCTTAGTTATTGCGAGTCCTAAATTAATCAAAAACTTAATTTCATTACCATTCCAAGTCGTTATTTTATATTTAGTAATGAAAACATGTATTCAATTAAAGCCAAAGGTGAACCGTTAATAGGTCCACCTTTTTTACTGCAATTTAAACATGTCTTTTTTAGCTCCACAAACTGGACATACATAATCATCTGGTTCACTTTCAAAATCATCACCATCATATACATATCCACAAACACTGCATACCCACTTTTCTTCTTTTCTGTATGTAGGTGCTTTTGCCGGTGCGCTTTGTTTTAATACATTATGATAATATGCATAGGTCATTGGTTTACCAGAATCACCTTTCTTGGCATCAACGACTTTTGCCAAGAATACAAAGTGTGTTCCTGCATCCATCTGACTTTGTACTTCACACATCATGTATCCTAACGCATCATCTACAACAGGCAATTCTCTAAACAAATGATGATTCAACTTCGCCCACTTATCTTTATCTTTTCCTGTTTGAAAACCTAAATCCGTAATTACTTGTGAATCTATTGTTTCAGGCAAGATTGATAAAGAAAAACACTTATTTTTTTCAATCAATGAACAAGTATAATTATCCTTGTTCATACTCAAGGCAATTAGCGGTCCTATCGTAGAAACCTGAAATACAGTATTCACAATACATCCGCATTCGCGCATGCCGTCTTTTACACCCACGGCATACATACCATAAGAAAGATCATACAAAACTGTGTTGTCCATAAGAACACCTCCCTTGTTACTTCTATTGTAGCAAGTTTAGTGGTTATATGCTATATAACTATTCTTCTTTTTCAACACACTTCTGTAATTTACTCATCGTCTGCTTCAAGCTTTTCATTTCTTCTACAGACACATCATTAAATAATGTTTTATTGATTTTACCAATCTCTTCATCAATAATCTTTAAAATAGGTTTACACTCGCCTGTGAGTTGTAAATGGTGTATTCGACTATCTTTTTCATCTATGCAAGTACAAATAAGTCCCTTCTTTTCCAACGAATCAACACTTCTAGAAATCAGAGTCTTTGAAACGCCTAACACCACTTTTAATTCCGTACTTGTTGTAATAGTTGAATTATTCTTTAAAACAATCAAGATAGATATTTCATTTGGTGAAAAATTAAATTCTTGAAAACTATCTTTTATTTTTTTTGCATAATAATCCCTCATTTGATTCGATACACGCAAAAAATCCTCTATTGTAAACATATTATCGCTCCAGTCTCAACAGAACAATTGTAAGTGCTAAAATAGGGTGTGTCAAACATTGCCCCATTTTTCTAATACTTCTCCTACATAATATAGAGAACCACATAATAAACTGTCTTCTTTTGTATCTAAAAGTCTTGAGATCAACTCATCCACTGTAATAATAGGATACCCTAATTCTTCTAATGGATATAAACGAGCACTCGATATTTCTACTAATGTAATGTCTTTACTAATGGATTGAAGTAATTCAATCATATGCGGTGCATCCTTCTCTTTTAATACCGAAAAATAAATCTTTCCTGTAAAATCCTTCAAAGATTGTATCAACGCTGTTATTCCATGTACGTTGTGTGCTCCATCTAATAAAACCAATGGATCTTTTCTAAGAACCATATATCTGCCTGCCCATTGAAAATGATCAATTACCTGTTGAATTTCATTTTCTTCGAGCCAAATTCCCAGTACATTCAACGTTTCTAATGCTAGAGATAAATTTTTAGCCTGATATAATGGTGGATTCAAATGAAATGTCATACCATTCCATCTCAATACATCAGTTTCTTGACAATCAATAAAACATAGTGGTGTTTTCATATAATCTGCAACAAGCTCCATTACTTTTTGGCATTCCGTTTTATCTTCGGTTGTCAAAGCAGGAACATTTGGCTTAAATACACCTGATTTTTCATAAGCGATTTGTTCAAATGTATCCCCTAAATATTCCGTATGATCAAGTCCTACATTAGTAATTAAGCAGGCTTTATAATCCAAAGCTGTTGTCGCATCCAAACGACCACCCATCCCAGCTTCAATAATGCAGTAATCAACTTGTTGTTCAATAAAATAGGCCATTGACATCCATAGATCCATTTCAAACATTGTCATCTTATGTAATAAGAATAACTCTTCATATTGATCATAGATTCTTTCCCAATCAGCTAAAGTAATACATGTATCATTCACGCGTATTCTTTCTGTATGATGAATCAAATGTGGAGATGTAAAAACCCCTACTTTATATCCTTTTTTCATCAACAAATCTCTTAGCCAAATTGAAGTACTTCCCTTTCCGTTTGTACCAGCTACCTGAATCTTTTTTAAGGCTGTATGATTTGGCATTGCATCCGTTAACCATTGTCTGAATTCTAATAGGTCATGGTTTTTTCCACGACAATTTTCCATTTTATTAATTTTCTCTTGTACATTCATGGTATTATTATATCACTAAAGAAAGAAGTGAATCACATGATTATGCATAATGACTGGGATCAACTGTTTGATCAAGAAATACAAAAAGATTATTTACTAAATTTACGCTATTTTTTAGCTAAGGAATATAAGACAAAAAATATTTATCCTGCAAAAGAAAATATTTTTGCAGCCTTTAAAACAACTTCTTTAAAAGATACAAAAGTTGTTATTTTAGGACAAGATCCATATCATGGTCCAGGACAAGCTCAAGGTTACTCATTCAGTGTACCAAGCAACTTTCCTTTACCTCCATCTTTACAAAACATGTATAAAGAACTAGAAAATGAGTATCAAACTCCTGTACATCGCACGGGTGATTTGACCGACTGGGCTAAACAAGGAGTACTATTAATGAATACTATCCTTACAGTTGAAGAGCATAAACCTTTATCTCATCAAGATAAAGGATGGCAGAATTTTACAAATGAAGCTTTAAGATGGATCAATGAAAAGGATGGCCCTGTTGTATTTTTATTATGGGGATCTAAGGCTATCCAGGCCAAGAAATTACTAACAAATCCAAAACATTTAATTCTTACAAGTCCGCATCCAAGTCCTTTAAGTGCTTATCGAGGTTTCTTTGGAAACAATCATTTTAAGCTTGCGAATGAATATCTAATTAAAAACAATGAAACGCCTATCCAATGGATATAGGCGTTTTTCTTATAGTGAAGAAGAAAAAAGAAGCATCATTCTTGATACTTCTAGTCTTTCATTTCATTGAACACTTGTAATGCTAAGCAGCCAAGTCCCGTATGAATTCCGACTGCACTTACTAAATTGATTACTTTTACTTTAGCGCCTTCTATTTGGCTTTCAATCTTTTGAGCATACTCTTTTGCAGCATCTAATGCATCAACGTGCGCAACAATAAATGTATAATTAGAATCTACATTCAATTCTTTTAAATGTTTAATAACACGATCTTGAGCACGTTTCATTGTACGAACTTTATCTAATACATCTACTTTTCCATTCGTACTTTTACCAATGTGTAAAACAGGTTTGATTTTCAATAAACCACCTAGTGCCGCAGCCATTGGTGTCAATCTTCCACCACGTTTCATATGATCTAAATCATCACACAACAACACAGTTTCACAACTATCCGCAATGCTTTGTAGTTTTTTAATAATTTCATCAATTGGAATGTTTGCTTCATACATCTTTTTAGCTGTCTCAATCATACATCCTTGTTCAACCGCTGTACAATAACAATCAACGCCTACAAATTTCATTTCTAATTGATTTGCAATCATTTCCATAGAATCTAATGTTCCGGATAATCCTCGACAAATAGGAACCGCAAAAATGCGGGCATGTACCGCTTTTACCTGCTCTGCTTCCAACACATTTGCCGCATATCCCTCACATACAAATCCTTCATTTTTTAATTCTTCAAAACAATCTTGAATTTTGCCTAAACTTGGTAAAGATGTTTTTAAAACCTTTTTCTCATGTAATTTTTGAATCACTTCAGAATATGTAATTTCGGTATATTCATCTTTTGATTCACCATCACAAGTAATTTGTAATGGAAGACAATAAATTCCTTTTTCTTTCCAATAGTCTGGATGCTGGCCTGTTCCGGTATCCGTCACAAATGCAATCTTCATGGCTAGGCCCCCTTTACTTTTTTCACAAATTGAACGCCTACAGCACCTAATCCTGTGTGTACTGCAATAACGGCATACATTGGATCTGTATGAATTTGAATATCTTCGCCAAACACATCGTGTAGCTCATCTATCGCAATTTGTGTACCTTCTTGATTTTCTCCATTTAATACATAAAATTCATAATCTTGTGCATTCGCATCTTTTGAAATCACTTTAACAGCTTTTTTAATAGCTTTGGACATTGTACGTACTTTATCAAAAACATCGACTTTTCCTTCAGTATTTTTAGATACTTCCAAGATTGGTTTAATTTTCAACATTCCTGCAAGCTTAGCTGCCATTGGAGTTAATCGTCCTCCCTTAGCTAGATGATCTAAATCTTCTGGAATTAAAAAACCACGTGAATGATCTACGCTGTCTTTTAAACGTGAAATGATTTCTTCTGGGTGTATTTCTTGTTCAACTAATTTTTGAGCTGATAACACCAAATATTTTTCCACACCTAAAGTAGTATATATATCTAATGTATGAATTTTAACCCCATGCCATTTACCAGATGCCTGTATTGCCTGATTTGTTCCTGATAATCCATTTGATAGAGTTATCAAAATAACATCCGTAATACCATTATTTTTATATGATTCTAATAAAGCCTCAATATCGCCTAATGGTGGCATGCTTGTTTGAGGCATAAAGCCTCTTTCTAAGAATGAATTTAATTCTTCTACTGTTAAATTCACCCCATCTAAATATGTTTTATCTTCTATTTGAACCTGTAAAGGTAAAAAATCAATTCCTAACGCTTGTGCTTCTTGTTTGGTTAATCCACAACCACTTTCTGTCAATACTCGAACCTTCATTAAAACCCTCCTTTTTTTGAAATCATCCTAATCCTAACATGAAATATTAATTTTCTCAAATGTCTGATATAATTAGTTTGAGGTGATTTGTATGAGCGCTTTCATTTCTTTTGAAAATGTAAAAAAGACTTATCATATGGGCGAAATCGACATACATGCGTTAGATGATGTGAGTTTTGAAATACAACAAGGCGAGTTTGTGATTATCGCAGGAGCCAGTGGTGCTGGTAAAAGTACTATTCTAAATCTACTGGGTGGAATGGATACTGTCAGTGAAGGAAGAATCATTGTAGATGGTCGTGAAATCAGTTCTTATAAAGAAAAGGATATGACACTTTATAGAAGATATGATGTTGGATTTGTTTTCCAGTTTTATAATCTAGTTCAAAATCTTACTCTTCGCGAAAATGTTGAACTTGCAACACAAATTTGTAAGAAACCACTTGATATAGATGAAACTATAGAACTTGTTGGACTAAAAGATAGAATGTTCAACTTCCCTAGCCAGCTTTCTGGCGGTGAGCAGCAGCGTGTCGCAATCGCAAGGGCATTAGCTAAAAACCCAAAGCTTTTACTTTGTGATGAACCCACAGGTGCTTTGGATTATCAAACAGGTAAACAGGTTCTTAAGGTCTTACAAGATACGTGTAGAACGCAAAATAAAACTGTCATAGTTATTACCCACAACTTAGCATTAACACCAATGGGAGATAAGGTCATTAAAGTTCGTAGTGGAAAAATTGAAAGTATTACATGTAATGAGCATCCTATGGATGTAAATGACATAGAGTATTAATATGCCTTCTTCTTATTTAAAAGATATTTTCCGTGAAATTAAAATCTCCCTCGGTCGTTTTCTATCTATCCTTTGTATTGTCGCAATTGGTGTGGCATTCTTTGCCGGCATTAAAGCGAGTGCACCGGATATGAAAAACAGTGCCGATATGTATTTTGATAAATATAATGTTCAAGATATACAAATCTATTCAACTTTGGGACTTACCAAGAAAGATGTAAAGGCCATTCAAAAATTAAAAGGTGTCAAAGCCGTACAGCCAAACTTTTCAATGGATACATTGTCTCAGATTGATTCAACACAAATGGTTATTAAAGTCATTTCTTATGAGATTGATCAAAAGATGAATAAGATCCGTGTAGTCGAAGGAAGAATGCCTGAAAGAGAAAATGAGTGTTTGATTGAGGCTAGCTCTGCTACAAATAAATTATATGGTACTTTCCATATTGGAGATACAATCAAATTACAGAGTGGTACAGATGAAGCTTTATCTAACTCCTTGAAAAACACAAAATATAAAATTGTAGGTACTTGTTATAATCCGAATTACTTATCTTATGAGAAAGGATCAAGTAATATTGGATCAGGAACGGTAAACTCTTTTATATATATACAAAATTCAAATGTTTTAAAGGATTATTATACAGAAGTTGATGTTTGTGTTAAGGGTGCAAAAGAATTAGATTGTTATAGCGATGCATATTTTGATGTTGTTGATCCTGTATTAAAAAGAATCAAAAAAATCGCAAACAAACAAATCGATGTACGTATTCAGTCTTATCAATCTAAATTAGATGAAAAAAAACAGGAAGCAAACGATGAATTGAATGATGCAGAAAATAAATTAAATGATGCTCAAGATAAGATTGATTCGGGTCTTGCAGAGATTCAAAGTAATGAAATTAAGCTTCAGAATTCTAAAAATCAAATTGATCAAGGGTGGAATGAATATTATGCAAATTTACAATTATTAGATAATATTCCTACTTTACAAAATGCGATTGCTCAAATTGAAGAGAGTGAACAAAAACTTCCTGAGTTATTGTCTCAGAAAGAACAAGCTGAAAATGGTTTGAATCAAATTAATGCAGCAATGGATGATCTTAATATGCAACGTAAAATGATTCAAGATTCTATTGATTTGATAGACATCTCAATTGAAAAGGCTCAAAACACACCTACTACAGATGAATCATCTGAAGCTATAAAGAATAAAGTAATTGAAAACCTAAACAATGGAAAAGTATATCTGCAAGGAAAAATCGCTGAAATTGACAGTACAATAGCTAAAAAAGCTGAGTTAGAAGCGGCTATACCACAACTTCAGGATGCGATCGACCAAATCCAAGCAGGTGTCGCAAAAAAGGCTGAATTACAATCTCAGTTAAATCAGTTATTAAATGCAAAAAATCAATTAAACAGTGCCTATGTTAATTTAATAAATGGTGAATCTCAATATGAGGATGGAGTATCCAAAATTCAAGATGCCAAAAATGAAATAAATTCAAACATTGAAAAGCTAGCACTATCTAAAGCAGAGTTTAATGTTCGAAAACACGATGCCTTAAGAGAAATAAATGAGGCGCAAGAAGAAATTGATAAGATGGAAGGTAAATGGATTGTTTTAGATCGTGACTCCCATTATTCTTATCGTGATTATGGAGCCTGTGCAGACCGTATGGATGGTATTGCCAAAGTATTCCCTGTATTCTTCTTCTTAGTGGCTGCTCTAGTTTGCATGACAACGATGACAAGAATGGTTGATGAACAAAGAAATGAAATGGGAACTTTAAAAGCTCTTGGTTATTCAAAAAGTCATATTGCACTTAAATATATAATCTATGCATTTAGTGCAAGTGTTTTAGGATCTATTTTAGGATGTTCTTTAGGAATGTATTTGTTCCCAACTGTCATCTTTAATGCTTGGAACACTTTATATAACATTGAAAAAATTCATTTTTTATTCCAGCCTGGTCTTATCTTATTAGCCAGTGGCTCTGTAACTGGTATTACTTTACTAGCCACACTATATTCTATTTATAGTGAATTAATTG
>ENA-ORTG01003685-ORTG01003685.1-human-gut-metagenome-genome-assembly--contig:-NODE-3685-length-10606-cov-2.654440_pt1 | contig 10606 bp, 8 predicted proteins | sample MGYA00241906_ERZ509176 | MGnify/ENA primary metagenome ERZ509176 (study PRJEB26280, sample SAMEA2338811) | human gut metagenome | biome: human gut; feature: human-associated habitat; material: faeces... | reverse complement strand
GCGCCACCAGGTATCGCTGTACACCTGCTCATAGTCAGCCTGTTCCAGCACCACGGGCAGCACGCTGGAAAGCGCCTGTGCCGCTGCCTCGTCGTCCTCGGCACGGGGCAGGACGTTGGGACTGGGGTAGTTGTCCATCGCGTCGGCATGCTTGTTGGCGATGGAGTTGAACAACCAGCCGCTGGACGGCTGGGGTTTGCCCTCCATCATGGGGTTCTGGTAGTTCTTCCAGTGTCCCATCCGGAACCACAGTTCGTTGTCCACCAGGCGCTTGTCCAGCGCGGCCTTGCCCGCCTTGTACCGCTGCAAGATCTGCGCAGCCTCAGCCACCTCTTCCGGCCCGATGGGCAGTTTTGTTGCTTCATCCATAGTATTCGTTTTTCTCCTTCCTGCCCTCTGTTGCAGGGCGCTATCGTTTCCGTTCTGTCGGGCTTTCTCGAAGTCAACCTCTCCGTCATCGCTGATGCGATGCCACCTCTCCTATCGAGGAGAGGCCTTGGCATTACGCAAAGCTTTTTCTCTTCGCCAGAGGCTCCCCTCGCTAGGGGAGCTGTCGAGCGAATGCGAGACTGAGAGGTTAAATCCTCAGAAACTTTGCCTTCCGATGCAGCTCCAGCGGGTCATCCAGCACCGGCGGGGCCGATGTATGCCGGGGCGGCGAGATGGGATTTTCCATCAGCACATAGCGGCACTCATCGTAGATGTGGTCTTCCTGCCGGGTGTCGATGTCCTCCACATTGCTCTCGTCGTACACGAGGTTCGGGATGGTGCGGATGAAGTGTTTGCAGGTATTGAACACCTGCAGCATCGGCCTGCCCTCGCCGTCAAAATTCAGCCGGTAGTGCATCTGCATCTTGCCCGCCAGACGGGTGTGGTCGCCGGGCATCCAGTGCAGAAAGTTCGGCCCCCGCTCCATCATGGCGGCGATGCTCTCGCCCCGGCTCTCGTCGAAGATGGCCGGGTCGGCGATGCCCTGAATGACTCTGCCCCGGAGCACCGGGTCGTTCTGCTCGGCCTCCCGGATGCGCCGTGCCTGCTCCACCGGGTCGATGCGCAGACCCTCGTTGGGGCGTCCGGTGCAGCCGTACAGCTCCTTGATGCGGTAGAGCCGCCCTTCCTCGTCCGCCGCGTACCACCCCACCGAGAATGGCTTCGAAAAGCCGAAATCGTAGCCCCGGTAGATTTTCCAGTGCTTCGGGATGGTGAACGGCGCGATGACGTGGGTCCAGCGCTGGTCTTCGTAGTGGTTCGGGTCGTTCCGCCACTCGGTGAACACCTGCCCCGAAAAGCTGTCCCAGCTGCCGTAGAGCAGCGCCTGCTTTTCGGCCTCCGGCATGGCCGCGAGGCTGGCCAGATAGTCCGGGTCATTTTCCAGCAGGGCGGGGTTGTCGAAGATGCTGGACGGGATGAACACCCGCGCCCGCCGCAGCACCTTTTCGGCGCCGTCCGGCATCCGCACCGGGTATTCCTCCACGATGGGGGTGCCGGGCGGGGCGGGCGTGATGAACCGCGCCTTCACCCACCCGTGGCCGATGCCGCCGGGGTTGGTGGTGGCCCGCATGTACACCCGGGTGCCCGGGCCGGTGGGACGGTTGCGGCTCATCATGTAGCTGTACTCTTCCCATTCAAAGTGGGTCAGCTCGTCAAAGCCGATAAAATCGAAGGCCTTGCCCTGATAATTGGTACGGTCCTTGGTGTACTGCATGGAGCCAAAGTAAATTTTTGCCCCGCTGGGGAAGACCCACACATGGCTCGTGGCGTTGTACTGCGCCTCCGGAAAGGCCCGGCGGTAATAGCTTTGACTCTTGTCCACGAGGTCGGAAAGCTGCGGATAGGTCTTGCGGAGGATGAGCGCCCGGTAGTGCGGAATGTGTACCTGCCGCAGCGCCTCGATGACGAGGGCGTCGCTCTTACCGCCGCCTGCCGCGCCGCCGTAAAGTGCTTCCGGCTCCGGCCTCCGCATAAATTCCATCTGCCTCGGCTGAGGCCTCCACACGACGCCCGCATTCTTGTTTTCTGTCGTCATACATCCTCCACCGGCGGCAGCAGCACCACGCCGCATTCCCGCCCTTCTGCGTCCACGCCCTGGTCGTTCAGGGTCTTCGACACGCCCGCCAGGTCTTTCAGCACAGCAGTCGCTTCTTTCAGTCCCTTCATGATGCCGGGGTCGGTGCTGTTCTCTCTGCGGGCCGCGCGCTGGCGGGCGTTCAAATCTTTCACCTCCTGCGCCAGCATGGTGCTCAGGGTGTCGGTGGCTTTCCGGAGACTTTCCTGTCCCTTGACCGCAGTCTGCTTTTCCTGCCCCATCCTGTGTTCTCACTTCCTTTCGTTCTGTCGCTGGCAAAAGGATACCACGCTTTTCTCCGCCGCAGGAGTACATACTTTTTGCCCTCAGATTTGTATTTTACTGTATATTTTATCCTGTAAGTAATATTTCAAAGTGACAAAAATCCCCTGCCTGTGTTCTTTTCCACAGACAGGGGATCTCTCACTCAATTTTCTGCGCAAAGTCTCCGGGAGACTCTCTGCGTATTTTTACAGGGTTTCCACCCGGTCAAACAGCTCCTTTGCGGCCTCCACAGCCTCCTTGCTGCCGAAGACCACCCTCACGCCCTTCTCCATCCGGGCCGACAGGTCCGCCGCCTCGGCCTTGAGAGCGGCAGCATCCACACTGCACAGGCTCTTGCGCTCGGCGGCAGTCATCTCGTCGGTGATGCCGCAGAAATATTTGCAGTCGGTAGACGCAGCCTCTTCCCGGGGCTTGCGCGGGGTGTCCAGCTTTGCTGCCGCGCCCACGATGAACTCGTTCATGTCCTTCTCGGTGTAGTCGCGGCCTGCCAGTTCTGCCGGCCCCTTTGCGAAAGTCTCATAGCTTTCTTTCAGGTGCGGGTCGCGGTAGGTGTAGAGATATTCGGTGTCGTCGTTCTGGGTCACCATGCCGGTGCCATACGCGCCGCCCACCTCGCGGATGTTGTGCCACAGATACTCGTAGCTCATCACCCGGGCCAGCACCTTCCGCTCCAACCGCCGCTCCATGGGCCAGACCAGCACATCGTAGTTCACGCCGCCGTCGATGATGAAGGCCTCGTTCACCGGAGCTGTCAGCTCCTCAGTGTAGGGCTTTGCCTCGCCGCGCTTTTCTGCCGCGAAGGCACTGCCCGGCAAAAGCTTTTTCAGGGTATCCAGCGCCGCGTCGCTGCCGTGGAGGCTGACGGTCAGGGCGTTCTTTTTCAGTACACTCTTCCACAGCTCTTCCATCTTTTTGCCCAGAGCGGTCCAGTCGGCCTTTTCCAGCAGCTCACAGATATAGTGGTAGTAGCTCACGCCGTTGCAGCGCTCACTCAGTGCGGATTCCACCGAGAAATGTGCCGCCGCCCGCATGGCGGCGAAGGCGTGGCCCTCCCGCAGGAACTTCTGCTCCATGAGCAGCTTCTGCTGGCTTGCCACCCGCTCCATAGCAGCTTCGGCCTGCGGGCCGCTGAACTTTGTCTCATACAGCCACTCACTGCCCAGCTCCACAGCCTTTTCGAGGCTGCGTTCCAGCATACTCATCCCCACGATGAGCTTTGCGTGGCAGGGCCTGCCTTCCTGCCGTCCCGTCCAGCAGTCCATCCACGCACCACTGCTTCCCAGCCAGGTGTTCCGCAGAGTGTTCAGTTCCTGGGCCGTGTGCTTTTCGGTGTCCAGCTCATCCATGACATCCGTGAGCAGATGCAGGCAGGACATGTCTTCCGGTGCCATGCCGCCCAGATCATAGTAAAGGTACAGGTAGGTATTGCCTGCCGAGGGGTGGTGCAGCAGTTCTGCACCCGCCAGCAGCTCCTTGCTGCCCGGTGTCTGCTTTTTGCCCTCGCCGAGGTCGGCGGCTGTCAGCGGATGGTCCAGCACCAGCTTGCCGTCGGTGCGGGCGGCGCGCCCCTCTTCCTCTTTCTTGGGCAGGGTCGGCACCTGGATGATCTCCACCGGCGCAGGCGCGAACAGCTCCCGCAGCAGCTCATTGAACCAGCCCTGTTCCAGCTTCTCCCGCAGGGAAGCGAACAGAGCGTTCGTGTGGAGCAGCAGGGCCGGGTCGCCGGTGTGGAGCCATCCGGTAGATGCATTGATGGCGTCCAGCACACCGTCCGGGATGCTGCCCGGCCGCTCAAGGGAAGCGAACTCGGTGGAGTTGAGGCTTGCCATCAGCAGCTCCTCGGGGATGCCCTTCTCGAGGATGTCGTCCACGGCTTTGCGCACTGCAGCGGCAAACTTGCCCGCCGACTCTTCCGTCGCGCCCCGCAGCACAAGCTCCAAGGTCGGCTGCAGCGTGCTGTCATCGAAGCCCACGTCGATGTCCGCGCCCAGTTTTTCTTCCAGCAGGGCGGCTTTCAGAGGCGCCTGGTTCGTCCCCAGCAGGGCGTCCAGCAGGTCGGCGCCATCCATGCCGGCCACATGAACGGTGGTGTGCAGTGCTGCGGCGACATCGTAGGGGGTGGTGTCATCCAGGAACTTATCCTTTTCGTCCCGCAGCATGATCTCCGGGAGGATAAGGCCCTGGTAGAGGGGTTTATCCCGGAGATATTCGATGATATCCCGGCCGCAGACAAGGCCGGTGACATTGACGCCGCCGCCGAAGGTGATATTGGGCACGCCGTAGACGGTAAGCTGCCGGTGGGGGAATTTATCCTTTGCGGTTTCCAAAAGCTCCCGCAGGAGGGGGGCGGCGGCTTCGCCGGTGGCAAGGGAGAAGTGACTTTTCTCCTCATCGCCGTCTTCCATGGAAAGGGCGGAGGCGAATTCATCCCGCAAAAGGGCGGTGGTGCCCACGCCGTTGCCCAGCTGGTCAAAGTCCTCGTAGTAGCTGTAATCCGGCAGGGGCAGCCCGGCGATGAGGTAGAGTTCATCGGCGCAGAAGGCGATGCGGCTGCCGTGGCGGCGCAGCATCTCTTCCCCGAATTCATCGGCGATGCGGATGCAGTCGGCGGCTTCCTCGGGGGTCATCATGCGCAGAGGATAAAGGCCCTCCCGATGGCCGGTGAGCCCGACGGGTACTAAGGCGATGCTTTGCACCTCCGGGGCGTACTGACCCAGATCCCACAGGCTGCGGCGCAGCTCCTCGCCGTCATTGAGGCCGGGGCAGAGGACGATTTGGGCATTGATGCGGATGTGGTGCGCGGCCAGCTGGGGGATATACTTGAGCACCTCGCCGCTGCGGGGGTTTTTCATCAGTTCGACCCGCAGCTCCGGATTGGTGGCGTGGACCGAGATATTGATGGGGCTGATGTGCATTTTGATGATGCGGGCGATGTCCTCATCGGTCATATTGGTGAGGGTGACATAGCTGCCGAACAGGAAGCTCATGCGGCTGTCGTCATCCTTAAAGTAGAGGGTTTCGCGCATGCCCTTGGGCAGCTGATCGACGAAGCAGAAAACGCACTTATTGGCGCAGTGGTGCTGGCGATCCATGAGGTAATCGGTAAATTCCAGCCCCAGCTCGTCGTACTCCTCTTTTTTGATGTGAAAGGTGAGCGGTTTGCTGTCCCGTTCCACTTCGACGGTGAGGGCAGTATCGATCATATAAAAGCGGTAATCCAGCACATCGTGGATGAGATTGCCGTTGACGGCGACCAGGCGGTCACCGGCCCGGATGCCGGCTTTGGCGGCGGGAGTATGCGGGGTGACGCTATCAATGAGAATGGACATGGTTTTTTCTCCAAAGCAAGTGAGATTGGCGGGGCGGCAGATAAAAATGGGAAAATGACAAGGAGGGGGCCGCAGGCAGGCTTATGCCCGGTGAAGGCGGGCTGATGCCTGTCAAGGCACGCGACGCGGTCAGGGCCCATTTTTAGCTGCCGCAGACCGCCGGGGGATCGGCGCTGGGCGGGCAGCAGTATTCGAGGAAAACGAGCTCCTCCGGTATTTTGCCCTGAAAAAGGACCTGGGCGCGCCCGCAAAGCGAGAAACCGTTTTTCTGGTACAGGGTGGCGGCGGGAATATTGCCGGCCCAGGTATCCAGCCGGATGACGGCGCAGCCCATGGCGGCGGCCTGCTGCTTGATGCGGGAGACGCACTCCCGGCCAAGGCCCTGCCCGGCATACCGGGGCGGGATGCAGAGGGTATGGACCACAAGCACTTGCTCCGGCGGGGCGGGGTACTGCCAGCCAATGGTGGCATAGAAATCATCCTGGTGATGATTGAGAATGACGCTGGCGACGGGTTCGCCCTCCCGCTCCAGCACCCACAGCGTGCCGGCGGCCAGGGCCGCGGCGGCGGTTTGGCGGGTGGGGTAGACCCCCAGGGACCAATTGGTGGTGCTGCGGCCGGTTTCGGCTTCGTGGGTGAGCAGTTCGGTATAGTGGCGCTCAATGGCGTCTAAATCAGATTCGGCGGCGGGACGGAACAGCATGGGGACTCCTTTATTATTTAGCGAGGTAATGGATGAACAGGGCAACGGTGCAGGCAAAGGCGACCGCCTGCAGCACGGTAACAGCGCGGGGCACCCGGCGGACAGTGAGGACGAGGGACAGCATGGTGAAGATAGCGGTGATGAGGTAGAGAAGGGTCATGGGGGCTCCTTTCAACTATTCGTGGGTTGGTCAGCAGCTCCGGCAAGAGAGCACGATATTCTAAATAAGATCTTGCGGGAAAGGCGGCGAAAATCAGTCGGTGAGAATTCCCTCGCAGCCGTCGGCATCGGGGGCGATGGCGGTGAGCAGCACCGGGCGGATGTCGCCGGGGCGGGCGGCGGGGTCGCAGACGGTGACGGGGGTGTAATTGGGGGTGTAGCCGGTGCAGCCCTGCTGCCCGCGGCTTTCGAACAGTACCGGCTGGGTTTGCCCCAGCATGGCGGTGAGGGCGGTTTTTCGCAGCTCGGCGGCCACGGCGATGAGTTCCGCGCAGCGGCGCTTTTTATCGGCCGGGGAGACCTGATCCGGCATGGCGGCGGCGCGGGTGCCGGGACGCTGGCTGTACGCAAAGGCGTGAATTTTGGCGAAGCCGATTTCCCGGGCAAATTGCAAAGACTCCTGGTGGTCCACTTCGGTTTCGCCGGCAAAGCCCACCATCATATCGGTGGTGAGGGCGGCTCCGGGGAAGGCCTTTCTCACCGCTTCAGCCACGGCGCGGTACTGGGTGGTATCGTAGTGACGGTTCATGCGGCGCAGGGTGGCGTCGTTCAGCGTCTGGACGCCAAGCTCAAGCCATTTTTCTTTCCACGGCGCGGCGCCGAGGATAGCCATTTTTTCGGGATCGAGGCAGTCGGGCCGGGTTCCCACGGAAACCCCGGCGAGATCGGGCAGGGTGCGGAAAATCTCCAGCATCGCCGCGAGCCGGGAGGCGGGGCCGTAGGTATTGGAAAAGGACTGCAGATACGCGAGGAACAGTGAGGCCCGGTTGGACTTGCGGAAGTGCTCGCGCCAGTGCTCCCACTGGGCGGGGAGGTTCATTCCGGCAAGGCCGAGCCCCGAGCCGGAACCTATGGCGTTGCAGAAGGTGCAGCCCGCGCGGGAGAGCGTCCCGTCACGGTTGGGGCAGCTTGCCCCCGCGTCGAGAGGGATCTTTTGGACCCTCTGGCCGAAGCGTTGGCGGAGATGGACGGTGAATGTATTCCATGTATGCATCAAAACGGGCCTTTCGGTCGGATAGCCGCCAACGCCGTGGCGGTACATATATTTTGACCTTGATTGTTATATATTGAAAATATTTACTATGTGTTGTAGGTTTTCAAAACCCGCCGGAGGTTGCTCTTGACAGCGGGGCGTTTTTGGACCAACACTTCGCGACTGAACTTAAGCTACCCACAAAACGGAAAGCTGAAAAGAGCGTGCGGTTTTCAAACGGACCGGCTCGCCAGTTCCCTCCGGCTCTCCTAATTTCCACTTCCGGTACTGATTGAAGATCGACAGATCTTGTTTGGCCCATAGAGAAGACAAGTGAGCAATCCTGTATGCCAAAACTCGTGAATTTTATTCTCGGCGCGTTTTCCAACGATCTCGCCATCGACTTGGGGACCGCCAATACCTGCGTGTATGTGAAGGGGCAGGGCATCGTCCTGCGCGAACCCTCCGTCGTCGCCGTCAAGAAGGACTCTCGCGGCAACAGCGTGGTGTTGGCCGTCGGTCAGGACGCCAAGCGTATGCTCGGGCGTACCCCGGGCAACATCCAGGCTATCCGTCCCATGAAGGACGGGGTCATCGCCGACTTTGAAGTGACCGAAGCCATGCTTCGCCATTTCATTTCCAAGGTGCACAATTCCCGCCGTCACCTTGTCCGGCCCCGGATCATGGTGTGCGTGCCCACCGGCATCACGCAGGTGGAAAAGCGCGCGGTGAAGGAATCCGCCCAGAGCGCGGGCGCCCGCGAAGTCTATCTTATTGAAGAGCCCATGGCCGCCGCCATCGGGGCCAACCTCCCGATTCAGGAGCCTACCTCCAACATGGTGGTGGACATCGGGGGCGGCACCACGGAAGTCGCGGTCATCTCCCTGTCGGGCATCGTGTATTCCCGCTCGGTGCGCGTCGGCGGCGACAAGATGGACGAATCCATCATGACGCACGTAAAGCGCAAGTATAACATGCTGATCGGTGAATCTTCCGCGGAAGAGATCAAGATCAAGATCGCCTCCGCCTATCCGATGGACCCCGAGCAGCAGATCGAGGTCAAGGGCCGCGATCTCGTGACCGGCATCCCGCAGAACATCATCATCACCTCGGAGGAAGTCCGCAAGGCCATTTCCGAACAGGTGGACAGCATCGTCCAGGCCGTGCGCATCGCTCTTGAACAGACCCCCCCGGAACTTGCCGCCGACATTGTTGATCGCGGCATTGTCCTCACCGGCGGCGGCGCGCTGCTGCGCGGCTTTGCCGACATGGGAAGCCCCATCGCGGTCTCGGACGCCGCGGTCGGCGCGGCTCTCGCTCTCGCGGCGCTTCGCGGCGCGGAGATCAACGTGCGCGTCAATACGCGGCTGATGCAGGATCGGGAGCGCGCCGCCGCGCTCGACGCGAAGGCTCACGCGCTCGTGGATAAGTACGCGCGGCAGGCCGAAAAGATCTATAACGATGTATACGGGAGGCTCGCGCGATGAGCATGCTTCTCCGCGGCGCGCCCGCTGCTGCCGCGCTCAACGAAAAAACGGCGCAGCTCGTATCCGGCCTGCGCGAAAAGGGCGTCGTCCCGACGCTCGCCATCGTGCGCCTTGGAGCGCGCGAGGACGATCTCTCCTACGAGCGGGCGGCGGTGAAGCGCTGCGCCGCCGTGGGCATCGAAACGCGGTGCGTCTCTCTGCCGGAGAATGCTTCCGGCGAAGCGCTCGAAGAAACGCTGCGCTCCCTGAGCGCCGATGCATCGGTACACGGCATACTGCTGCTGCGCCCGCTGCCTGCGGCGCTGGACGAGGCGCGCATACTGCGCGCCATCGCGCCGGAAAAGGACGTGGACGGCGCGGCGGAGGGCTCTCTCGCCGCGGTGTACGCCGGGACGGACGAGGGCTTTGCCCCCTGCACGGCGCAGGCGGTGCTGGAGCTGCTGGACTATTATGAAATCCCCATCGAGGGGAAGCGCGCCGTCGTGCTCGGGCGGAGCCTCGTCGTCGGACGTCCGGCGGCAATGCTGCTGCTGCACCGCGGCGCAACGGTGACGCTCTGCCACTCAAAGACCGAAAACGCGGCGGGCCTTGCGCGCGAAGCGGACATCCTCATCGCCGCGGCCGGGCGGCGCGAGAGCGTCGGCGCGGCGTATTTCCGCGCCGGACAGACGGTCATCGACGTCGGCATACACTATAACGAAGAGACGCAGAAGCTCTGCGGCGACGTTGCTCTCGCCGAAGCGGATGGCGTCGTTCGCGCCGTTACGCCCGTCCCGGGCGGCGTCGGCGCGCTCACCACGGCGGTACTGGCCGCGCACACGGCAAAAGCCGCGGCGCGCCGGATAAAATAAATTCAATTCAGAAAACACATGACAGAGTAGGTGCAAAGCGTAAAGTGCCGCGGGATGGGATGTTGTCCGTGGACGAAGCGGCGGGAGCCGCGCGTTTTTGCTCCGCATCCGCTGCCACCCGAGGATACCGCTCCTTCCGTGGCAACTGTCACGAAAGGAGTCTTTTTACGCCATGAAAACAAGAAAACTCGCCCTGAACGCCGTGCTGGCGGCAATGTGCGCCGCGCTCGGCGCACTCGCACTCGATCTCAACAGCATCAAGATCACCTTTGAGAGCTTCCCCATCCTGCTCGGTGCGCTGCTCTTCGGCCCGCTGGACGGCCTTGCCGTCGGGTTCGTGGGGACGCTTTTGTACCAGCTTCTGCGCTACGGCGTTTCGGCCACGACGCTGCTCTGGATCCTGCCCTACGCGCTTGCGGGGCTCGTGACCGGCTTTTACGCCAAGCGCCGCGGCTTTTCGCTCACGACCGGACAGACGGTCGGCATCGTCGTGGCCGCCGAGGTGCTCGTCACGGCGCTCAACACGCTCGTCATGTACATCGACGCAAAGCTCTACGGCTACTGGTTTTCGGGCTTCATCTCGGCCATGCTGCTGCCGCGCGGCGCGGTGTGCGTTGTGAAAGCCGTTGTGTTCGGCCTTGTACTGCCGAAGCTGTGCGCGCGCGTGCGCCGCGCGCTGCCCGGAGAGGGCGAG
>ENA-ORTG01003680-ORTG01003680.1-human-gut-metagenome-genome-assembly--contig:-NODE-3680-length-10622-cov-2.963566_pt1 | contig 10622 bp, 8 predicted proteins | sample MGYA00241906_ERZ509176 | MGnify/ENA primary metagenome ERZ509176 (study PRJEB26280, sample SAMEA2338811) | human gut metagenome | biome: human gut; feature: human-associated habitat; material: faeces... | reverse complement strand
GAGCAAGCTCATGTGGGCTTAGACCTTTTGACCCTGGCATCATATTATAATATGATGGTTAATAGTTTATCACAGATAGAAGATAAAGTACATTATAAATTGCCGGGAATACAATGATCACAGTAAGGAGAAATACATATGAAGTCGGGTCAAAAGAAAAAGAAAATCAACAAGGCAGAGGTCATAGGAAAAGGTCTGCTGACGGTGCTGCTCATTGCACTGGAATTAGCCATCTGGCCGGGATACCTGGTGTATAATAACTATATGAGCAGCTCTTACAGTGAATACAGTGTGTATAGTGAGCCCATCACGGAACGGACGGAGATCACACAGTATTTTAAGCCGCTGTATTCCAGATTGGATCAGATAGAATTTGCGCTGGGATTTGAGCAGGAAGCGGTGACAGATCAGGTATTGCATTTTGTACTATATGATGAAAAGAATACAGAGCTGATGTCACAGGATTTTCCTCTCGGAAGTATGAGTGCGGATCATTTCTACGCACTTCCCCTGGGGGTGTCACTTTCCGGAAAACAGACATATCATTGGACGCTTACAATACCGGAAGCCGCAGAATGCAATATCCGGTTTATGTATGCGGAACATGGAAACGGTGTGGCCCCGGAGAATATACGTCTTGAAAGGAACGGCGGGTTGTTTGCTGCGGAAGATGCACAGGCTACAACCAGATATTATTATAAGATACATCCGGATAAAGTGATCATAATAGGTGGTTACTGGCTGGGGAATGCTTTGATTTATCTCATTCTTTTGGAAACTATGAATAAAGCGTTCAAATATTGGAGAAATAAGAAGGGTACAGCAGATGAAACAGTTGCTTAAGGAAAACAGTAAATGGAAAAACGTTGGATGGTTTTTCCGGATCTTATTCATGATATTTGCGTTGACACCGGGCTGTCTGACAACATTGAGTGACGGATTGGACGGTCTGCATGTGGAAATGGTTTTTCTGACCATGGGTGTGGGAGCAGTATGCTGGATCACGAAGGACGAATCTCTGAGAAAAAACAGATGGCTGCATGTTTTGTGCGCCTTTTTTGCGGTTACTACGGTAATGGGGACGAGCTATCATGAGCAGGGCAGCTGGAACTATGTGTTTGGAAACTTTGCTCAGTTCCTGTTGGCGCTGGTGGTGATGGCCGGTTATTACAACCTGTATGAGAGTCTCATTGCGTTGGGAGCCTATGTGTCGGAACATTGGGAAGGAGTGCGCAGGAGAGAAATAAAGGGGAAAATAGAGAACTTTATTTTCGAAGCCCATCCCTTCTGGAGTACTTTTGCCATAGCAATGCTGTGTGCGCTGCCCTATATGATAAGTTTTTTCCCGGGACCGATTCAGGCGGATGCATTTGAACAGGTGTGGAAGTACATGGGAATTATTGAAAACAGCAATAAACACCCGGTGGTATCCACAGCAATCATGGGAAGATGCCTGGCTTTCGGAAGAGTGGTACTGGGATCCGACAATCTTGGAATTTTTACCTATACTTTGATACAGTCCCTATTGCAGGCAGTTGGAATCTCATATCTAGTCTGCGTTATGAAAAAAATGAAAGCTCCGGTCTGGATCCGTTGGTTCGGACTTCTGTTTCTTACTGTGTTTCCGCTATTTCCCATGTGGGGATTTACTATGGTGAAGGATGCACAGTACTATATCAGCCTGTTGTATTTTGGAGTGTCATTTGCGGACATCCTGGTAGATGGAACGGAAAAGAAAAAATGGTGGAAACAGATCGTATTTCTCTGTGCTTCTTACGGTATGATACTCTGCAGAAAAGAAGGCAGATACCTTTTGGTTTGTGCGCTGATCTGTCTGTTTTTCTATCATAAAAAGCAGTGGAAATTATACCTGTTTACAGCAGTAACCGGTTTTATGATCCTGTTCTATATAGAGCAGATATATATGCCGGCACATGATATTGAAGAGGGAAGACTGGCGGAAGGACTATCGGCCCCTATTCAACAGACGGCAAGATACCAGAGGGATCACGGAGCAGAGGTCACGGAGGAAGAACGGGCGATTCTGTCGGAATTGTTTGATGACTATGATCAGATGGGAACGGCACATTATTCACCGGAGATATCCGATGCGGCCAAAGACCAGATGATATCCCATCCCACGAAGGAACAACTGAAGAATTATTTTAAAGTCTGGTTTGCACAGTTCTGCAAGCATCCGGATACTTATTTCCAGGCATTTTTTAACCAGACTTACGGATATTTTTATACGGACCGGAAGGACAGACTGGGAACGCCGATCATAGAGACTACGGTTGGCAGAGAGCAGCTTTCGATGGAAGAGTTCTATATGGAAATAGGATTTCCTCCACAGCTGAAAGGCATGAGAGAATTTCTGATCGGCATGATACATTTTGTAACGCAATTCCCGCTGATCTCCCTGTTGTATAATGCGGGATTTCACGGATACCTGCTGCTGGGATATGTGGTGTATCTGCTGGGATCGAAAAAGGGAAAGCGGATTTTGCTGATAGTACCCACACTGCTGGTGTTTGCGGTATGCATTCTTTCCCCGGTCAACGGAGAACTGCGCTATATGCTGCCGGTGATGATAATGCTTCCGCTAAATCTGACATGGTGTGCTTATCAGGAAAGAGAATCTGTTGCAGAAAAAGAGGAGAAATAAAATGACATATAAAAAACCGGAACTTTTAATCCCGGCCAGCAGCCTGGAAGTATTAAAAACGGCTGTTATTTTTGGCGCGGATGCTGTTTATATCGGCGGAGAAGCTTTTGGACTGCGGGCCAAGGCAAAAAATTTCAGCAGTGAAGAAATGGCGGAAGGAGTTGCATTCGCCCATGCACATGGAGTGAAGGTTTATGTGACGGCCAATATTCTGGCGCACAATTATGATCTCGAGGGAGCCAGAAAATATTTTGCCGAGCTGCGGGATATGAAGCCGGAGCAGCCGGATGCGCTGATCATTTCCGATCCGGGAATGTTCATGATCGCCAAAGAAGTCTGGCCCCAGGTGGAAGTGCATATTTCCACGCAGGCCAACAATACCAACTATGAGACATATCTGTTCTGGTGGAAGCTGGGAGCCAAAAGAGTGGTGTCTGCCAGAGAACTGTCACTGGTAGAGATCAAGGGAATCCGGGAGAAGATTCCTGCGGAAATGGAGATTGAGAGTTTTGTCCACGGGGCAATGTGTATCTCTTATTCCGGCAGATGTCTGCTGAGCAATTTCTTTACAGGAAGAGATGCCAACAGAGGTGCCTGCACACATCCCTGCCGCTGGAAATATGCGGTGGTGGAGGAGACCCGTCCCGGAGAATATCTGCCGGTTTACGAGAATGAGCGGGGGACATATATTTTCAACTCCAAGGATCTGTGCATGATCGAACATATTCCGGAGCTGGTGGAGGCAGGAATCGACAGTCTCAAGATCGAGGGGCGTATGAAGACCGCATTGTATGTGGCAACGGTAGCCAGAACCTACCGGAAGGCCATTGATGATTATTTTGCCGATCCGGAGCTGTACGAGAAAAATATGGACTGGTACAAGGCAGAGATCTCCAAGTGCACCTATCGTCAGTTTACGACGGGGTTCTATTTCGGCAAGCCGGATGAAAATACGCAGATCTATGATAATAACACTTACGTGAACGAATATATTTATCTGGGAATTGTGGAGGCAGTAAAGGATTCTCTGTGCCGGATCGAGCAGCGGAACAAATTCTGCGTGGGCGATTCCATAGAAATCATGAAGCCTGACGGCACCAATGTACCGGTCACGGTGGAAGCTATGTACACCGAGGAGGGAGAAAGTGTGGACAGTGCACCCCATCCCAAGCAGGTGCTGTGGATAAAGTTATCCACGCCGCCGCAGGAATTTGATTTGCTGCGTCAGAAAAATGCTGATTGAGAAAGAGTGACCGGAGGTAACGCCTTATGAAAAGGGAAGGCAGAATTCATAAAGGAGTGTCCATAGGTGCCTATAGTATTCTCATCGCTTTTATGCTGTTGCTGTTGTGGACAGTACTCAGGTATCCGGGGAATCATCTGATCCCATGGCAGATGGCTCTGGGGGTGGCGGCTGCTACAGTGTTGCTGCTGGCGGCCGGTGCGGCATGGAATAAAATATATACGGTGACAGGCCGGAGAAATTCGCTGTATGCCGTAGCGCTGGTATTGTTTGGGGTGCTGCTTTATGTGGTTTCATTGAGCCGGCAGGGGAATGAGAATACTCTGCTGGATTACACCTATGTCTATCGGGATGCCCTGAATCTGGCGAACGGGAGAGAACTGGAAGACACCAATTATTTTTTGACCTATTCGAATAATCTGAAGCCGATGCTTTTGCTTTCCGTTCTGTTTCGGATGGCATTGCTGATGGATGTGTCCCCGTTTTATTTTGTTTTGCTGCGGAATGTAATTCTGGTGATGCTGGTGGCATGTGCCTGTGGTTATCTTGCGGAACGGAATGGGGATACTTGCTGGAGATTTCCGATCCTGCTTGCCTTTGTATTTCTGCTTCCGATGTGGGAGATGACTGCCGTGTTTTATACGGATTCCATGAGCTTCGGTATGGGAATCCTGGGACTGGCTTTCCTGAAATTGGCGGCAGCATCCAGGGGGAAGCGCCGGCAGATCCTGTGGGCGCTGCTTGCGGCCGGTATGGCAGTACTGGCAGGCACATGGAAGATCACAGTGATCATACCGCTGATCGCATGCGCTGTGATCCTCTTGTGGCAGAGAGTGTCGGTGGACCGTCGAGTGACATTGCTGTTTGGAGGTTTTGTCGTGATTCTGGGAGTGGCTCTGCAGCTCTGGGCCAATTCCTACGAGATCACAAAGGAAGCATCTGAAACAGCCAATCCTGTGATCAGCTGGGTGGCACTGGGAATGAAGGAAGACGGTTCCTGGACCAACAACACAGAGTTTGTGGATCATATGTATGAATTTTCCACCAGACAGGAAAAACAGCAATACAGTATGGAATATATTCGCGAAAACAGATCGGAATTCTGGAATCCCGTACATTTGCGCAAAAAGGCAAGCTATAATTTTGCCAACGGAAATCTGGGGGCCAGTGCATTTTTGAACGTGGAGTACAGCGATGGAACCCTGCTCTGGGAAATGTTTTCGCCCTGGGGAAAATACTACTGGCGCACCTGTCAGTATTGTTTCTGCTATCTGGTGTCCATGTATGTGCTGTTACTGATCGGAATGATCCTCAGCCTTCGCAATATTATCAGAGATCAGGAACCACCTGTAATGTTGATGATCTGTCAGTTGGGATTTATCGGTATCGTTGTTTTTTTAATGTTCTGGGAAGCCAGTGGAAGACAGATGTACAATCAGATGCCAGGAATCCTGCTGGGAAGTGTTCTGAGTATAGAGTATTTTTGGAAAAACTTATCACTAAAACCTCGAAAATAATAATTGACCATTATAACGCACATGTTGTACACTGTATTCGATATTATTTTATTGTATACCGAAGGGAAGTAGGGACATGCGCGAAGAATTGAATGTAGAGGAGCTTTTTGCCAGCAAGGTGTTTACCCTGGGCAAGATGAAAGAGAGGCTCCCAAAGAGTACTTACAAAGAAGTGAAGAAGATCATGGATCAGGGAGGAGAACTTTCCCTGGCAACTGCGGATGTAGTGGCAAGTGCCATGAAGGATTGGGCCATCGAGAACGGTGCCACTCATTATACCCACTGGTTCCAGCCGTTGACCGGCATTACCGCAGAGAAACATGATGCTTTTGTGACACATCCTGATGAGGATGGCCGGATGATCATGGAATTTTCCGGCAAAGAACTGATCAAGGGAGAGCCCGATGCATCTTCTTTCCCTTCCGGAGGCTTACGTGCTACCTTTGAGGCAAGAGGTTACACTACATGGGACATCACTTCCCCCGCATTTATCAAAGAGACCGCTACCGGTCCGACCCTTTGTATCCCTACAGCATTCTGTTCTTATAAAGGCGAAGCACTGGATAAGAAGACACCGTTACTTCGTTCCATGGAGGCTCTGAGCAAGCAGGCGATCCGTATCGTCCGCCTGTTCGGCAATACAGAAGCTACCAAAGTACTGCCTTCCGTTGGCGCGGAGCAGGAATATTTCCTGGTAGATTCTGCCAAGGCTTTGCAGCGTGAAGATATTATTTTCGCCGGACGAACCCTGTTCGGTGCTCCCGCCCCCAAGGGACAGGAGATGGATGACCACTATTTCGGTGTTATCCGTGAGCGTATCGGTGGTTTCATGCATGATGTCAATATCGAGCTGTGGAAGCTGGGTGTAACATCCAAGACCCAGCATAATGAGGCGGCTCCCGCACAGCATGAAGTGGCGCCCATCTACGAGTCTGCCAATGTGGCAGTGGATCACAACCAGCTGGTAATGGAGACTCTGAAGCGTGTGGCAGGCAAGCACGGTCTGCGCTGCATGCTGCATGAGAAGCCTTTTGCCGGAGTAAACGGTTCCGGTAAGCATAACAACTGGTCCATCACTACGGACAATGGTGTGAACCTTCTGGAGCCCGGCCAGACCCCCAATGAAAATATTCAGTTCCTGCTGGTACTGGCATGTATCATGAAAGCTGTAGATACCCATGCGGATCTGCTGCGTCAGAGTGCGTCCAATGTAGGTAACGATCACAGACTGGGCGGTTACGAGGCACCCCCTGCCATTATTTCGATCTTCCTGGGCGAACAGCTGGAGGATGTGGTGGCACAGCTGGTGGAGACCGGTAAAGCAGACAATCTGAAAGAAGGCGGTGTACTTCGCACCGGTGTATCCACATTGCCGGATTTTGTAAAGGATGCTACCGACAGAAACCGTACTTCACCGTTTGCCTTTACAGGAAATAAATTTGAATTCCGTATGGTGGGCTCAAGAGATTCTATTTCCGCATGTAACGTAGTCCTGAATACGATCACGGCAGAAGTATTTAAGGAAGTATGTGACCGTCTGGAAAAAGCTCCTGATTTCGAACTGGCGGTACATGACCTGATCAAAGAATATGCCACAGATCATCAGAAGATCGTATTTAACGGAAACGGCTATGCGCCGGAATGGGAGAAAGAAGCTAAACGCCGCGGACTTCCGATCCTTCCGAGCATGGTGGATGCAATCCCTGCACTTACTACAGAGAAGGCAGTGAAACTCTTTGAATCTTTTGATGTATTCTCAAGAGCTGAGCTTGAATCACGCGCAGAGATTAAATATGAGATTTACTCTAAAGCAATCAATATTGAAGCAAAGACAATGATCGACATGGCAACCAAGCAGATTATTCCGGCAGTTATCAGATATACCACTGTTCTTGGCGAATCCATCAATACAGTGAAAACAGCGGGCGAAGGGCTGATCGATGTAAGTGTACAGCTTGACCTGCTTAAGAAAGCGTCAAAACTCTTAAAGGCTGCAAACAGTGCCATGAGTAAGCTGAGCAAACTGGTTGAGAAGATCCCGGAATATGCAGAGGGACGGGACAGAGCCGTATTCTGCAGAGAAAAGGTGGTTCCTGCAATGGAAGCTTTACGTGAGCCGGTAGATGAACTGGAAATGATCGTAGATAAGGAAATGTGGCCGATGCCATCTTATGGAGATCTTGTATTTGAAGTATAATGTTGTAAAAATATAAAGAAGAATGCTATAATGAAAGGGTCGTGAATCTGTAAAAGATAAGCGGCCTTTTTCTATAACACAAACTGGACTATAATAGTTATATAAAGGAGAACTAAATGGAAGAACTGAAATTTCTGGAGGAGCAGCAGGTAGCCTCTGAACTGATAAAGAGAGTAGAAGAATTCCGCAGCCGATATGAAGTGGCACCGGAAACAGCAGGCAGGATTGTGAAACCATCCATTCCATTTTACGGAAAAGACATTCTGGAAATGGCCATTGCCGGACTGCTCAAAGGGGAGAATCTATTACTCACCGGTCCGAAGGCAACAGGAAAAAATATCCTTGCAGAGAACCTGGCATATATTTTCAACCGTCCCGCGTACAATGTTTCTTTTCATGTAAATACTAACAGCGGAGATCTGATCGGCACAGACACTTTCGTGGACAACGAAGTTAAGCTCCGCAAAGGAACTATCTATCAGTGTGCAGAATACGGTGGTTTCGGAATCCTCGACGAGATCAATATGGCAAAGAACGATGCAGTTTCCGTTCTTCATGCAACTTTGGATTATCGCCGTTCCATCGATGTCCCGGGCTATGACAAAATTGATCTTCATCCGGCTGCCCGTTTTATCGGAACCATGAATTACGGTTATGCAGGAACCAAAGAACTCAATGAAGCGCTGGTATCCAGATTTCTGGTCATAGACATGCCGGCTCAGACTGAAGAATCCCTGGAATTTATTTTCCGCCGGATGTTCCCGAATATAAAAGAAAACGCCAGAACACAGTTCATCGGAGTATTCCTGGATCTTCAGCTCAAAGCCACAAACAGTGAAATTTCCACCAAACCTCTGGATCTGCGAGGTCTCCTTGCAGCCATGAAGATTGTAGAAACCGGACTTTCTCCGAGAAAAGCAGTTACTATGGGAGTGGTGAACAAGACCTTTGACATTTTCGAGAAAGAAATCGTAGAGGATATTGTGAAAACCAGAATTCCGGCAGACTGGACAAGGGATGATGTATATGAAAGATGAGAAAATCGTAGAAATCGACGATTACCGTCTGGAACTGGAAAACAGGATCCGCAATCTCCTCTGGACTATCAGCGGGGATTACACGTTAAATATGAAAGTAGACGTTTCCCTGTATCTGCGCTCAAAAGCAATCGCTCTGTATGACGGCATCAAGCAGGGCGCTCTGGCGAAATATTATGACAGGAATCTGCTTGGTTTATATCTGGTAAAAAAAGTTTTCTGCCAGGCAGGAGAGGGAGAACTGACTGCAGTAGCACAGCTATGTGTAGAAGAAGCAATCGGGGACAAAATCTGTCAGGAACGTCCGGGAGTCCGGGAGATGCAGAAGGAAGCATTCGAGGATATCCTGGATCAGGAGTTTGAACGGATGCCCGCATACGGAGATATTCTTGGCCGATTGAAGATTGCCATCCTGCGTGACCGTTTACAGAATGGAAACCATTATGTAGAAGAGCGTCTTCGGGAAATCCGCGACATGGTTTACAAAGCCAGAACAGCTGCAGACACTATAGAATTGATCCGTATTATTGACAGTCTTTACAACACTATCATTGATCCGAATTTTGAGAAAGATCATGGAACACTGGAACAGGTTATGGCAGTCACCCTGGAAGAACTGACAGAATACGACTGGGAAGATTTTCTTACAGAAGAACTTTATGAGGAAGCTCTGGAGAGTTACATCGAACAGATGACAAATAAGATTACGGACATGGAAGACACTGCTGTCACTGAAGAAATGGAAAAACAGCGCCAGACCAAACACAAAATTACAATTCTCACAGAGGAAGAACTTGAGAAAGCATACACCTATGTTGAGTTGAATTTCGGAAAAACTTATCTGACTCCTGCAGAAGAGAAGCGAATGAATTATCTGATGTGTAGGGAACTTCACAGGGACTGCAGCCTTTATTTTACAGAAGGAATTCTTAAGAATCCGGTCAAACGAAACTATCAGTACGAATATGCAGTGCGATTAAAGAATAAGAATATCTGGCTCTACCATGACAAACACAGAATCGTAAAGCAGAACATCGCATCCCTCACAGACCTTTTACGAAAGACACTGGTGCTGAAAAGCGAGACGCAGGAAGTACTGTCAGACAGAGGAACGATCATTCCGTCCAGACTCTGGCGTGTGGGCAGAAGCAGTGAAGCAAATCTGTTTAAAAGAGAATTGAAATCTGATGCATCTGATTTCGTAGTAGATGTGCTGATCGATGCCAGCGGTTCCCAGATGTCCAGGCAGGGAGATGTGGCATTACAGGCCTACATCATCAGTGAAGCATTAAGTAATGTAAACCTGCCTCACCGTGTCATGAGCTTCTGCACATTCTGGGACTATACGATCCTTCACAGATTCCGTGAGTACGATGATCCACAGTCAGCTAATGAAAATATTTTTAATTATGTAACTTCTTCCAATAACAGGGATGGACTTGCCATCAAAACCGCAGGATACGGTCTGCTTCAGAGATCTGAGGAGAAAAAAATCCTCATTGTATTAAGTGATGGAAAACCATATGATGTCATCGTAAACAGACCTCACGCAAAGAACCCGGAACCTTATATGGGAAAATATGCGATCAATGATACTGCTACAGAAGTGCGGCACCTGCGAAACCTTGGAGTAAGTGTTCTGGGAGTCTTTGCAGGGGAAGAAAAGGACCTATCCACAGAAAAAAAGATATTTGGAAAAGATTTCGCATATATCCGGGATATTTCGAATTTTTCCAGAATTGTTGGGAGATACCTGATTAAACAGTTGGATTCAGATGAATAGACTGATAAAACAGGGAAAAAATATGCTGTTTGAGCGTGTTGATATGTTAAGAGATTATCAAGTTAGCACGTTAATATGGTAAAGTGCATAAAAAACCAGTTTTTTCACCTTGCCTTTTTGTATAAATTTCGCTATAATGTTCTATGTTTATAAATCAATACAAAAGGGAGAGGAAATCAT
>ENA-ORTG01003673-ORTG01003673.1-human-gut-metagenome-genome-assembly--contig:-NODE-3673-length-10646-cov-2.307431_pt1 | contig 10646 bp, 7 predicted proteins | sample MGYA00241906_ERZ509176 | MGnify/ENA primary metagenome ERZ509176 (study PRJEB26280, sample SAMEA2338811) | human gut metagenome | biome: human gut; feature: human-associated habitat; material: faeces... | reverse complement strand
TGAATTATTGCCGTAATAAATGCGGATTGTGGTCATGCCGCATTGTTTGGCAAAATCCAAATTGGAATAGCTGTCGTCTACAAAAATGCATTCCTGAGGATTAACGCCTATGGTCTGGCACAGCCGGGCGTATACGTCAGGGCTTTCGTTCTTCTTATACACGTCAAAATCTTCTACGGAATAGAATTTGTCGGCAAAGAAATCATACAGCCCGATATGCTTCAGAATTTTTTCGCAGATATCTTTGGAAGATGTGGAAAAGACGTACTGCGGACACTGAAGGCTCTTCAGGTTTTCAAGCAATCCTTCATACGGAGCAATGGTTTTTACCAGTTCGCTTTTGTAATTGTGGTAGGAAACGTACAGGTCTTTGTGCGGAATGCCATATTCACGGGAAAATATTTCCAATCCGTCCCGGTATGTCGCGTAAGATTCTTTTACTTTTTCCGTAGCTTCCTTAAAGTCAAGCGGAACGTTGAACTCTTTGATGGCGGCTGCGGCCGTGGCTTCATTAAGTTTGTTTTTATATTCTTCCGTTTCAAAATAAAGGGTATTGTCCAGATCCCAAATTATGGTTTTGCGCAACTTTATCTCTCCCTGAAATTTAATCCGTCAAATATAATATAGGCGTATAAAAGCAAGGTCAATCTTTTTGTGTTAAAAAAATCGTTTTGGCAGAAATTAAAATTTTAAAAAGCTGTTAGTAACAGGTTTAAAATTTTTGGCAGCGCGGTTATAGACCCTTTAAAAAAAAAAAAGTGTTTTAATTTTAGGGGGATATACAAATTTAAAAAAAAACGGGGGATGACGACTTGTCAAAAGGAGTGTTTTTTTTAAGATAGGGGCAGTTGAAGCGTTGGCGCTTTAAAGAGTATTTTTACTACATCTTGTATATCTTTACGGTTTGTTAATACTATATGTAGTAGGGTGCTGCTAAGGGCGAAACCCCATAAACTTACTAAATAAAGAGAAGGGAAGAATAATAAAATGGCAAATAACGAGTTGCAGATGCCGACGGCAAAAAAATATAAAATGCCGTTTAAAAGCATAACAAAAAGAGACGGAACCCTCGCTGATTTTGACGGCGATAAAATTTATAATGCAATATTGCGGGCCGGCGAGATTACTTCTGAATTTGACGGCGACGATGCGTGGCTTTTGACAGCTCAGGTGATGAAAATTTTATCGCATAAGTTTGACGAATCCCTGCCTTCGGTAGAAGATATTCAGGATGTTGTTGAACAGGTGCTTATTTCTTCCAACTATTTTAAGACGGCGAAATCCTATATTTTGTATCGCGATAAGAGAAACAGACTGCGCGGCGACGGCAAAACCGTTATTGACGTGGAAAGTTCAATTAACGAATATCTGGAGAATTTGGACTGGCGCATTAAAGAAAATGCAAATCAGGGGTATTCCAACGGCGGATTGATTTTAAACGTTTCCGGCAAGGTTACGGCCAATTACTGGTTGTCGCACGTTTATCCGGCGGAGGTCGGCGAAGCACACAGAAACGGCGATATCCATATCCACGATTTAAGTATGCTGGCTGCATACTGTGCCGGATGGTCGCTGAAGAACCTGCTGCGCGAAGGGTTTAACGGCGTACCGGGAAAAGTTGAGGCCGGAGCTCCGAAGCATTTGTCTTCGGCAGTCGGCCAAATGGTCAATTTTATGGGAACGTTGCAGAACGAATGGGCCGGTGCGCAGGCGTTTTCTTCGGTCGATACATATCTGGCTCCTTATGTCCGGAATGACAAGCTGACATACGAGCAGGTTGAACAGAGTATGCAGGAACTGATTTACAATCTGAATGTTCCGTCCCGCTGGGGCTCGCAGACTCCGTTTACGAACTTTACTTTCGATTGGGTCTGCCCGGAAGATTTGCGCGATCAGCATCCGATTATTGCCGGTGTGGAACAGGATTATACGTACGGCGATTTGGGCGAAGAAATGGCAATGATTAACAAAGCCTATATCAATGTTATGATGGGCGGCGATGTTAAAGGGCGGCCGTTTACGTTTCCGATTCCGACTTACAATATGACGTGGGATTTTCCGTGGGAAGACGAGAATACGGAATTGCTGTTTGAAATGACGGCCAAGTATGGTTTGCCTTATTTTCAGAATTTCCTGAACTCGTCGTTGAAACCGGGACAGATTCGTTCAATGTGCTGCCGTTTGCAGCTAGATTTGAGAGAGCTTTTAGCCAGAGGAAACGGATTATTCGGTTCTGCCGAGCAGACGGGATCTGTCGGCGTGGTTACGATTAACTGCGCGCGACTCGGATATGTTTACAAAGGCAATGAAGCCGGGTTGTTTGCGCGGGTTGACGAGTTAATGAACATTGCGCGCTCTTCGCTGGAAATCAAGCGTAAGGTTATTCAGCGCCTGATTGATAACGGGCTGTTCCCGTTTACCAAGAGATATCTGGGTACGCTGCGCAATCACTTCTCGACCATCGGCGTCAACGGCATGAACGAGATGATACGGAATTTTACCAATGACGAGCATAACATTGCCGATACATGGGGACAGGCATTTGCTGAGAAGTTTTTGGATTTTGTCCGTGACAGGCTGGTAAAATTCCAGGAAGAAACCGGGCATATGTATAATCTGGAAGCGACTCCGGCGGAAGGTGCGACAACCAGATTTGCCAGAGAGGATAAGAAACGCTATATCGGTATTATTCAAGCCGGTACGCCCGATGCTCCGTTTTATACGAATTCTTCACAGCTTCCGGTCGGTTATACCGATGATCCGTTTGAAGCGCTGGATTTGCAGGCGCGCCTGCAGTCCAAATATACCGGCGGTACGGTGCTTCATCTCTATATGAACCAGCGTATTTCGTCCGCAAAAGTTTGTCGTGATTTCATCAAGAAGGTTTTGGCAAATTACCGCCTTCCGTATATCACGATTACTCCGACGTTTTCCGTATGTCCGAAACACGGTTATATTGCCGGGGAACATGAGTTCTGTCCGATTTGCGATCAGGAAAAGAAGGCAGAAAAGTTAAAAATGCTTGCAAAAAAGCAAGAAGTAGCGTAGAATATTATACTAGTGAAAGGGAGAAAGATGAGCAATATTATTAATATTGATGATGTTAAATTAGACGATTCTGAAAGACAGCGTTGCGAAGTCTATACCAGAGTTATGGGATATATCCGCCCGACGACGGAATTTAATGTCGGCAAGAAAGGCGAATATAAATCCCGCTTGTGTTTCTGCGAAGAGAAGGCCGTTATGGGATGCGAAGCCCGTGAATGCGTCTGCAGAGACAATACGATGGCTTTGGCTGCCGAGTAAGCGGTTAAACGGGGTTTAACCAGTTTAGCGGTCTGTTGATGAGTGCTATTAGAATCGGCGGTATTGAGAAATTCAGTATCGTCGATTTTCCTAACCGGATGTCTGCTGTTGTCTTTATGCAGGGGTGTCCTTGGCGTTGTCCTTTCTGTCATAATACGCATCTTCAGGATGTGAATGCCGAGACGAATATCGTCTGGAAGAAGTTTATGGATTTTCTTGAGCAGAGAAAAGGAATGCTTGATGCTGTGGTTTTTTCAGGCGGAGAACCTTTGGTTCAGGATACCTTGGGGGCGGCAATGGACGAAGTGAAAGCTTTGGGATATCAAATCGGACTCCATACCGGAGGATATCGTCCGGCACATCTTAAAGAGGTTTTGTCCAAAACCGATTGGGTCGGATTTGATATTAAAGCGCCGTTGGAGGCCGAACGGTATAAAGATGTTACCGGGGGAATCGCAGATGTGGAGAAGGTTCGGGAAAGCCTGCATCTGCTGATTAATTCAGGGGTGCCGTTTGAATGCCGGACGACTTGTGATCCGCGCTTTCTTTCGGTTAAAGATATTTATACGATTGCAGATACTTTGAAGGGGCTTGGCGTTAAGGAATATTATTTACAGAAATACCGAAAAGTCCCTTCCGATACGGATACGACGGAGAGTCAATGCCTGGCATTGGTGGAAGACACTGCACTGCTGGCGTATTTGCAGGGATGCTTTGACGTTTTTGATGTGCGAAAATAAGGGAAACTTTGTTTTGAATTGCGGAAAAGCTTTTTAATCTTTTTGTTAAAAATTGAATGTCAACGCTGCCGGGAAGGTGATTCGGCAGCGTTATTTTTGGCGTAATATGTGGAATCGTTTTTGCGTAATATCGGTTTTAATTTGCAAAAGTATATAACATATTATTCTTTACATAATGATATTTACTAAATGTTAAGCGAGGGTGCTTTAGTCTCAAGTCGGAATGTCCGGAGGACATTTCGGGGTTTGAAAGCCTCTCTAATGACGCACTATGTAAAGGCGAAACTTTACATGCCTTCAGTCGTGGACTGGAAGGCGGTAAAATAAGCCATAGTGGTGAATATACCGCACTGTATCATTGGACAGCTTTCAACTTCCAGTCATCTTTTTATTAAGAAGGCTCATTTTATATCTATTTGTTCGGATGTTATATTTTATACTTGGAAAATCAGGATTCGCAAAATTCCAAAAAACTTTTCATTATCTTTTTTTTGCCATATCCGTCAAAAATGACTTCACACTTGTCTCCGTCAACCCCGGTAATTCGTCCGTAGCCGAAACTGGAATGATGGACGCGGGTTCCTGTTAGTGGCGAAGTTTTTTTCGTTTGGTAAAAATAATCGTTTTTTACCTTTTTATAAGACGTTTCGTCGTCCTGAAACATATCATAAGCGGCGCTTTCATAACTGTCGAAATATCCGCCCTTGTCTGTCTTTTTATAGCTGTCATTATATCGGGAGCCGTAACTGCTACGGTATCCTCCGGCATATCCGTCGTCATAATTGCCATAATGTTTGGAGTGTTGTCCAGAAGAATACGAATTAGAATAATTATTGTTGTTTTTGCTGTAAGCGCTTGTATTTCCTGAAACAGAGCCATAGCCGGTATTATTGATAAGTTCAATGCACGACGGAGGCAGCTCGTTTAAAAAACGTGAAGGCATATTGTTTTGCCACTGCCCGTATAATTTGCGGTTGAATGCCATGGTAATATATAAAAGCCTGCGTGCGCGCGTAATGGCAACATATGCCAGGCGGCGCTCTTCTTCTATGCCGCCGTCGTCGCCATCAAGGCATTTTTGATGCGGAAAAATCCCTTCTTCCCAGCCGGGAAGAAACACGGCGTCAAACTCAAGTCCTTTGGCAGCGTGCAAAGTCGAAACGATAACCTTATTGGCGTTATCGTTATATTCGTTGTCAATGACTAAACTGACGTGCTCCAAAAATTCCGCAAGGTTTGGATAATTTTCCTCGTCGCTCATAACGCTGATAAGTTCTTTTATATTTTCAATCCTGCCCGGTGCTTCAACAGATTTATCCTGTTCCAACATGGCCATGTACCCGGATTCGTCAACAATGGTTTCGGCAAATTCGCCCAACGGTATTGCCTGCATTATTCGCCGCCATTCCGTCATAAGGTTGATGAAATTTTCCAAAGCGTTTTTTGTTTTACCGCTAAAAGCCCCTTCGGTAGTCATGCTTACCATTGCCTGATAAAGAGGAATTGCATCTGCTTTGGCTCTGTTTCTGAATTTGTCGATTGTCTTTTCTCCGATTCCTCTGGCCGGCTTGTTGATAATTCTCTCAAATGCCAAATCATCGCTTGGTTGCAGTACCAGCCGGAAATAAGCCAGCATATCCCGGATTTCGGCACGCTCATAGAATTTCAAGCCCCCGACAACTTTATAGGGGATTCCTTCTTTAATAAAACATTCTTCAAATGCCCGGGTCTGAGAAGCAGTCCTGACCAGAACGGCCATTTGTTCATAATCAAAATCGTTGTATTTCAGTCTTTGAATTTCCTGAGTAATATATTTTGCTTCATCGTCGCCGCTGTAAGTGCTGACTACTTTGATTTTTTCATTATTGCAGGAAGAAACAGGGCTGTGCTCAGCCACTTTAAGCGTTTTCCCCAAACGTTTGGTGTTATGGCTGATGACAGCAGAAGCTGCCGTCAGAATATTGGCGACTGACCGATAATTTTGTTCCAGGCGGATGGTAACTGCTTCCGGAAAATCTTCCGTAAATTTCAGGATGTTTTCAATCTCGGCTCCTCTCCAGGAATAAATGGATTGGTCATCATCGCCGACGCAGCAGATATTACGGTATTTTTGCGACAATAAACGGAGAAGCAGATATTGTGTTACGTTTGTATCTTGGTATTCGTCAACCATGATGTATTTGAACCTTTCCTGATATTCTTTAAGAATGTCGGGATTTTTTTGCAGAATATCCAGCACATATAATAAAATATCTCCAAAGTCGACACAGTTTAATTCAATAAGCCTGGTCTGATATTCTTTGTAAATAAATACGGTGATATTTGTCTTAAAATCATTTGTAATCCGGTCGATAGTCAGCCCTTTGTCTTTAAAACGGGAAATCTTTTCCAAAACAGACTGCGGAGTATATTGTTTTTCATCAATGCTGTTGTCCTGAAGAATTTTTTTTATAACCCGCTTTTGGTCATCTTCGCCGAGAATTGTAAAGTTAGGCTTCAATCCGGCAAGTTCTGGGTATTTGCGTAATATTTTAACGCAAATGTTGTGAAAAGTGCCCAGCCATACATTGTTAACGGTTTCGCCGATAAATTGCCGAACCCTTTCTTTCATTTCGTTTGCCGCTCGGTTCGTGAAAGTAACAACCAGGCAGTTCCAAGGTCTGACATTGTTGTTTTGCAAAATATAAGCCAATCGGGTTGTCAGAACCTTGGTTTTGCCCGTTCCTGCACCGGCAAGAACCAACAAAGGGCCTTCGGTTTGTCTGACAGCATCCTTTTGCTCGGGGTTTAGTCCGTCCAAAAAAGCAGGCTCCGGTTTTAAAGCGCTGATATTGTCATAAATCGGCGCAGCACTTTCGTCATTGTCGTCGCTAAAGTCAAAAATGTTACTCATCTTGCAAAATTTCTTGTTTTTTGTTTCGTAAAATCCTATATGTTACCTTATACAGGATAAATCCGGAATGAAAAGCATTTTGTTAAATTTTAGAACAGAAATAAAACATTTGGGGGTATGATGAGCGAAGTTAAAGAAAAAATTATCGCATTGCAGAAATATCTGGATAGCCGGATTATCGGCCAGAAAGAACTGGTCAGAAAGCTGGTGATTACGCTGTTGGCAGACGGACATGCGCTGCTGGAAGGTGCCCCGGGGCTTGCTAAAACTAAGGCGATAAAAACGCTTTCCGAATGTATTCGTGCAACGTATAACCGAATTCAGTTTACGCCGGATTTGCTCCCGTCCGATATAACCGGAAGCGATATTTATATTGCGGAACGGTGTGAGTTTGAATTTCGAAAAGGCCCGATTTTTGCCAATCTTGTTCTTGCGGATGAAATCAACCGGGCGCCGGCTAAGGTGCAGTCGGCTTTGCTTGAGGCAATGGCTGAACGGCAGGTTAGCGTCGGCGGCAAACAGTATCGTCTTCCTGATTTGTTTATGGTTTTGGCAACTCAAAATCCTATTGAACAGGAAGGAACTTACAATCTTCCCGAAGCGCAGTTGGATCGTTTTTTGATGTATATAAAGATAGATCAGCCGGATGCTGATACCGAGCGGAAAATCCTTAAGCTTGTCCGTACGGAACAGCGCGAAACAAAGGAACAGGATCCTGCATGGCAGGAGTTTTCCAAAACAGTAGGAAAAATAGCAGTGGAAGATATATTGACAGCCCGCCGCGAAGTATTGTCAATGCACGTTAGTGAAAGTCTGGAGGAATATCTTGTTCAGCTGATAGTGGCGACACGGAAGCCCGAAAAATACGATGCGTCTTTGCGAGATAAAATATTGTTTGGTGCCAGTCCGCGGGCAACGATAGCCCTTGATAAATGTGCTAAGATAAATGCATGGCTGGACGGCCGCGATTTTGTAACGCCGGAAGATATTCATGCCGTTATATATGATGTTTTGCGTCATCGTATTATTTTGAGTTTTGAAGCACAGGCTGACGGCTTGACGACCGATGACATTATTGCCTCTTTGTTAAAAACAGTGCCTCTTCCTTAATGTATGAAAATAAACGGTGTATTTAAATGGTGTGCCTGGATGTTTTTTAAGAACGGGAATAAGACGGAAAACCAATTAAAAGGTCTGTATGCAGGGATAGATGAGCTTATTTCTCAGCGCAGATATTTGCCATATATCCGCCAACGCCATAACAGTGTAACATCATATCAGGCAGGGGATATCCGGTCGGCATTCAAAGGGCGCGGCATGGAACTTGAAGAGGTACGGGCATACGGTTACGGAGATGACGTCAGGGATATTGACTGGCGCGTAACCGCTCGCAAAGGCGATACCTATACCAAGATATTTTCAGAAGAAAAAGACCGCGAAGTATATGCTGTGTTAGATTTGTCGCCGTATATGCTTTTTGGAACCAGAAAAGAGTTAAAATCTGTATCTGCGGCAAAAATTGCAGCTCTGCTGGGGTGGCAAAGCCTTGCCAATAAGGACCGTTTCGGAGCGTTGCTTTTCAATGGAAAGGAAACTCGGGTATTTAAACCGCAAAATAATCAGAAAGGACTGATGGCGGTATTTAAGGCGATAGAAACCGCCGGCTTGGATGCTCTGTCATCGGCAAAAAAGGATAATGGTAACAAAATTGCCGAAAATAAAGGGCTGGCTGAGCCGTTGAATTTTTTGCAATATAATCTGAAAAGCCGGGCGATGATTTTTATTATCAGCGATTTTAACAATATTGATGATGAAGCTAAAAAGGTTTTGGCAGCGCTAAGCCGAAACAGCAGGGTTTATTGCATAAATGTTTATGATTTGATTGAGGAAATCGCTCCCGAAAAAGGCGAGTATCTGGCTCAGTATGACGGCGAAAAACTTATTTTTAACACGTCGCCTCAAAATTTTCGAGAAACATATGCAAAATATTTTGCCACCCAAAGGAAAGAAATGGAAAATTTTTGCAAACGTTTTGATTGTTATTTTCTGAATATTCGGACTGACCGTCCTCTGTATAAGCAGCTAAAAATTTTATAACAAAGTTATCTTGCAATAGATTATTTTTCCGGTTAGACTGACGTTAAGGAAATAAGAGAGGGCTGAAGATGTACAAATTAAAATCAGGCATAGCATATATAACAGCCGCAGCCGTTATTGTTGCGCTTTGGTTATATTGGATTTCAAACCGGGTATCCGTCAGCGTGATTGTGCCGGTGTATAATTCCGAAAAATTTTTATCCCGTTGCTTAGACAGCATTGTAGCCCAAAAAGGAAGTTTTGAAATTATCGCCGTAAATGACGGTTCGACAGACAAGTCGAGGCAGATATTGGAGGCGTATGCCCAAAAATATAAAAACATTATTGTTGTAAATCAGGAAAATAAAGGTGTGTCTGCGGCACGGAATCAGGGAATGGCAAAGGCCGACGGTAAATATATAACGTTTGTTGACAGCGATGACTGGCTCGAACCAGATGCATTGGCTCGGGCAGTTTCTATTTTGCGGCAAGATTCTCCGGATATTTTGTTAGTGGGGTTTTATGATGTGTATGACCATGAATGGGTACGGCGTACCGGAGGAGATGCAGCTGTTAGCGAAGCTCCCGAAGAAGCAAAATTTCCAACACGAAAGTTGGATAAGTTGGCGCTTTTTTCCCCGTTTCAAGCCCAAGATGCGCATAGCGACCTGTTCTATGCGGGAACAGGTGTACGCGGGCAGTTTTTTAAAAACGAATTTGTGAAAAAAAATAAATTATCATTCCCTCTGGGAGTAAAATGCGGAGAAGACGATGTCTTTGTATATCGTTCTTTTTTACACAATCCTTTGATTTCGATATTACCGGAACCGTTGTATAGCTACCGGAATCGGGTGGACAGTTTGGCCAAAGCCGAAAGTATAATTACCGATAACCGCCCTTGCCTTGCTACAAAAAACGGAAGAATATCAAAAGGCGGGGCGGCGGACACAAATGCTTATAAATGATACATGGCTTTCATGGACGATTTTAGGTATTAGCAATTTGGCTCGCCACGGAGCATCTTTGGCGGCAGGACTTGAAGAGGCGTATCAGGCCTATAATACGTTCTCAGCCTATAATACGGAAGAAAGAAAATCATGCCGGAATTTAGAGCGGCTCCGAAAAATTTTGTTTAACTATTCCCGCTGAAAATCAAGTTTTCAATAGATAGTCGTCCTTTGCTTAATCGGTTTCTTTAATACGTTCAATTTCAGCGCCGACGCTTTTTAGTTTTTCTTCCAGCTTTTCATTCAATGCTGTCTGCACTGCATCTGCAGCTACCGGTTCATCACCGATAACATACATCACCAGATCCTTATGCTCTGAGATATCATTTCCATAATATCCGTCTGTCTCATCACCTCCTGCTGTCTGCGCATCAGAATCTGTTTCCTCATCTGTTGCTGCTTCCTGCGTATCATTCTGGCTGCTTTCTGTTCCTGCATTTTCCTCTGTTGTCGTACTGCTTCCACAGCCGGCCAGAATACCCATCATCATGGTTACGCTTAGTAAAATAGCTATTGCTTTCTTTTTCATAGCTGGTCTCCTTTCTATTTTCTTTCTATTTTCACAGGTCTGTTAACCCTTAACAGCTCCCAATGTGATTCCTTTTACAAAATACTTTTGTACAA
>ENA-ORTG01003667-ORTG01003667.1-human-gut-metagenome-genome-assembly--contig:-NODE-3667-length-10661-cov-16.899302_pt1 | contig 10661 bp, 10 predicted proteins | sample MGYA00241906_ERZ509176 | MGnify/ENA primary metagenome ERZ509176 (study PRJEB26280, sample SAMEA2338811) | human gut metagenome | biome: human gut; feature: human-associated habitat; material: faeces... | reverse complement strand
GACAGACAAAGGAAAATGAGAAAAGTTGGTGTTTTAAGGGGTGGGAAACTTTAGTTTGTAAGCAAAGGTATTAAATAATCTCGAATGGACAATTATTTTATTCTGCATCAGGTAATTTTATTTGTTTTATTTGTTATATTAGAACTCTTTTTATTTGTACTAAGTTAAAAGCATAAATTTATGGTACCAGTATTATCCATCATTACTATTAATTATAACAATCGGTTAGGGCTTTTGAAAACAATGCAAAGTGTTGTAGAACAAAGTTTTCAAGACTTTGAATATTTAATAATTGATGGAGGAAGCAATGACGGTAGTCTAGAAGAGATTCTTAACTATGAGCAGTATTTGAGCTTTTGGTGCTCAGAGAAAGATAAAGGAGTATATAATGCTATGAATAAAGGAATAGCAAAAGCTACAGGAGAGTATTTACTATTCCTTAATTCAGGAGATTCTCTATTGGATAATCAGATATTATCCAAGATTGTTCCGTTATTGAAGGATTATGGTATTATTTATGGTGATCTTATTTTTAAGAATGGTACTAAGGATATTTTGCAGACATATCCTGATCGTTTAGATATTGGTTATTTGTTTTATTATTCATTAGGACACCCTGCTTCTTTCATTCGGAGAGATTTATTACAGAAGAGACCATACTCGGAGGATTTTAAGATCGTTTCTGACTGGGAATTCTTTTTTTATGAAATAATATTAGATAATATTCCTTATATGCATATAAATCAGGCTATTAGCATCTTTGATACTAATGGTATTAGCTCTAATCTGGAAAAATGTAAACAAGAACAGGTAGAGGCACTTAAACGTATATTTCCTGGAGGACTGTATGATATGATTGAAGAATATGCAGCAATGAAAAGAAGTCCTCTTTTCCCTCTTTTTTATGAATTACAAAAAACAAGAAAGTTTCAGCTTAGGATTAAGCCATTGTTAAGCTTCTTGATTAAATTGAATAATTTCATTGGGAGAAAAAGGTAGATCGGGAGATGTTTGTAGAAGGAGTTAAAATAATAAATACGCAATATAGAGTATTTATTTCAGATGATCTAATACTGAAAACGCCTTCATCTTTTTTTATTTTTTGTACAAATTCCAAAAACTTTTGTACAAAAAATAATTGAAAGCGGCCGAAGAGAAAATAAAAGATCTTGTGCTAAAGAAAAATAGTACAAGATCTTTTTGTAATATTATGCGTTTGGTATGGTAAGAATTTACAGAGCCTGCATATCGTTCAAGCGTTTGTAATAGCCGTTTTTCTGAAGCAGTTCTTCGTGCTTACCGCTTTCTACTATACGACCTTCATAGAGTACATAAATGCAATCGGCATTCTTGATAGTCGACAGGCGATGTGCGATAGCAATAGTAGTACGGGTCTTCATCAGGCGTTCCAGTGCTTCCTGTACCAGACGTTCGCTTTCCGTATCGAGAGCAGAAGTCGCTTCGTCCAGAATTAAGATGGCTGGATTCTTCAGAATAGCACGGGCTATCGAGATACGCTGGCGCTGTCCTCCTGACAAGCGACAGCCACGGTCACCAATGTTGGTATCGTAACCTTTTTCTGTTTCCATAATGAAATCGTGTGCATTGGCTATCTTGGCAGCGGCAACGACTTGTTCCATGGTGGCATTGTCTACCCCGAAGGCAATGTTGTTGAAGAAGCTGTCGTTGAACAAGATGGCTTCCTGGTTTACATTACCAATCAGTCCGCGGAGATCTTTTACTACCAGATCTTTAATGTTCTTTCCGTCAATCAAAATTTCACCTTCTTGTACATCATGGAAGCGAGGAACCAGATCGACCAGTGTCGATTTTCCTGAACCACTCTGTCCTACCAAGGCGATAGTTTGACCTTTGCGTACTTTCAGGCTGACGTTATGAAGCACTTCATGGGTACCGTAGCTGAACGAAATGTTGTGGAACTCCAGTCCTTCTTTCATTTCGGTGATGTGTTCGGCATCAGGACGTTCTACGATGTTGTTGGGAGCTTTCAGAATCTTGTCCACACGTTCCATTGAGGCGAGCCCTTTCGGGATGTTGTAACTTGCCTTGGAGAAATCTTTCAGCGGGTTGATGATGCTGTAAAGTATCACCATATAGAAAATGAAGGTGGAAGCGTTGATGGTAGAGTTAGCACTTAGAATCAGTGAACCACCGAACCAAAGTACAAGTACGATGAGTACGGTTCCCAGAAACTCACTCATAGGGTGGGCGAGGCTCTGGCGCATGGCTACTCGGTTGGTCGCATTACGGAATTCGTTGCTGCATTTTACAAAGCGGTTTATCATTTTATCTTCAGCGATAAATGCCTTGATAATACGCATACCACCCAGTGTTTCTTCCAGTTGCGACATGGTTTCACTCCATTTGTTCTGGGCATCGAGTGACTGACGTTTCAGTTTGCGTCCTACACGTCCCATGATCCATCCCATAACTGGCAGCACGATGATGGTAAACAGGGTAAGTTGCCAGCTGGTTACGATCAGGGTGGCGAAATAAGAGATGATAAGAATCGGGTTTTTCAGCAACATATCGAGTGAACTGGTGATGGAGTTCTCTATTTCACCTACGTCACCACTCATGCGGGCAATGATGTCACCTTTTCGTTCGTCCGATAAGAAACTGAGGGGAAGGTACATTACCTTTGAGTAAACCATGATACGAATGTCACGTACAACGCCGGTACGAAGCGGAATCATGATGGCTGTAGAGCCGAAATAGCATGCGGTTTTCAGCAATGTCATTCCTGCAAGGAAGAGTCCCAGCCACAGCAATGTAGTAGAAGGGCCGAACTTGTCTATCAGTTGGGATACGTAATAGTAGAAATTGTTTACGGCAACATCTTTCAGTTCGCCGCTTCCCCATTCCATGAAATGATATACTTTTTCTGAATCGCCGGTCTTGAACAGGATATTCAGTATCGGGATGAGAAGTGAAAAAGAGAAGACATTGAATACCGCGGACAACAGGTTTAAACCTACTGCGCCGATAACATATTTCTTGTAGGGCGAGATAAACCGCCGCATCATTTGGAAAAATTCTTTCATGCAGGAAATACTTCTGTTATAATATAGTGCACAAAGATAGTGTAATTTATTGTTTTCTTTGATACAAAGAGGGGGCTTTTGCATATTATTTTATAAATTTGCAATTTAACTGAAACATGGCAATTCAATGAAATTCATATATTATCTGGTTTTTTTCTTCTGGTATCTGCTCTCTTTGTTACCATTGAGGGTACTTTATTTTATTTCCGATGTACTGTTCGTGCCGTTGTTTTACGGTCTGAAATACCGTCGGGATATCGTGCATCGTAACATTGCCGGTTCATTTCCTGAAAAAAGTGAGAAAGAGATTCTGAAGATAGAGAAGGAGTTCTATCATTTTTTCTGCGACTATGTGGTAGAAACTATCAAGTTGTTTTCCATGTCGAAAAAGCAGATGATGAAGCGTATGACTTTTAGCGGACTGGATGAGGTGCGGGAAACATTGGGAAGGGAAAATAAAAAATGCTGCTTTCTTTATTTGGGTCATTATTGTAACTGGGAGTATGTGGCTTCCTTGCAATACTGGTTTCCAGAGATACATTGTGGACAGATTTATCATCCTCTGTATAATAAAGCTTTCGATAAGCTGTTTCTTCGTCTTCGCGGACAGTTCGGTGGTGAGTCAATTCCGATGAAGGAAACGTTGCGCCGACTGGTGACGCTCAGTCGGGAAGAGAAGAAGGTGATGATAGGCTTTATTTCTGATCAGGCTCCGGGATGGGAGGGGATGGATCACTGGACAACATTCCTGCATCGGGATACAGCTTTCTTTCAGGGTACGGAACGTATCGGTCGGCGGTTGGATGCGGCTGTTTATTATCTGAAGGTTACCAGAGTAAAACGTGGGTATTATCATGCGTCTTTTGAACTGCTGACCTTGCATCCTGCCGAATTGCCTGAGTATCGGCTGACGGATATGTACTCGGAGCATCTGGAGCAGCAGATAAAGGAAGCTCCGGCTTATTGGTTATGGAGTCATAACCGGTGGAAGCGGACGAAAGAAGAATGGTTGAAAATGTCGTGGAACACTAAAAAATCGTAATATCATGCCCCCGAAAATTATTCATTTATGCTGGTTCAGCAAGGATCCTTATCCATTGGAAATTAAGATTTGTCTTGCAAGCTGGAAGCGTGTGCTTCCCGATTATACAGTGCGTGTCTGGACGTACGAGGATGCAAAAGCTATCGGTTGTAAGTATATAGACCAGGCGTTGTCGGTCAGAAAATGGGCGTTCGCAGCAGATGTGGTCCGTTTTTATGCCGTATATAAAGAGGGCGGTGTGTATATGGACAGTGATATTTATCTGCGGAAACGTTTCGATCGGTTTATTCCTGAAACCGGATGTGCTACATTCAATGAACGGTGGGAGGAAGGAGAGACTGATTATGGCATTCAGGCTGCCTTTTTTATCGGTTCAAAGGGAAATGATTTCTGTAAGGAGGTCTTTGAATATTATCAGACGCGTGATTTTATTCGTCCCGACGGTTCGCTGGATCAGACGGTTTCGCCGTATATCATGCGGAGTATTGCGGAGCGCAGGGGATATGTCTGCAAGGAAGAAGAACAGCATCTGGAGGGTATAGATATTTATCCTACACATTGGTTGTCACCCAGAAGTCATTTCAAGCATAGTCCGGATGCGTTTGGGGAGCATCGGGTGTACGGAAGCTGGCGCGACCATAAGTTCGGCAGAAAGTTGGAACGTTCGTTCAAGCATTTCTGCAATGCTGTGAAGTTTTATTTATTGGGCAGATAAGAGGACTTTCCTCCGCTATTGAGATACAAAAAAGTCGCATCATTACTCTCTATATGAGTTTGATGCGACTTTTCTTAGTTATCGGATTCCTTTCCGCTGTTTATATTCATCGATTCGTTTCTGAAAAGCTTCTTCTTTCTTGCTGCCGTTGGAATGGAATATCAGAGCTTCGGGGATTTCTTTTCCACGGTCTTCCAGTCGGACTTTTCCGTCTTTATCTTTTATTAAATCGACAGCATCGTATAAATCGTTGGTGGTGGCATCGTAGGCGTTCATGGTAAGGGTATCGCCATGCACATGGATCTGCTGGTAATAACGGCTGCCCGTACCGAACTTGTCAAATCGTTTGTCGAACTCGATGAGATAGTTCTTGGGTGAGCAGTGGCTGACGGTATAAACAGGGGGCTGAGGCTCTCCGTTTTCTCCATGGCTAGTCATACGGGCATAAGCGTGTTCATGTCCTTGCAGTACGAGGTCGACACCATATTTCTCTACCAGCGGGTTGAACATGGTGCGCTGGAACAGGTTGTTCATGCTTCCTTTGATGGAGTACAGCGGATGATGGAGCACGACGATTTTCCATCGTGCATCGCTTTTCTTGAGCTGTTCTTCCAGCCATTTCTTCTGAGTCCACAGATAGAAAAACTCGCGATTGCTGTCGAGGCAGAAGATTTGCATGTCGTTGTATTTCAGGGTATATACTTGATTCTCTCCAACCATTGAGTCGAGGTAGTAAGAGAATACCAGCGAGAAGCGGCGTTCCAGCTTGCGAATGATGTATTTCAGGTATTCATGGTTTCCGGTAACCGTAATGACGGGATAGCGTTGTCCGATGGAATCCAGTCCGCGATATGTTTCTTCCCAGCGTTGTTCAGTCGGACGCTCGGTCAGGGCACCCCCAAAGACAAGGAATTCGGTATCGGGATGGCGGCGCAGAGCTTCGCGGAAGAAGTCGTTGGCTTTTCCATGGATGCTGTCTTGTACATCACCTACATACATAAATGAATAGTCTTTTCGGGTGGACTGATTGTATGTGCGGAAACTATACCAGGGTGATGCCTTGTCTTCATTGCAAACCCGATAGGTATAATAACGGTCGGGGTGCAGGGAACGTAGCTTGGCAACATAGTATGCTGCTATTCCACTGCGCGAACGGAAAGTTTCTCCCTGTGCTTCAATCTGTATGGTATCTTTGGAAAGGGTATCTACCAGGTCGACGTGTGACGGTACGACTATGGAGTCGTATTGCCAGCTGATGTTGCGTGACAGTTCGTTTTCGTCGCCGAAGGTCAGCAGTACCCTCCCGGGCTCTGACAGCGGTGCGTAAGGAAGTTCTTCTTCGTTGTGGAACCATGCGCTCCAGCGTGAATTAATCCACAATCCGAGTGCCACGATGACAATCAGTGTGATGCTAAGTCGGATGATAGTTTTCTTTTTCATGTTGTGATAGATTGGTTTTCAGTTGCAAATATAAGGAAAGGTGTTTGAAGTTTCTTATTTTGTGTTCTGTTTTGCCGAAAAGTTATTTTAAAATAAGGTCTTAGGCGGGTTTAGAAAATAATCGTTAACTTTGCCGTTCTTAACTTCCAAAAACATTGGCAATGAAAAAAGAATTGTTTTCGAATGTGCTTTCCCTGATATGGAATTTGCTCATTATCTATGTGTGTTATTCGCTCTGTCGTCTAACCTTTTTGCTCGAGAACTTCCGTCTGTTCAGTGAGAATCTGACGTGGAAATATGCGCTGAATATGTTCGGGGCGGGTATTATCTTCGATACGACGGCTATTCTGTATAGTAATGCCTTGTTTATATTGTTGTTTCTGTTGCCGTTCCATTGGAAAGAAAATGCTACCTTCTATAAGGTGGTCCGCTGGATTTTTACGGTGGTCAACGGTATTTTCCTGATATCGAATTTAGTGGATTGTGTGTATTTCCGTTTTTCCGGACGACGTACTACGATGAGTGTTTTTCAGGAGTTTGGACATGAAGGCGGAGGTAACTTGGCTTCTATTTTTATGGATGAGTTTATTTCGCACTGGTATCTAGTGATTTTGGCTGTCGTTTTCTGTTATGGTATCTATAAGCTGTATCGGGCACCGCGGAATATTCCGGTATATAGCAAATGGCAGTATTATGTGTTGCAGACGGTTACCTTAGTGATTGCCATACCGTTTACGGTATTTGGTATGCGTGGAGGTATGACAACTGCTACGCGTCCGATTACAATCAGTAATGCTAATCAGTACGTAGACCGTCCGCTGGATGCAGGAGTAGTCTTGAACACACCGTTTTCTATTTTCCGTACATTAGACAAAAAACCGTTTGTTGTACCCAATTACATGCCGGACAATGAAGCGCTTGCTGTATATTCTCCGGTGCATGTTCCTGCCGATTCGGTACAGTTCAAACCGATGAATGTGGTTGTAATCATCTGGGAGAGCTTTACTAAGGAATTTGTGGGCAGTCTGAACCGTGATCTGGATAATGGAAAGTACAAAGGGTATACTCCGTTTATCGATTCGCTGTTGACAAAGAGCTTGAGTTTTACATATACATATGCTAACGGGCGAAAGAGTATTGAGGGAATGCCTTCGGTCTTGTCGTCTATACCGAGTTTTGTTGAGCCGTTCTTTCTTACCCCGGCTTCGCTGAACGATGTGTCCAGTATAGCTGGTGAGCTGACCAAGAATAAAGGATATTATTCGGCTTTCTTTCATGGAGCCATGAATGGTTCGATGGGCTTTCAGGCGTTTGCCCGTTCAGCTGGTTTTACCGATTATTTCGGACGTACGGAATATAATGAAGATCCGCGTTATCATGGGGATGAGGATTTCGATGGTACATGGGCTATCTGGGACGAAGAGTTCTTGCAATACTATTGTGACAAGATGACGGAATTCAAACAGCCGTTTGTTACTTCCGTGTTTACGGCAAGTTCCCATCATCCGTTTGCAATACCGGCACGTTATGAAGGTAAGTTCCCCGACGGGCCGACTCCGCTTCAGCGTTGTATCGGTTACACAGATCATGCCTTGCAGCTCTTTTTTGAGAAGGCTTCGCATCAGCCGTGGTTCAAGAATACACTGTTTGTAATCACTGCCGATCATACCAGCTTTGGTACATATCCTGAGTATCTGACCGACTTGGGGCTGTATAGTGTACCTATTTTGTTTTATGCTCCCGGTATGCCGGAGCTCCGTGGAATGGAAGATAAGATTGTAGAACAGATTGATATTATGCCTACTGTATTGGGACTGCTGGGTTACGACCGTCCGTATGTAGGTTTCGGACAGGATGCTCTTCATACTCCGGCAGCTGATAAGTTTTCGGTAAATAATGTGATGGGTACGAATGTTTATCAGTTTGTGAAAGGAAATTACATGATTCAGTTTGATGGTGAGAAAGTCTTGAAGGCTTACCGCTACCGTACCGACCGTTTGTTGAAGGAGGATGTAAAGGATACCATGCCTCAGGATACACTTCGGGCAATGGAAACGCAGCTGAAATCGTTTATCCAGCAGTATATGCAGCGCATGAATACAAACAATTTGGTTTACAGGAAATGATTCTTGTACTTTGGATATATTTTGATGGAAAGGTAGAAGAAAAAAATGATTATAGAGAAGGACACGTGGAATGAACGGAAAGCACGTGTCCTTCTCTTTTTTGGAGGTCAGGTTTTATTTCTGGACTGGAATATATTTAGTCTTTGAAAATAATACTGTTATCAAATATTTGTCGTTACTTTGTGTTCATAAATGTGATGCAAAATATGAATAGAAAATTACCGGCGGATATATCATTGTGGGATGAAGAGTGCATGCGGATTTTTATTGAAGATAACTCTGCCATGTTTCGAGTGTTTGCTAGTCGTTATGTAGCCGATCCAGACGCGATAGACGATTTCTTGCAGGAAGCATATATCAGATTATGGACCCATCGTGCTGCAATCGGGCAGGTTGCTTCTTTACAAAACTATTTTTTTACATTGCTTCATCATATTATTATGGATAAACAGTCATATCTTTCTCGAAAGGATATCCCAATCGATGAAAAAGAGGTTCAGGAATTGCCTTCCGATACATCTTTATTCGGGAATATTATTGAAGCAGAAAGTTCATGCCTCATAGCCGAAGCGTTGAAAAAGCTTTCGTCACAGAGCAGGCAGGTTATTCTTTTAAGTCTTGAGGGACAAAGTATTGCACAGATTGCTGATGAACTGCACGTCACGGTCAATACGGTGAAAACCGTGAAATATCGTGCATTGAAGCGCCTTTCCGAACTCCTTTCGAAAGAAGATTTCCTATTGTTGTTTTTCTTGTTGGATATTTGAAATGTTAAAATCAGAGTAGGTTGTCATACTTTTCCCAATATGAGGGCGTCTATATAAATGAACAACAATAAAAACAGATTGTAGAACAATGGACGTTCCTTATGAAATTTCACGCTTGATTGCTGCACGTATATTAGGTACTGCATTGACCGATGATGAAAACCGCCGGTTGGATGAATGGTTACAGGCTTCACCAGAGCATCAGGAAACATTCAAACGGGTGCAGAATCTTGAAACTGTTGCACGTTTGCTGGAACTTGAGCAAGCTGATTATGGGAAGAAAATGGCTACACGCTTCAAACAGACCTTTCGCCTACAGAAATTTCGTTCTGTTATTTTTCGTCGTGCTTGTATAAGTATTGGCATTGCCGCTTGCTTCCTTATCGGGTTATTCGTTACGAGGACTTATATCATGCGTTCCGGAACAGAGACGCAGCACACGGCTTCGCCCTTTGTCATTACACCGGGTGAAACGGCTGCAACATTGACCTTGGCCGACGGGCGACAAATAGATGTGCATGAAAAAGGACAGGAAGAAATGACACGTCTGCTCGATTCTGTTGCTCATGCTTCTCCTAAGGAAAGTGCAAATGCGCTTGCCTATTACACGCTTTCTATTCCTGCTGGCGGGGAGTTTCATTGTTCTTTGCCCGATGGTACTAAGGTCTGGCTTAATTCGCAGAGCTCATTACGTTTTCCCGAAACGTTTGAGTCTTCCGAACGTAAGGTCTATTTACAGGGAGAGGCTTTTTTCGAGGTAAAGAAGAGCGCCGAATGTCCTTTTATTGTAAGTATGAGTCAGGGCGATATAAGAGTTTATGGAACCCGTTTCAATATTACTGATTATGAAAACGCGCCATTGTCGGCGGTGCTGGTTGAAGGAAGTATCGGATTCTGTCCTGAAAATGGAAATCTGGTACATCTCCATCCTTCCCAGCGTTTGACATACAACCGTACCGATGGTAATGTGAACATAGAAACAGTCGACACATCCATTTATACCGCATGGGTTGAGAAACGTTTTGTATTCAAGGGACAAACCTTGGAGGAAATTATGAATACGTTGGCCCGTTGGTATGACTTTACACCTGTATTTACTTCAGACAATATACGGCATATTCGCCTTTCAGGACGTTTGAACCGTCATGATGATATACGAATCTTGCTTCAAAGTTATGAAATGACAGCTGGTATAAAATTTCGGATAGAAGGAAGAACTATTTTTATCTCACAATAAAATAACTTAGTATATGGGGAAGAGAGAATTTGACATGCATTGGCATGTCACGAAAGTTTTCGCACATGCCGTTATGGCAATGGGTATTGGAATGGCTGCAATGATGCCGAATGATGTTATGGCACAACAACTTACATTGCAGATAAAATCGGGTAATTTAAATCAGGCCCTGCAGCAGGTAATACAAAAAAGCAATATCCAGTTGGTATATAATACAATACTTCGGTAAATTTTTACCGATAAATTAAAATTAAACATAGAATCGGCAT
>ENA-ORTG01003656-ORTG01003656.1-human-gut-metagenome-genome-assembly--contig:-NODE-3656-length-10686-cov-3.362901_pt1 | contig 10686 bp, 10 predicted proteins | sample MGYA00241906_ERZ509176 | MGnify/ENA primary metagenome ERZ509176 (study PRJEB26280, sample SAMEA2338811) | human gut metagenome | biome: human gut; feature: human-associated habitat; material: faeces... | reverse complement strand
TGGAGGAAGAGGTGGGCGAACTGGAAAAAGCCCTTCCGGTTATCTGGGACGATCTGGCACCAAAAGCTCAGGAGATCATCAAGAAACAAGGCGTTGCCTATATTGATGAAGAGGGAGACTTAGTGACTTCTATCGTAAACGGGAAAGACTGTGTTTTTACCTGTTATGATGCGGACGGAACTTGCAAGTGTGCGGTGGAGAAGGCCTATCGCGAAGGTAAGCTCTCTTTCTATAAACCGGTTTCCTGCCACCTTTACCCGATACGTGTGGAAAAGTACGATACGTTCGAAGCAGTTAATTATAATCGCTGGAGTATCTGCAAAGCCGCAGAGATACTGGGTAAGAAAGAAAAACTCCCGGTCTATAAGTTTCTGAAGGAACCGCTGGTCCGCCGTTTCGGAAAGGACTGGTACGAGGCTCTTGAGGAGATTGCCGGAGAGTGGGAGAAACAGAAGAACGAAGAGTGATTTAAGGCTAAACATAAAAGAGCCATGTATGCGGATGATGCATCATCTGGCGTACATGGCTCTTCGTATGTCTTTATATCCCGTTTTAACTATTGCGTATCAAGTCGGCCGATTTGCCTTCCTCGTTCAGATAAGTTTCGATATGACGTTTCTTTTTGTCTTCGAGAATTTCATTGATGGCGATCAGGATGCCGGTCTCTTCCACCTCCCCGAACTCATGGTTGATAGCGGTGCCGAATACACGCATCTTAGGGGAGAGGCTCATATAAGCATTGACCAACGGCGGCACATTGATGCCGAACTTGCGGACTTCTTGGTTCAAGACCTTGTAATTGTCCTTGAAGTTGTCATACTTGAAAAGCTTCTGCATTTTTTCTGGATCCGTGCCTGTTTCCAATGGGCAGATCGGAGTGATCAGTTTCTCCGGGTCGGGGAAGTGCATGTTCAGAAAATACAGGATCATGTTGCGGGCTTCGGAATTGTAGGTGTTATACATCGTTACCTTCCCGAAGTAATACTGCAAGCTGGGGTCCACCACGGAAAGAGCCCCCAGGCCATCCCAAAGATTGTCCAATACGAACAATCCTTTCGCGCTGCCACTACGGGTCGACTGGTATTCCAGCGTTACGAACGAACGACCCAGCTCGACCGTGTACGGTAAATATTCTTTATTGAACTTATCGGAGAAATTGAAAAGGTGGGAAGTTGCTAAAACAGGTTTGCCGGCTTTGTCGAATTTTACATCCGAACCGCAGAGGAAGCGGTAGCCGCCTAAAATCTGTTCGTCTTCAGGGCTCCATACGATAAGCTGGCGGTAAGCGTCGTCCATCGTATCGTATTCGTCGATATCGACCGGAAAGCCGGTCCCGCCTCCGTAATATCGGAAAGCGATTTCCCTGAGTCGCCCGATCTCCTGCATCACGTTGGGAGAGTCGTGGGCTGTGATAATGTATATCTCATTGTTGGATTTGTTGGTCCTCCTCAGCTTCTTGTCCCCGGTCAGTTCAGCTTTCAGGAGAGCACGGTCAATCGGTTTGATAATGTCTTGCATATAATAAAATCAATTATTTCTTTAGATTATAGACGATTTCCTTCACCCACTCAGCCCACTCAGCCGGTTTACGGCTACTGTCGAAAGTTTGCCAGGGAATCGGTTTCCCGAAATGGATGCTGTATGTCTTGTGCTTGCTTTTGAACATCTCGTCGGGCAGGTAGATCATTTCGTAATTCATCTTTATGCCCAATGCTTTCCGCATGTTGGCGAGACGGTAGAAAAAATTGGAGTTACGTCCTTCGAAAAACACCGGTACGATGTCCCGTCGGTATTCCACGGCCTTTTGGATAAACGACTTCTTCCATTCGGTGTCCTGTATCTTCCCATTTTGTTTGCGTGAGCATAAACCGGCGGGAAATGTGATGATCTGGTTGTCCGAAGCGTATGCCTTTTCGATCAGTTCGGCGTTCTTTTTCCCCTGCGCCCCATGTTTGTTGATAGGGACGAAGATCGACCTCAGGTTAGACAGGTAGAGCAGCAGGTCGTTCACCAGGTAGCGGATCTTCCCGTCGAAACGTCCGCCGATAATGGCCGACAGGCAAATCCCGTCCAGTCCGCCCAGCGGATGGTTGGAAGCGAATATGTACCGTCCTTCGGCAGGAATATTCTCTTCGTTTACCAGTTCCAGATTCAAGTCAAAATATCCGATCAACTCCTGCATGAACGCTACCCCGTCTTTATCGTGATACCGACGGAGGATCTCGTTCAGCTCATCCTGATGAACAGTACGGATCAGATAGTCAACCATAAAACCGGGAATCTTACGGGCAACCGAAGGCGCCTTTTGCCGTAATACCTGTTTGATGTCTATCTGTGTAATACCTTCTTGTATCATTTCACGTAACTCTTACGGGAGGCAAAGATAGAGTTAATAATTAAAAGTCAATGCTTTCGGGAAAAGTTTTTAAGTGTCGGCTACAACAATTCATGTTGTACAGCTGTTCTTACTAATTAGTACGGAACGTGCAAGATATGATGATACGTCTGTGAAAGGGGTGTAAGGTGTTAGTTTAAAAATAGATAGAAAGAGAATTGCAATCCTTTGGTAATGTATTTTTAACATTTTGGGTATTTTGTTTTTACCTTTTTTGTGTAAATATTAAATTAAAAGGCGCGTTATTTGTGATATTAAAACGAGAGATTTATTGATATGAGGAAGTCTACGATTTGGTTGCTTGCGGTGGTGATGGCTTTTGCTTTTGCCGGTTTGCTTTTTTTGCAGGTAAAATATGTAAGTATCATACTCAAGAAAAGTAGCGAGCAGTTCAATGAAACAGTCAAACGATCGATGCACCAAGTCTCGAAAAATCTGGAGCTTGATGAAACGGCCCGGTATCTGGAAGAAGATCTCAGCCGTGACGAGGCCAACAATTACCTATACCAGAACGAACAGAGCAGTCTTGGCGGTGGAATCATCACTGAGAAAAAATACAAGATGCAGTTCACTAATGCCGATGGAACTGTAGAACATATCGAGTTTCATAGCGATATCCGGACACGCAAGTTTGAACCGCTTTCTTCGCTGGGCAGCAATAAAGTACCTAACAGCATCGTTAGTACGTCAAAAGATTTGCAGCAAACGCTGAAACGTCGTTACCAGTACCAAAGCGGGTTGTTTAACGAAGTGATCTTGAATATCTTGCATACGGCAAACCTGAAGCCGATCGAAGAAAGGATAGATTTTAAAAAGCTGAATAATTACTTAAAATCAGAATTTGTTAACAACGGATTGAACCTGCCGTTCGTCTTTGCTGTTATTAACAAAGACGGAAAGATCGTCTATCAGAACGGGGATATCCCTCCTGTATCAGACGTGATTCAACAGGTTCTATTCCCCAACGATCCTCCTTCGAAGCAGAATTACCTGAAAGTGTATTTCCCGACGAAGGGTGATTATATTTCAAGTTCTGTAACATTTATCGTACCGTCAATCATCTTCTCGCTGATACTTTTGGTAACGTTTATCTTTACCATTTATATCGTGTTCCGTCAGAAGAGACTTTCGGAAATGAAGAATGATTTTATCAACAATATGACGCACGAACTGAAGACACCGGTTTCGACCATCTCGCTTGCCGCACAGATGCTGAAGGACTCGGACATCACGAAGAGCCCTGATGTGTTCAAGCATATCTCCGGGGTGATCAACGACGAGACGAAACGATTGGGCTTCCTGGTGGAAAAGGTGCTGCAAATGTCGCTGTTCGAACGCCAGAAAGCGGCCCTCAAGCTGAAGGAGGTGGATGCGAACGATTTGCTGGCAAGCGTTGCCAATACATTCGCCCTGAAAGTCGAGAAGTATGACGGCACGATCGACATCGACCTGCAGGCAGAAGATTCGGATATCTACGTGGATGAGATGCACATCACGAACGTACTGTTCAACCTGCTGGACAACGCCGTGAAGTATCGCCGCCTCGAAGTGCCGCTGACACTGATGTGCCGCACCTGGAACGAGAACGGCAAGTTGTTGATATCGATCGAGGACAACGGCATCGGGATCAAGAAAGAATACCTCAAGAAAGTATTCGACCGCTTTTTCCGCGTGCCGACAGGAAATGTACACGACGTGAAAGGGTTCGGACTCGGACTTGCTTACGTTCGTAAAATAGTAGAGGACCATAAAGGTACGATACGTGCCGAAAGTGGTTCCGGAAATGTAGGAACAAAATTTATTATTACTTTACCTCTTATAAAAAGTTAGTTATGGAAGAAAAACTAAAAATCTTCTTTTGCGAAGACGACGAAAACCTGGGTATGCTATTAAGAGAATACTTGCAGGCAAAAGGTTATGTGACTGACCTCTTCTCCGATGGGGAAGCCGGTTACAAAGGTTTCACCAAAGGCAAATATGACCTTTGCGTACTTGATGTGATGATGCCGAAAAAAGACGGCTTCACGCTGGCTCAGGAAATCCGTTCTATCAACCCTGATATCCCTGTTATCTTCCTTACGGCCAAGACTATGAAGGAAGATATCCTGGAAGGTTTCAAAATCGGTGCGGATGATTATCTGACGAAACCTTTCAGTATGGAAGAGCTCTTGCTCCGTATCGAAGCGATCCTTCGCCGCGTGAAAGGCAAGAAAATGAAAGATATTCCTTTCTACAAATTAGGAAACTTCTTGTTCGATACCCAGAAACAGACACTGGCTATCGGCGATAAGGTCACGAAGCTGACAACTAAGGAATGCGAACTTCTGAGTCTCCTTTGCGCACATGCAAATGAAATTCTGGAACGTAATTATGCACTGAAGACAATCTGGGTAGACGATAACTATTTCAATGCCCGTAGCATGGACGTATATATCACGAAACTTCGCAAACTGTTGAAGGATGATCCGGGAATCGAAATCATCAACATTCACGGTAAGGGCTACAAGCTGATCACTCCTTCCGGAGAAGAAGCAGCCCGTGAAGAAGGCATTCAGGTTCTTTAATTAGAGCTTAACAGGACGCAAATTACACGGACAAGCGCAGAGTAACGCAGATGTCATTATCTATAAAGGATAAGTCTGCGTTACTTTGCGCTTTTTCACTATATTTGTGTGCAATTAAATAACGATATGATGAACGATAGACCGCTTATTCTGATTACAAACGATGACGGCGTTGAAGCCAAGGGGATAAAAGAGCTCACCGAGTGCCTCCGGGACCTGGGGGACATTGTGGTTTTCGCTCCCGACGGGCCCCGTTCGGGAATGGCAAGCGCGATCACTTCGCTCGTGCCGATCAAGTATACATTGGTGAGGAAAGAAAAAGGACTGACGGTTTATAGCTGTACCGGGACTCCGGTCGATTGTGTGAAACTGGCCATCAACGAGGTGTTGGAGCGCAAGCCTGACCTGTTGGCCTCCGGGATCAATCATGGTGGCAACCATGCCATCTGCATCCAGTATTCCGGTACGATGGGGGCAGCTGCCGAAGGATGCGTGTTCGGTATTCCTTCGATGGGCGTGTCGCTCTTGGATCATCGTGCGGATGCCGACTTTGCCGAGAGCTGCCGTTTAGGGCGCATGCTTGCACGGCGGATCATAAAAGAAGGATTGCCGCATGGCACTTATCTGAACCTGAACGTTCCCAATGTCCCGAACGTAAAAGGGATGAAGGTATGCCGGCAGGCGGACGGGCGCTGGACCAATGAATTCAAACGGTCGGAAAACGCAGCGGGCGAACCTGTCTTCTGGCTTGCCGGTGCATTCGAGAATGCCAAGCCGATCCATGCCGATAACGACACGTTGGCGCTCGACAGCGGCTACGCCTCGCTTGTTCCTTGCAAGATAGATGTGACGGACTATGATTTTTTAGCTGTGCTAAAAAATCAGTTGAAAGTTGAGAGTTGAAAGTTAGAAATGCCGACAATGCTGATACTCTTTTAACTCTCAACTCTCAACTTTCAACTTTCAACTGAAAAATATGAAATATTTTTTAATAGCGGGCGAAGCTTCCGGTGATCTGCATGCCTCCAACCTGATGGCAGCACTGAAGAAGCAGGATGCCGAAGCGGATTTTCGTTTCCTGGGCGGCGATCTTATGCAGGCAGTCGGAGGGACGCTGGTGAAGCATTACAGGGATATGGCTTTTATGGGCTTTATCCCCGTACTTCTCAATCTCCGTACGATCCTGAACAACATGAAAGCCTGCCAGGAGGAAATCCGGCAGTACAGGCCCGATGTGGTGATCCTGATCGATTATCCGGGATTCAATTTGAAGATAGCCAAATATGTAAAGACGCAGTTGGGACTGCCTGTCTACTATTATATTTCACCTAAGATATGGGCTTGGAAACAGTATCGTATCAAGGATTTCCGTCGCTACGTGGACCGGATGTTCTGCATCCTGCCTTTCGAAGTGGAGTTTTTCCGCAATCTCGACTATCCGGTGGACTATGTGGGCAATCCTTCGGTCGATTCGGTTGCCTGCTATAGGGAGAAACAGGCGGCCGGACCTGATACATTCCGTGAGGACGAACAGTTGGACGAACGCCCCGTATTGGCGCTGTTGGCAGGCAGCCGCCGTCAGGAGATCAAAGACAACCTTCCGACCATGCTGAAGGTGGCAACCGCCTATCCGGGCCACCAGCCTGTGATTGCCGGTGCTCCCGGCTTGGAACCGGAATATTACAGGCAATATATCGGCGACGCGGATGTGAAGATCGTGTTCGGCAAAACCTATCCTCTCCTCAGTCATAGTGATGCGGCGCTGGTCACATCGGGGACGGCTACGCTTGAGACATCGCTTTTCCGTGTGCCGCAAGTCGTCTGCTATTATGTTGTAGCCGGTCGGCTGGCAAGTTTTATTTTCCGCCATTTCTTCCATACGAAATACATTTCGCTGGTCAATCTGATAGCCGGACGCGAAGTGGTGCAGGAGCTGTTCGGTGTCCGATTTTCGTATGACCAGATACATGATGAGTTAGGACGTGTCTTGAATGATCATGCCTACCGTAGACGCATGCTCGACGGCTATGACGAGATGATCCGCCTGCTTGGAAAACCGGGTGCTTCCCGGCGTACAGCGGAGCTTATCTATCAATCACTGAAGCATTAACATCTTTTATAAACAGTCTTTGCAGCATTTACAGAGTGTTTATCATCTTCCTTTTTAGAAAGAAAAAATAAACAAATTAGATACATGTTATGAAGACGTTGAAAAGTTTTATGCTATTGGTTGGAATCTTGTTAGGTTCTACAGCTTTTTATTCATGTTTGGATGATGACGACGCTTACAGCGAATTTTGGAGAGATAGTGTCCAGGCTATTGTAACGGTAAAACCATTGAGTGATAATTCTTACTATATGCAGCTCGACGACAGTACGACGCTGTTCCCGACAAACTCATATGTGCCTGAGAATTTGAAAGAGATCCGTGCGTTCGTTATATATAAGAACGACGAGAAGAAGACTGAAGGCTATGATCAGTCTGTTCAATTGTTAAGAATGGATACCCTTCTGACCAAACCGATCGCTCCTGACCTGGGATCGGAAAATGATTCCTATTACGGAACGGACATGCTGGCCTTGAATGGCGGTAGCATTTGGTCTAAGAACGGAGTGTGGATCGAGGACGGATATATCACGTTCGATTTCTATATTCAAAGAGGTTACAACGACAATGTCAAGCATTTCCTGAACCTGGTACAGACAAACAGTGCCGATCCGTATGAATTGGAGTTCCGTCATAACGCTTATGGCAATATCGACTCGTCCCTCAGACCTTCGGCCGGCTTGGTGTCCTTCAAGCTGGATAAGTTGCCGAGTACGGAAGGCAAGACGGTGAAGTTGAAGATCAAATATAAATCTTTCGCCTCGAACGACTATAATATCGTCGAGTTGGATTACAAATCAAAAGATACGGGAGATACAGAAGAATAATAACCTTCCCACATAACTTTTATTTTTATCATTTAGTTCAGGGAGAGAGGCATCGGGATGATGCCTTTCTTTTTGTGTACCCTATAGCTTTTGATGTAAAAGGTTATAGGCTTTTTCTTGGAAAGTTATAGATTTTTTTCAGGGATGTGCTATCTTTTTTTGCTTTTTCTTGCCGGGAAGATGCAACGTTTCTCCGGGTGCCTTCGTTTATATATATGAAAATGGAAGAAACAAATGTACATCTGATCGAGGAGTGCCGGCGTGGTAACCGGACTGCACAGCTCGCCCTTTACAAGCAATTTGCACAGCGGCTGTATGTCGCCTGTCTGCGTATTGTCGGCAACGTGCCGGAGGCGGAGGAGGCGATGCAGGATTCTTTCCTGAAAATATTCACCCGCCTGGACCAGTATCGGGATGGACAATGTTTCGAAGCATGGATGCACCGTATAGCTGTTCATACAGCCATTGATTACGTGCGCCGACAGACGCCTGACTGGGAAGAGCTTTCGGATGACTACACCGAACCCGACGACGACGGGCCGGATGAGGAAGAAATCCGTTATTCGGTTGCCCAAGTGAAGGAAGCCTGCAAGAAACTGCCGGCCGGCTATCGCGTGATCCTCTCGCTCTACCTCTTTGAGGGATATGATATGGAAGAGATTGCCTCCATCCTGAAGATCCGGCCGTCGAGCGTACGCAGCCAGTATCTCCGGGCAAAGCGCAAATTGTTGGACATAATAGCAGCAAATAAAGAAAATGGATAAACTGAAGAATTTCATAGACACGAACCGGGAAGCATTTGAAGACGACCTGTTACCTGAAGGCCACTTCGAACGCTTCGAGCAGAAGCTGGCTGTTCCGCGCAAAAGCCGGGCTACGTTATATAGCCTTTGCGCTTTTGCCGCGGCAGCTTGCATCGCCCTGCTGTTCCTCTTCAAACTGCCGGGTGGCACGCCTTTGCCTACTCAGCCAAGGCAGGTGGTCACAGGCCAGCATGCCTGCGAGGTGAAAGAGGAGATAGAGGAACTTCGTCTCTACTACAATATGCAGATGAGTGATATCATCTCACAGATGCAGGCTATGTACAAACTGCAACAGACTCCCGGAGCGGAGGAACTCTTGAAAGAGACAAAACGTGTCCTGACAGACAATTATATGTTCGAAGAAACGGTCCTTCCGACTCTGCCTTGCTCCAATGCCGGCCTTTATGCCATGAACCTGCATTACAGCACCAGCTTGGAAAGTCTCAACATCATGTTGAAACAGATGGAGAATATGGAAGATTTCAACAGGAATAGTAAACAATAAACACGTTAATCAACACATAAAACAATTTATCAACACATGAAAACAGCTTATCAACACACCAAGAAGGGACAATCCTGCTTTTTACGGGCCGGTCTGTTGATGCTCCTGGTTTTGTTTTGCAGCGTATCCGGTTGGGCTGCCAAACAGGAAAGCATCAAGAAAAAGGAAATCAACAAAAGCTTCAATGTCGGTAAAAACGACATCTTGCAAGTTGACAACCGTTACGGGAACATTACGGTTACGCATTGGAGCAAGAGCGAAGTCTCCATCCGTGTCGTGATCGAGGCGAAAGCCCGTAATGACGAAAAGGCGCAGGCTATCATCGACCGTGTCAACATACGGATGGAAAAGATGGGCAATACGGTTTCGGCCGTTACAAGCCTGAGGTCGCAAAACGGGAATGGAGGCTCTAACGAATCCTTCACCATCAACTACTATGTCAATATGCCGTCTGAACTGACGTGCGACCTGACACAGAAGTACGGCAATATCATCATGCCGGAAAACAATAAGGGAAAATGCGATCTGCATGTCAAATACGGCAATCTCAATGGCGGTAATTTCACGGGACCTCTCAACATCGACGTGCAATATGGCAATATGGATATCTCCGATGTCGACAATGCCACTTTGGACCTGGCTTATTGCGGCAAATCCTCTATCCGCAACGGCTCGCAACTGAATATCGACAGCAAGTACTCCAACCTCAGTCTCGGAAATGTCCGGAAGATGAACACTGAAGCCAAATACGGCGACATCCATATCGACAGGCTGGATAACGGCTATATGGAACTGAAGTACGGAAATTGCAAGATCGACGAGCTGAAACAGGGCATCACCGTCGACGAACTGAGCTACAGCACGCTTACCATCAAGGATCTTGCCAGCAACTTCGATAAGGTCAATGTGGATGCTCGCTACGGTAATCTGAACATTTATATCGATGTGAACGCCTCCTTCCGTGTCGTTGCCAACAATATGAAATACGGCAATTGCAAGGTTCAAGGCGGATTCAATATCCAACGTCGTAATCAGGACGAAAACTCGGTCGGTTTCGATAGCCGCGATGACCAAAGGAACAAAAACAACTACACCCTCGATGTCAACAACGGTAAAAACGGCCGTATCAATTTCGAAGGAAACAGTTATAGCAACATAAAGGTGATGGCAAAATAATCCCTGCCGCCTGCATCGGACAAATAAAAGAAGCCCCGGTATCCAAACGATACCGGGGCTTTCTTATTTTGATAAAAGGAACAACTGCTTAGTCAAGTTCTTTAATAGTGATGTTACGATACCAAACGTCGTCTCCGTGGTCCTGGAAACCGATGAAACCTTCTTTGTTTTCACCACCGCAGTTCAGCAACAGTTCGTAAGCCAACGGCCATTTGTCTTTGCTGAATTTGCTGTTATCCAACATTTCTTTCCACTGCGGAGTCCACAAGTGATACTCAACAACAGGTTCATCGCTATTCAAATAGTGAA
>ENA-ORTG01003649-ORTG01003649.1-human-gut-metagenome-genome-assembly--contig:-NODE-3649-length-10699-cov-2.414976_pt1 | contig 10699 bp, 9 predicted proteins | sample MGYA00241906_ERZ509176 | MGnify/ENA primary metagenome ERZ509176 (study PRJEB26280, sample SAMEA2338811) | human gut metagenome | biome: human gut; feature: human-associated habitat; material: faeces... | reverse complement strand
TTTCTTGTGAGGTTTGTGATAAATTGTGTTCGATATAAATAATTTGGAGAATCTTTTCTGTATAATAATGAGCTTACAATTATTTGTTTCTGCTTGTGAAGTGTGTTGATAGTTCGTCAGCCGAATAAAAACCTGTGTGGCGGAAGAACTCTTTGCCCTTTTTGTCAAGTAATACTTGGGTGGGAATTGTGGCGACCCCGTAGTATTCGAAGAATCTTTTACTCTCTGGTTCCATTAAGTTTATGAAAACTACATTTACTTTCCCTTTGTATTCGGTTTTTATTTTCTCCATGACTTCTTCCATTTGGCGGCAAGAGTGACAGCCTGTGGAGCCAAATTCAATGAACGTGTAATCGTAAGTTTTCCCGTTATGATGATAGTTGTATTTTTGGGCAATCGAGTCGCTGATACTTTTTTTGGTGTTGGTGGATAATTGTTCGATCTTGCTTTGCGAGATGTAGGTGGCAATGTCTTTGTGAAAGGTTATGAGAGAAAGGAACATCAAGATGATAAGTGCGACCGGTATGTATGTTTTGTATTCTTTCATGATTATATTTTTGAAAGGATTTTATAATGGAAACTATCTATTCGTAAAGTTACGAATAATATTCATGCGAGTCAAATGTTATTGAAATATTTTTATGGAATGATGGGAGTGTGTTGACAACGAGGAATGGGGAAGTAAACGTTCTTTGAAGGGAGGATAACCACTGAACCCTTTGTTTTATGAAGAGAAAGAATTCAGTGATTGTATATTGTTAGTTATTATTTTAAGCTTTTTGAAACTGCACGTTTAGCTAATTTAAAGCGGATGGCTTTTCTTTCCGGGAGTTGGACAACTATTTTTGAAGCTGGATTATAGCCTTTGCGTGGTTTGTAAGTCTTTACGGTAAAGCTACCAAAATTCATTAACCGTACCGATTCTTCTTTTTCCAGACTTTCTAAAATAGTCTCGAAAATGGAAGAAAATACTTTTGCCGTGTCTTTTCGTGATATGCCGGTTTTTTTTGTTACGGCTTTAATTATTTGTTGCCTATTCATGCTCTTTTATTTTAGATTTATAGTGTAACAAAGTTATGTATTAAAAAAACAGGAAACAAATAAATGTGTACAAATTACTCCTAAATAGTTGAATTAACAATTTTATAAATACTTAATGTAGGATATTCTTCTGCCAGGTAGATCCTTTGGGTTTAGTGTATTACTTTTTTTCGTATCTTGCGTTGTGATTTTATGATATGATAGATATTCAGGTTAAGTTGCATGATCGGTACTCCGTGGAATGTAAGGTTGGCTACCATGTCGATCGGGATACGGGGGAGAACGAGTTCAGGATGAACACGTGGTTTTTCGTACCTCATAGTTTGGATATTAATGCCTCGACTTATCCCAAGGAGGCTTTCTACCGGGATGTGAAGTCCAACGTGCGTTTGATCACCCCGATTTACACGTTGGAGGAGATTGCGAGTGGCGAATGGACGCCTTTCGTTTTCTTGGAGGATGCGTTCCAGCATTTGGTGGCGGATGGGACGAGGGATGCGTTAGCCTCTTACGAGTACCAGATCAAGATGTTTACATCCATTTTTAAAAGTGCCCTTCGGGGGATGGCGGGAGAGACGATTCATCATGAGGTGGAAAGTGGTGAACGGGAAGGGATGGTCAATCGGTATGTTGAATACGTGCAATTGATCGTGAAACGGTATCGGGATTTGAAGACCATTATTAACGTGCCGGGTATTCCCCGGGAGGCGTTGAATTATTTCTCTTTCGGGGATGAGTATCTTTCCAATCTGGTGGAGTTTCATACGTTCAAGTTACTGGACGGCTTGAAGACGACGGATCCGGGATGTTATGATCGGATGGTGAAGTTATTGTTGTCTTTGGTACATTCGGAGATTGATTACAAGAAACAGAACGGTTATCTCGTGGCAGATCCGGAGAGTAAGGATCGGAATCGGACGGTGATCTATCGGCGGGGGATGCTGAAGAAATACGCGGAGAGTGATTTGTTCTTGAAGGCATCGAAGAAAAAGGATGGAGTACTGGTGGAGCAGATATATTATAGTATTGCGGCAGGACTCTCCATGATATTTGCCACGGTGGTAGCTTTTTCATTTCAGAAAAAATACGGGAATTTCACGATGCCGTTATTCGTGGCTTTGGTGGTGAGCTATATGCTGAAGGACCGGATTAAGGAGTTGATGCGTTTTTATTTTGCCCATCGGCTGGGGAAGAATTATTTTGACCGGAAGACAACGATCAGTATGAACGAGAGAGTGGTCGGGTGGATCAAGGACGGGGTGGATTTTATCTCGGAAAGAAAAGTCCCGGAGGAGATTATCGAGCGAAGAGCCCGTCCGGATTTGTTGGAGGCGGACAATCGGAATGGCGGGGAGAAAATTATTCTTTACCGGAAATGGGTGCAGCTCAATCCGGAGGCGCTTGACGAATATAGCCAGTATGATATTGCCGGGGTGAACGAGATTTTGCGTTTTAACGTGGGGAATTTCGTTCAGAAAATGGACGAACGGGACTATGAGTTATACGTGCCGAGGGGAGAGGCGGATTATGGCCCGATCATGGGAGACAAGATATATTACCTTAATTTCTTGATACAATTGCTACATGGGGAGCAGGTCGAGTACAAGCGTTACCGTTTGGTGATAAATCGGGACGGTATTCAGGAGATCCAGAAAATGTGAGGTCGTTTGCATGATGCCGGGGAGCATGAAATCTAATGGCTAAAATCGTGAAATCCTAGGCGATTAAGCATATAATATTGAAAATATATTGTAGCTTTGCGGGACAATCAATCTTAATGAGCTTATAGAATAAAAATGAGAAAATGGAGTATTGACGATTCAGCAGAACTGTACAATATTAACGGTTGGGGGCTGAACTATTTTTCGATTAACGAGAAGGGACACGTTACAGTAACGCCGAAAGTCGGAGGACCGAAAATTGACATCAAGGAATTGATGGAGGAACTTCAGGTGCGGGATGTATCGGCTCCCGTGTTGTTAAGGTTCCCGGACATCCTTGATAACCGGATCGAGAAAATCTCTAGTTGTTTTCAAGCTGCGGCAACGGAATATGGTTACACGGGGAAAAATTTTATCATTTATCCTATTAAAGTGAACCAGATGCGCCCGGTGGTGGAAGAGATTGTCAGTCACGGGACCAAGTATAACATTGGTCTTGAGGCAGGCTCGAAACCGGAATTGCACGCGGTGTTGTCGATTGATATTGACGACGATGCGATGATCATCTGTAACGGTTACAAGGACGAGAATTATATCGAGTTGGCTCTTTTGGCCCAGAAAATGGGACGAAATATATACTTGGTTGTCGAGAAACTGAACGAATTGAGAAATATCGCGACAATCTCCAAACGCTTGAAAATTCGCCCGAATATAGGAATTCGTATAAAACTGGCTAGTTCCGGGAGTGGCAAGTGGGAAGAGTCCGGAGGAGATGTCAGTAAGTTCGGGGTAAATTCGAGCGAGTTGCTGGAAGCCATGGACATTCTGGAAAAGAACAAGATGACGGATTGCTTGAAGTTAATCCATTTCCATATCGGTAGTCAGGTGACCAATATACGGCGTATCAAGACGGCGTTGAAGGAAGCCTCTCAGTTCTACGTGCAATTGAAGAATTTAGGATACAATATACATTTCGTGGATATTGGCGGGGGCTTGGGTGTAGACTACGATGGAACACGCTCGGCCACGAGCGGGAACAGCATGAACTACTCGATTCAGGAGTACGTGAATGATGCCGTGTCCGCGTTGGTAGATGCTTGCGAAAAGAATAATCTGGAGCAACCGAATATTATCACCGAGTCGGGACGTTCTCTGACGGCACATCACTCCGTGTTGATTTTCGAGGCACTTGCCAGTACAAGTTTGCCCGCTTTCGATGAAAACGAGGAAATCGACGAGAATGCTCACGAGCTGGTGAAAGAGTTGTATGATTTATGGGAGAACCTGAATCAGCCCCGGTTGATCGAGACATGGCATGATGCCATGCAGATTCGGGAAGATGCTCTCGGTTTGTTTAATCTTGGCTTGATCGATTTGTTCACCCGTGCGCAAGTGGAACGGTTGTTCTGGTCCGTGGCTAGAGACGTGTACGACATGGCAGTGGCCACGAAACATGCCCCGGACGAGTTGAAGAAAATCTCCAAGATGTTGCCGGATAAATATTTCTGTAATTTCTCGTTATTCCAGTCTTTGCCTGATTCATGGGCTATTGACCAGATTTTCCCGATTATACCGATTTCTCGTTTGAACGAGCAGCCGACTAAATCGGCAACAATTCAGGATATTACCTGTGATTCTGACGGGAAGATTGATAATTTTATCTCGACGCGTAATTTCTCGTACCATCTTCCGGTACACGAGTTGAATAATAAAGAACCGTATTATTTAGGGGTATTCCTCGTGGGTGCCTACCAAGAGATTCTTGGTGACCTGCATAACCTGTTCGGGGACACGAATGCCGTCCACATCAAAGTGAAAGGTGATGATTACGTGATCGACAAGGTGATTGAAGGAGAGACGGTGGCTGACGTGTTGGAGTACGTTCAATTTATGCCGAAAAGAATGGCTCGTACGGTAGAGGTATGGGTAACTTCTTCCGTGAAAAAGGGAATTATCTCGGCAGAAGAAGGACGGGAATTCTTGTCTAATTACCGTTCCGGACTGTACGGGTATACCTATTTGGAATAATTCGATAGATAATAACAAAATAAAGAGGTCGTGCCGAATTTGTTAAAATGAATCAGGCACGATCTTTTTTTTTGTAAATTTCCTGTCGTGCAAATGTTAACGTGATTTTTACTTGTTCAGATGACCAGGTAATCAGCGTGTTAATAAAAATCTGATTTTTAACACTATTAAATTTTACGCAAATGTTTGCGGGTAAAAAAAGATTTGCTAGTTTAGCATCGGTGAAAGAAAAAAAGCCTCGTGCTGTCACAGCAGGAGGCAACCAATAACAAATTTATGAAAAAAAATTGAAGTCTTTTCTTGAAATCCGATACAAAGGTATCGGCTTTTCTTTATATACAAAAAAATTAGTAGTTAAATTTCTGTTATATCGATTAATTTTCGATACACACTTTTATATACGAATACAGGGAGACAAAAGTTAGGATTTATACTAAAATAAAAATGGTCCGCGCTGTCTCAGCGGGGACCCAAAATACCAATAACAAATTTATGAAAAAAAATCGAAGTCTCTTTTGAAATCCGATACAAAGGTATCGTTTTGTCATCGTAATCTTGTCACTTATGTATTAAGTTTCGGTTACACTATGATTACATTCAAAATATATGCCTATATACGGCACATGAACGTAAAGGTTTCATAATTAATCAAAATTAATTCTTAATTGTAAAGGGCCATCGGTGGTTAATTCTTCGAAAGGGTTTGATACAGAGAGACCTAGTAGGCGTATTCTAAATTGCGTAAGTTCTAAATCTTTGAGTAATTTTTTGGCTAGGGGAAGAATATCCTGTTTTGTTCGTAACTCGTGTGCCATAGTGACACTACGTGTCTTTTGGGTGAAATCGTGGAATTTGATTTTCAAGGTTAGGGTATGTCCTTTGAAATCAGACTTTTCTAGTCGGAGAATTAATTCCGTTGTCACGTGGTATAGTTCTATGATGACAGCGATATAGTTCGTCAAGTCATTCTCGAAGGTACTTTCACAGCCTACGGATTTACGGATTCGTTCGGGGGTAACCATTCTGGGATCGATGCCGTTGGCAAAATCGTGATACAAGGTACCGGCTTTCCCGAAATTGCGGGTAAGGAATGTCAGTGTACATTCCTTGAGGTCAGCCCCCGTGTGTATGCCTAGTGAGTGCATTTTACGAGCCGTGACTTTGCCGATACCCCAGAATGCCTCGATCGGGAGTTTGGAGATAAAAGCGGGGGCCCGGTCAGGATGTATGGTGTAAAGCCCGTCGGGTTTCTTGTAATCGGATGCGATCTTGGCGAGGAATTTATTGTAAGAGATCCCGGCTGAGGCCACGAGTCCTAGTTTTTCTTTAATCTCTTTCTTGATTTCTCTGGCGACATCGACGGCTAACGGGATGTTTTTTTTGTTCTCGGTCACGTCTAGGAATGCCTCATCGAGAGCCAGGGGTTCGATCCTGTCCGTGTATTCGTGGAATATTTCGTGAATCTGCATGGATACCGATTTATAGTATTCCATGTGAGAACCAACGAAAATGAGGTCGGGACAAAGCTGTTTGGCTTTCATGGACGACATGGCAGAACGTATGCCATAACGGCGAGCCTCGTAGCTGGCGGCAGCCACGACCCCGCGTTTCTCCGGACGCCCCACGACAAGCGGTTTTCCCCTGTATTCCGGGTGATCCCGTTGTTCGATAGAGGCGTAGAACGCGTCCATGTCGATATGAATAATTTTTCTGTTTTCCATCTCCCGTTTCGATGAGTAAATATACAACTTTCTCTTGAATTTTGATGTATATTTGCGGCCCCGAATACGAGGGGAAAATTAGGGTAGATAGTTAAATAATATGGAAAGAAAGGTTGATATTCAGGAACTCTCGAATTTCTTGATGGATTACACCACGAGTATGATGGGAGTCGGGGTACACACGGCGAGGGCCGTGAGGAGTGTTTCCCGTATTGCCGAGTCGTTCGGGTATGGGATTGACGTGACGATTTTTCAGAAAAATATTACCATGACGATCAAGCACCCGGAAGATTATTCTATCCGGCGAACTTACGTACGGAAGATTCCTGCTTTGGCGATTAATTTTCAAGTGATTTCTGAGTTAAGTGCCTTGAGCTGGGAGGCTTACGATCATCATCTGTCGTTGGGCGAGTTAACGGCTCATTACCATGAGGTGATGAACGAACCCCGCATTTCCCGTTGGGTGGTGCTGGTTTTGGTTTCCTTGGCCAACGCGGCATTCTGTCGCTTGTTCGGGGGAGACGGGATTGCCATGATGCTGGTTTGTGTTGCGACTTGTGTGGGTTTTTGGGTACGACAGGAGATGATGAATCGCCACGTGAATCATATGGTCGTTTTCGTTGTATCGGCTTTTATTGCCTCGTTTATTGCCTCGGTCGGGACCTATTTCGGCTGGGGTAAGACCCCGGATATAGCTTTGGCTTCCAGTGTCCTTTATCTGATCCCCGGGGTACCTTTGATTAATTCGATTATTGATATTTTGGGAGGTCATGTGCTGATAGGTATGTCTCGTGCGGTGAATGCGGCGATACTTATAATTTGTATCGCGTTGGGGCTGTCGGTAACATTATTAATTTTAGGATTGGATACGCTATGAACTGGGATTTAGTATTATCTGTATTGCTTGATGGAATTTTTGCGGCGATAGCGGCTATTGGTTTTGCCGTGATTTCCAATCCCCCGAGGAAAGCGATTCTTATTTCGGCTTTGTTGGCTGCCGTGGGCCACGCTCTTCGATTTTACCTGTTGAATCACACGGCCTTGGGTTTAATCCCCTCCACGTTATGTGCCTCGTTTACGATCGGTTTGTTTAGTATTTATTTTGCCCGGTTGATTCATTGCCCGGCAGAGGTTTTTTCTTTCCCTTCATTGCTACCCATGATTCCCGGAATGTATGCTTACAAGACGATCTTGGCATTGATTCGTTTCATGAGAACGGAGGATGAGGAAATTCTCCCCAATCTGGTTGTAGAGATTTTCCGCAACGGATTGACAACCGCTTTTGTTTTGGTCGTGCTGGCTATCGGGGTGTCATTGCCGCTATTCATTTTCCATAAGCAAGCGATTTCAATGACTCGTTTCCTGCGAAGGAGGAAAGAGTAGAAATGCAGTGAGGTAATGACGGTTACTTGAATCGGGGTTTCTTGTGTGTCTCGTTAGTAAGTTAATGGGAACTTAACGAGAAATCGACGGATGGGATCGGTTCATTTGTGGTAAATGAATCATGAATTCAAGATTCAGATATTAACGAGAGTATAATGTATTCCCGAGGCAAGTTACTGGTAATATACCTGTTTGTCGGTAAAGAGGGGAAAAAGAAAGAGGGAAACTTTCGTTTCCCTCGTGTCGTAATTATTTTTGGAATAATTTGTTCCAGTTTTTGTATTCTCTCTCTTTCCAAGGTCCGTTGTGGTAAACGTAGCTTGCGATAGCGGGAATAACGGTGGTTCCTTCAGCGTAAACCATTTGTTCGTAGGTAACGTCAACTTTACCCCAAGAGCAAGCCTCTTTCAAGGTAGAAGAAGAGCAAGCCCCGTCACGAACGTCGGCCACGGTGATCTGGATGGCGTATTTGTGCATCGGTACGTCGAATCCGAGGATTTCAGCACAAACAACGGTGTCTTGAGCGAAGTTCTTCGGGGTTCCACCACCTACCATGAACAAGCCGGTTGTTCCTGCCTTGATCTTGATCTGGGTCAATTCGATAAAGTCTTTTACAGAGTCGATCGACACGTGTTTGTCGGGGTGTTCCCATTGGTGTTTACCGATACCGAATCCTGCGCTACAATCGGAGAAAGCCGGGCAGAAGATAGGCACTCCGCATTCATAACAAGTCTGGATCAAGCTGTCTTTCTTCACGGCGTGTCCTTCGTGTAACCATTTACCGATTTCCCAGATAAATTCACGTGATGAATAGGGACGCGGCTCCAAATTGTTAGCGATCTCGTAAGTTGTGTGGTCGCAAGCCTGTAATTCTTCTTCATCGATGAACGTATCGTAAATACGGTCAATGTAAAGTTCTCTTAATTGCATGTCAGGTACGTCCTGGTGTCCCTTGTAGTGTTTGTAGCCAAGAGCCTCGAACAAGTCCATATCGATGATAGACGCACCGGTAGAAACTACCACGTCAACCATTTTGTTACGAACCATATCCACGTAAACCTGCATACATCCGGCAGCACTGGTACTTCCGGCAATGGTAAGAATATTAGTACACTCTTTCTCTCCGACCATCATCATCAGAATATCGGTTGCTCTGGCCGTGTCGCGAGAGGTGAATGACATATCGCGCATCGCGTCGATCAATTGGGTTGAGTCATACGACTTGATGTCGATGTGTTTGATAGTGTCTTTTAATAAATCTTTCTTTTCCATTCTATTTATCTTAAAAATATAAGGTACAATTATGAGGACCTTATTGACTCAATTTCGTCATTTAAAATTATTTCATTGGTTTTGATATTTTATGCTCAATATCTGGTAGATTAGTTTGCTAGCCAAAAAGTCAGATGATTTGTTGACTTCGTTGGGGCAAAGTTCTACCACGTCCAAACCGACAATGTTGTGACGTTCGTTGATCAATTTCAGGAAGTTCAGCACTTCTCTGTAATAGAGTCCGTCCGGTTCCGGGGTTCCTGTAGCCGGAAGGATAGCCGGGTCGAAAACGTCAAGGTCAATCGTGATATACACGTTGTCATGTAATTTTTGGGACACCATGTACATCCAGTTGTTACCTTCTTTGGCATCATGTAAATCGTGAGCATAGAAAATACGGTCCGGCATGATGTTCTCTTTTTCTTCGATGGCTGAACTTCTGATTCCTACTTGAGCCACGGTGGCCACTTCTTTGGCCCGGGCCATCACGCAGGCGTGGTTATGAGTGGATCCCTCGTATTCGCTACGCATATCGGAATGTGCATCCAACTGCAGGACAGAGAACTTTTCATAGTGTTTGGCGAAAGCCCGGAATGCACCGATACTAACGGAATGCTCTCCTCCCAGGATCACCGGGAACTTTTTGTCGGTTAATATCTTGTCAACTTGTTTTTCAACTTCCTGAGACATGGCTTCCGGGGATGAGGCCTCTGTCACCGGTTCCAGAGTGGCGATACCGTGAGTATATACTTCGGAATCCGTTTCAATATCGTAGAGTTCCATGTTAGCCGATGCTTCAAGAATTGCATCGGGACCTTTATCTGCCCCTTTCAACCACGTGCTTGTCCCGTCATAAGGTACAGGTAATACTACAATCTCGGCAGTTTCGTATGCCGTAAACTCGCTGTCGAGTCCTCCATAATTTTTATTTTCCATATCTAATTGGGTTTATAGTATTTATAAACTCCTTTCTTTGTAAAAAGGTTTGCAAAACTAACGAATATAATTGAGAATTGAAAATGGAAATTCGAAAATGAAAGACTCATTTCCATGTCATCATTTTCGGTTGTCAATCTGGCTGTTAACGATGTGTTTCATGGACTCCATGGTTTCCGTTTTATTGATATTCATAAGCTCCCGGTTGCGCATAATCCATTTCCCGTTTACCATGCTGGAACGGATGTTTTTGCTGTTGGATGCATAAACGATGGCTGAATACACGTCGTAGATCGGGAGCATATTGCTGGCATCGGCATGAATCACGATCAAGTCGGCTCGTTTCCCGACCTCGAGAGAACCCGTGAGGTGATGAATACCGAGGGCTTTTGCCCCGTTGATCGTGGCCATTCGTAATGCCGTTCGGGCGTTGACGGCTTCCGGGTTGTGGAGGGAGCCTTTGGGAAGGAGGGCCGCGAAGCGCATTTCTTCCACCATATCCAGCGTGTTGTTGCTTGCCGTGCCATCGGTACCGATGCTGACGTTAATGCCCGCTTTCATGTATGTATCCGTGTCGGCGATACCACTGGCCAGTTTTAGATTACTTTTCGGACAGTGGGCAACAGACGTGCGGGTCCGGGCGTATAATTCAATTTC
>ENA-ORTG01003647-ORTG01003647.1-human-gut-metagenome-genome-assembly--contig:-NODE-3647-length-10701-cov-8.920534_pt1 | contig 10701 bp, 8 predicted proteins | sample MGYA00241906_ERZ509176 | MGnify/ENA primary metagenome ERZ509176 (study PRJEB26280, sample SAMEA2338811) | human gut metagenome | biome: human gut; feature: human-associated habitat; material: faeces... | reverse complement strand
CCACGATCTGATCTATATCCAGTACGCCGGTGTGGTCGTCAAAGGCCACGTCCAGGCGGGTGATCTTCAGCTGCTGAACGGTGATCCACTGGAACAGATCGTCCCAGCTCTTGGCGGAGAGAGATTCAAACGTCCGGCATCCCTGACCGGATAGCTCCACCCAGACGCCCATATCCTCGCGGCCATTATAATGGACGCTGATGCAGGAGAAGTATTTGCGGTCACGGTAGCCGTGTGCGCCCTTCGTGTCCTGCCATGGGCAGTGCGTCAGTCCTAACGCTTCTATCAGCTGCTCCGGGGTATGGTTCTTGCTTGTAAATGACAGCCAGTCATAAAGAACGATGTTCTCTTTCTCTTCCATACCTGACCCCCTAACCGGCTATCTTGTAGGTAGTGACCCCCTGTTAGCGGGGGGGGTCACGCCGGGAGGAGCGACCTCCCGGCGCGATGCAGAGATGGGGCGACATGGAACAGCCTTAGAAAGAGACTTCGTTCAGTTCGACAGAAACGCCGGTAGACGCGGCCAGCGACACCCGCTTTTTCTCATCGAAATAGAGCTTGACTACCTCAAAGGGTCGGATGTCCTTCCATACCGCGTTGGACACACAGCGCAGCTTTTCGGCTTTCAGGCCGTTGGCGTTATAGTTGTCAGACTTGTAGGAACTGACGGGAGAAAGCACGAACAACTGATAGTACGGCTGCATGACAACAACTTTCTGTCCCTTGTCATCCTCGCGGTCAGTCTCCATTTTGCCTTCTGCCCAGCCGACAACGATCCATTCTCCATCTTTGAATGTGTACTGCTTGCTTACCTTCTCGCTCATATAGAGCCTCTCTTTCTGCCCATATAGGACTTTGTAATATGAAAACAGGCCGGGATCAGTTGATCCAGCCTGTCCAAGTACATATTAAACCCCGCCCGCGGGAAATGTAAGGCAAAACCGCTTGTGGGAACAGAGAATGTGTGATATACTATACCATTGAGATTTTGCGGCTCAGGCAGGAGAGCTGCCGGCCTTGACCATACACGAAGGAGGAGTCGGCATGGGCTTGCACGATGGACACAGGCAGCGCTGCAAGCGGCGCTATCTGGCGGCAGGCGCCGAGGGAATGGACGACCATCAGCTGCTGGAGCTGCTGCTGTTTTTCGCCATACCGCGGCAGGACACCAACGAGACGGCGCACCGGCTGGTGCGGCAGTTCGGCTCCATGCAGGGGGTGCTGCGCGCCTCGGCGGACGAGCTGATGACGGTGGACGGCGTGGGCGAGAACGCCGCCGTGCTGCTGCGTCTGGCCGGCGACATGGCGCTGCGCGCCCGGTGCTCCGCCATGCCCCAGACGGTGCTGAACTCCACCGAGCGCACCGGCGTATACTTCATGGAGCTGCTGGCGGGCGAGAAGAAGGAGCTGCTCTATCAGGTCTGTCTGGACGGCAAGGGAAAGCTGCTCAGCTGCCGCTGCATCAGCAAGGGCAGCGTGGGCGCGTCGCCGGTCTATGTGCGGCAGGTGGTGGAGAACGCCCTGTACGCCGGCGCCAGCGGCATCATTCTGGCGCACAACCATCCCAGCGGCGTGGCACTGCCCTCTGCGGAGGATCGGATGGTGACACATCAGGTCATGGAGGCGCTGGAGCCGCTGGGCATCCGCCTGATCGACCACATCGTGGTGGCGGACAACGATTTTGTCTCCATGGCGGAGAGCAAGCTGATGTAGCGCGATACAGAAGGAGGGGCGTATGCCTGATTTCAAGGTAGTTTCCGAATACGAGCCTGCGGGCGACCAGCCCCAGGCTATCGACAAGCTGGCACAGGGCATCGAGAACGGCCTGCGGGCGCAGGTGCTCAAGGGCGTCACCGGCAGCGGCAAGACATACACCATGGCCAAGGTCATCGAGCGGGTGAACCGCCCCACGCTGGTGCTGGCGCACAACAAGACGCTGGCGGCGCAGCTGTGCGAGGAGTTCCGGGAGTTTTTCCCCCACAACGCCGTGGAGTATTTCGTCTCCTACTACGACTATTACCAGCCGGAGGCGTATATCCCCCACACGGATACGTACATCGAAAAGGACGCCTCCACCAACGAGGAGATCGACCGCCTGCGGCTCAGCGCCACCTGCGCCCTGCTGGAGCGGCGGGACGTGATCGTGGTGTCCTCCGTCAGCTGCATCTACGGTCTGGGCGAGCCGGACGACTTCGCCCGCATGATGATCTCCCTGCGCACCGGCATGACCATGGAGCGGGACGAGCTGCTGCGGCGGCTGGTGGAGGATCGGTACGAGCGCAACGACGTGGCCTTCCAGCGGAACATGTTCCGGGTGCGGGGCGACACGGTGGAGCTGTACCCGGCCTATTACAAGGACAGAGCCATCCGGGTGGAGTTTTTCGGCGACGAGATCGAGCGCATCACGGAGTTCCATCCCGTTACCGGCGCAGCCATGAAGCAGCTGAACCATGTGGCGGTGTACCCTGCCAGCCACTATGTCACCCCCAAGGACAAGCTGGAGCGGGCGGCGGTGGAGATCGAGCGGGAGCTGGCCGAGCGGAAGAAGTGGTTCGAGGACAACGGAAAGCTGGTGGAAGCCCAGCGCATCGACCAGCGCACCCGCTACGACGTGGAGATGATGCGCACGCTGGGCTACTGCTCCGGCATCGAGAACTATTCCCGCGTCATCTCCCAGCGGCCGGTGGGCAGCGCGCCCATGACGCTGCTGGACTTCTTCCCGGAGGATTTCGTGCTGTTCGTGGACGAGAGTCATGTGACGCTGCCGCAGGTGCGCGCCATGTACAACGGCGACCGCGCCCGCAAGCAGAGCCTGGTGGACTACGGCTTCCGCCTGCCCTGTGCCTTTGACAACAGGCCGCTGAAATTCGAGGAATTCGAGGAGCGGTTCTCCCAAGCGGTGTATGTGTCCGCCACGCCGGGCGACTTCGAAAAGCAGGAGGCCGACCAGATCGTGGAGCAGGTGATCCGCCCCACGGGTCTGCTGGATCCCCGCGTGGAGGTACGTCCCGTGGTGGGACAGATCGACGACCTGGTGGAGGAGATCCACAAGCGGGAGCAGAAAAACGAGCGTGTGCTGGTGACGACGCTGACGAAGAAGATGGCGGAGGATCTGACGGCGCACTTCCGGGGACTTGGCATCCGTGTGCGGTACATGCACGCCGACGTGTCGGCGCTGGAGCGCATGGAGATCATCCGCGACCTGCGGCTGGGCGAGTTCGACGTGCTGGTGGGCATCAACCTGCTGCGGGAGGGCCTTGACCTGCCGGAGGTCAGTCTGGTGGCCATACTGGACGCGGACAAGGAGGGCTTCCTCCGCAGCGAAACGAGCCTGATCCAGACCATCGGCCGCGCCGCCCGCAACGCCGAGGGACTGGTGATCCTGTACGCCGATACCGTCACACCCTCCATGCGCGCCGCCATGGACGAAACGGAGCGCCGCCGGAAATTACAGGACGACTTCAACAAGGCGCACGGCATCGTGCCCCAGACCATCCGCAAGGGCGTGCGGGAGATGGTGGAGATCAGCCGCAGCGCCGAGGAAGCGTCCAAGCTCAGCAAGAAAAAGCTCTCCGACCGGGAGCGGGCGGAGACCATCGCCCGGCTGGAAAAAGAGATGAAGGAGGCCAGCCGCATGCTGGAATTCGAATACGCCGCCCTGCTGCGTGACCAGATCATCGAGCTGCGAGGCGAGAAATAAAACGAACCGAGAACGAGCCTATGAAAAAGTACATTTCCTATATCTACGTCATCCTCAGTGCCGTGTGCTGGGGCTTTATCGGGTTTTCCAACCGCCTGCTCACCGGCGCGGGCGTGTCGCTGGGCAACCGGGTGTTTATCCGGAACTTCGGTACGCTGCTGGTGCTGACGGTGGTGTTCGGCCTGTTCCACCGGCAGGTATTCCGCATCAAGTGGAAGCATTTGCCCATCTTTTTAGGCTCCGGCCTTATCAGCATCCTGCTGCTGAGCATAGTGTATTTCAAATGCCAGACCATGTGCTCCCTGTCGGTGGCGGCGGTGCTGCTGTATCTGGCGCCCTCCTTTGTGGTCATATTCAGCGCCGTGCTGTGGAAAACGCCTCTGACAAAGCGCAAGGTCATCGCACTGGCGGTGTCGCTGCTGGGCTGTGTCATGGTCAGCGGCGTGCTGGGGGGTGATACGACGGCCTCGTGGACGGGCATCGGTCTGGGCGTGCTGTCCGGCCTGTGCTACGCCAGCTACACCGTGTTCGCCCACTATGGGCTGGCGCGGTACGAGAGCTACACCATGATCTACTGGACGTTTCTGGTGGCAGGGCTGGGCTCGATCTTTTTCGCAGACTTCGGGACGCTGCCGCTGGCCTTTTCCGGCACGCAGGGCATCGTGGGCACGTGCGGTGTGGTGATCGTAGCCACGGTGCTGCCCTATATCTTCTATACGAAGGGGCTGGAGGGCGTGGAGAGCGGCCGGGCGTCCATCATCACCAACATCGAGCCGGTGGTGGAGACGCTGGTGGGCGTGTTCGTATTCAAGGAAGCGCTGACCGTGTGGACGGTGCTGGGTGTGGCCTGCGTGTTCGGCTGCGTCATTCTGTTGGCGCGGGAGGGCGGCAAGACCGCCGTAAAGGAGTGATACCATGGCAAAGAGCAAAGAGGAAAAGACCAACGTCATGAGGACGCTGGAGCAGAAGAAGATACCCTACACCGCCCACAGCTACGACCCGGAGGGCCCCATCGACGGCGTGTCGGTGGCGCAGACGCTGGGGCAGCCGCCGGAGCAGGTGTTCAAAACGCTGGTGACAAAGGGCGCATCCGGGGCATACTATGTGTTCGACATCCCCGTGGCGGAGAACCTCGACCTGAAAAAAGCGGCCAAGGCCGTTGGGGAGAAGTCTGTCGCCATGCTGCCCCAGAAGGAACTGCTGCCCCTGACGGGCTACGTCCACGGCGGCTGCTCCCCGGTGGGCATGAAGAAGCAGTTCCCCACGGTGTTCCACGAGACGGCGGTGCTGTACGGCACGGTGTGCGTCTCCGCCGGAAAGATCGGCCATCAGGTGGAGTGCGACCCCAACGCGCTTATCGCCCTCCTGCGGGCAAAGACAGCGGATGTGATCGTGTGATCCGCCCCTGTCATTCCGAGCCGGTGCGCACACCGGCGTGGGAATCCGTATTCCGTTGACTATTGACATTAAAAATTGTTTTCACTACACTTATCTGCAATAATATGTTGCAGAAACGAGGCATACCATGCAGACTGAAATTTTCATCAAGGGCGCACGGGAGAACAACCTGAAGAACATCGACGTTGCCATCCCCCGGGACAAGCTGGTGGTGCTGACGGGGCTTTCCGGCAGCGGCAAAAGCTCCCTGGCCTTCGACACCATCTATGCCGAGGGGCAGCGGCGGTATGTGGAGAGCCTCAGCTCCTACGCCCGTATGTTTTTGGGACAGATGGACAAGCCGGACGTGGACTATATCGAGGGACTGTCCCCGGCCATCTCCATCGACCAGAAGACCACCAGCAAGAACCCCCGCTCCACCGTGGGCACGGTGACGGAGATCTATGACTACCTGCGCCTGCTGTGGGCGCGGGTGGGCGTGCCCCACTGCCCCAAATGCGGCCGGGAGATCCGCCGCCAGACGGTGGATCAGATCATCGACCAGATCATGGCGCTGCCGGAGGGCACCCGCATCCAGATCATGGCGCCGGTGGTGCGGGGACGCAAGGGCGAGCACGCCAAGGTGCTGGAGGATGCGCGGCGCAGCGGCTTTGTCCGCGCCCGCGTGGACGGAAACCTGTACGAGCTGTCCGAGGACATCTCACTGGAAAAGAACCTCAAGCACCACATCGACATCGTGGTGGATCGCCTGATCGTGCGCCCGGACATCACCGGCCGGCTGACGGACTCGGTGGAAACGGCGTCCAATCTGGCCGGCGGCCTTGTGACCGTGAACCTGCTGCGGGAGGAGCAGGACATCACCTTCTCCCAGAACTACGCCTGCGAGGATTGCGGTATCTCCATCGAGGAGCTGACGCCCCGGCTGTTCTCCTTCAACAGTCCCTTCGGCGCCTGCCCCACCTGCACCGGTCTGGGCGTGCAGCTGAAGGCTGACCCGGCGCTGATCGTGCCGGACGAATCCAAGTCCATTCTGGACGGCGCCATCACCGCCACCGGCTGGGCGTCCATCCGCTCCGACGGCATCAGCCGCATGTACTTTGAGGCGCTCAGCAAGAAGTACCGCTTCTCCCTGACCCAGCCCTACGGGACGCTCAGCGACGAGGTGAAGAACGTCATCCTCTACGGCACCGGCGGCGAAAAGCTGGAGCTGCACTACGACCAGCCCCGGGGCAAGGGCGTGCTGTATCAGGCCTTTGAGGGGATATGCCACAATCTGGAGCGCCGCTATCAGGAGACGCAGTCCGACGCCAGCAAGAAGGAGATCGAGGGCTTGATGACGCCCTGCCCCTGCCCGGCCTGCCGGGGACGGCGGCTGCGGCCGGAGGCGCTGGCGGTGACGGTGGGCGGCAAGTCCATCTACGACGCCACCACCCTGCCGGTGGACGAGGCGCTGGCCTTTTTTGACGGCCTGAACCTCACCGGCAACCAGCAGATCATCGCCGCGCAGATCCTGAAGGAGATACACGCCCGTCTGGGCTTTTTGCAGTCCGTGGGACTGAGCTACCTGACCCTGTCCCGTGCGTCGGGCACCCTGTCCGGCGGCGAGAGCCAGCGTATCCGGCTGGCCACCCAGATCGGCAGCAGCCTCATGGGCGTGCTGTATATTCTGGACGAGCCGTCCATTGGCCTGCACCAGCGGGACAACGATAAGCTGCTGGCCACGCTGCAAAGGCTCCGTGATCTGGGCAACACCCTGATCGTGGTGGAGCACGACGAGGACACCATGCGCGCGGCGGACTATCTCATCGACATCGGCCCCGGCGCGGGCGCGCTGGGCGGCCAGGTGGTGGCCTGCGGCACGCCGGAGGAGGTCATGGCCAACCCCGACAGCCTGACGGGGCAGTACCTCAGCGGAAAGCGCACCATCCCCCTGCCGGCGCAGCGCCGCCGGGGAAACGGCAAATGGCTGACGGTGCGGGGCGCGCGGGAGAACAATCTGAAGAACATCGACGTGTCCATCCCGCTGGGGACGTTTACCTGCGTCACCGGCGTCAGCGGCAGCGGCAAATCCTCGCTGGTGAACGAGGTGCTGTACAAGTCGCTGGGCGCGGCGCTGAACCGCATGAAGGCGCGTCCCGGCAAGCACGACGCCATCGAGGGCATGGAGCAGCTGGACAAGGTCATCGCCATCGACCAGAGCCCCATCGGGCGGACGCCCCGCTCCAACCCGGCCACCTATACGAACCTGTTCAACCTGATCCGCGACCTGTTTGCCTCCACGCCGGACGCCAAGGCGCGGGGCTACAACGCCGGGCGGTTCTCCTTCAACACCAAGGGCGGACGGTGCGAGGCCTGCGGCGGCGACGGTATGCTGAAGATCGAGATGCACTTTCTGGCGGACGTATACGTTCCCTGTGAGGTGTGCCGCGGCAAGCGCTATAACCGCGAGACGCTGGAGGTGCGCTACAAGGGCAAGAACATCGCCGACGTGCTGGACATGACCGTGGACGAGGCGCTGGAGTTCTTCTCCGCCGTGCCCAATATCTGCGACAAGCTGACCACCCTGCGGGACGTGGGACTGGGCTATGTGAAGCTGGGGCAGCCCAGCACCACCCTGTCCGGCGGCGAGGCCCAGCGGGTGAAGCTGGCAACAGAGCTGAGCCGCCGCGCCACCGGGCGTACGGTGTATATTCTGGACGAGCCCACCACCGGCCTGCACGCCGACGACGTACGCAAGCTGCTGGAGGTCCTGCAGCGTCTCACCGACGGCGGCAACACGGTGCTGGTCATCGAGCACAATCTGGACGTGATCAAGTGCGCCGACTATATCATCGACCTGGGGCCGGAGGGCGGTATCGGCGGCGGAACGGTGGTGGCCTGCGGCACACCGGAGGAGATTGCCGCCTGCGACGCGTCCTACACGGGACAGTACCTGAAAAAATACCTGAAGTAACCCGCCGCGCCCCGCTTCATACAATGGAGCAGGGGGGAGGCGGTGTCATGGAGCTGATGCAGGACGGCGTGGTGGCGGCGCTGGCGGCCATACCGTTCTGAGGGGAAAGCCGCCCTTGCGGGCGGCTTTCGTTTACCGTAATTACTGTAACAGGTGTTACTGTAAACTGATTTTCTCCGGCTCCGACTGCTCAGCCTGTGCTTCGGGCGCAGGGACTTTCGCCGGAGGCTCCGGCACGGGCGCAGCGGCGGCAGGGATATCCGCTGGGGCGGGAGCCGGCTCCTGGCCGCCTCCGCCTCCTGCGCCAGCCGCTCGTTCTCGGCGCGGTTGGCCTCCTTCTGGGCGCGGCGGGCATCGGCGGCGGCAAAGAACGCCTGCACCAGCGCCAGCAGCACGAAGAACGCCGCGATCGCCAGCCCGATCCAACCGGCGGCGCGTATCACGAAGAAATCGCGGATGGTGAAGTATTCCTTATAGATACCCAGGAAGTACAGCGCCACGGCGCCCGCCGCGCACAGAATGCACAGCAGCAGCCGGAAAAACGCCTTTACCCGGTGCTTGCGTCCGGCCAGATATGCCACCAGCAGCGCCAGCGCCGCCAGAAACAGCGCCGGGGACTGGCAACAGAGGATATAGCCCAACGTCTTGTCCAGCATGGTGCATCCTCCTTACAGCTGGCACTTGCCCCGGGGCAGGTACTTGCCCACAGAGCCGGGCAGCACCTTGCCGGAGGACACCACGGGCTTGCCCCGCAGCCACACCTGACGGATGGAGCCCTTGGTCACAAAGCCCTCGTAGGGGTTGTAGTCCGCCGCGCCCACCATATCTTCGGCACGGATGACATGGTCGGCCTTCGGGTCGTACACCACGATGTCCGCGTCGGAGCCGGGTGCCAGCACGCCCTTGCGGGGATACAGGCCGTACAGCTTGGCGGGATTCTCCGCCAGTACGCGGCACATGGCGCCCAGACCGATCTTCTTTTTGGCCACGCCGAAGGTGTAGATCAGCTCGCCCCGCGTCTCCACGCCGGGGATGCCGCCGGGAATGGCGGTGAAGTTGTCCCGCCCGGCCAGCTTCTGCGCCGTGGTGAAGGAGCAGTGGTCGGTGGACACGGTCTGCACCTCGCCCCGGCGGATGGCGCGCCACAGGGCGTTGCAGTCCGCCTTCTTGCGGATGGGGGGAGAGCAGACGTACTTGGCCGCCTGAAGCCAGTCCTCGTTGTAGTACACGCTGTCGTCCAGCACCAGATACTGGGGGCACGTCTCCACGAACACCTTCTGGCCGCGCCAGCGGGCGTTGGCGATCTCGTCCAGCGCCTCGATGTTGGTGGTGTGGACGATGACCACGGGGATGTCCACCTGCTCGGCGATGCGCAGCAGGCGTCCCACGGCCTCGGCCTCCATAATGTCAGGCCGCGTCTCCGGATGGCAGTACACGCCGTTCTCACCCGCGGCCTTCTTCTCCGCGATCAGCGCGTCGATGACACCGGCATTCTCGCAGTGTACGCCGCAGATACCGCCCTTTTCCTTCAGCTTCTTCAGCGCCTTGTACATGGCCTCGTCGCCGATCATCATGGCCGGGTAGGTCATGTACATCTTGAAGGAGGAGATGCCCTCGGCGTACATGTCGTCTATCTCACTTTCGATCGTCTCGTTCCAGTCGTCGATGGTCATGTGGAAGCCGTAGTCACAGGCGCACTTGCCGTCCGCCTTCTCGTGCCACAGGCGCAGACCGTCGTGGAGCGTCTCGCCCTTGTTGGGGCAGGCAAAGTCAATGATGGTGGTGGTGCCGCCGTGGAGCGCGGCGCGGGAGCCGCTGGCAAAATCATCCGCCGTGGTGGTGTTGCACACGTCCAGATCAAAGTGGGTGTGCGCGTCGATAAAGCCGGGGAACAGCAGCATCCCGGACACATCCACCACCTGCGCACCGATGGCCGGAATGTCGCGGCAGACGTCCAGTATCTTCTCGCCCTCCACCAGAATATCCGCCCGGCGGGGCCCCTTGCCGGTGATAACGGTACCGCCCTTGAACAGCAATCTCATCACAAGACCTCCTCATTTGCGTACTTTACCATCGATTGACAAGGGCAAACACGCCTGACAGCGTGTCTTTTCGGCGCTTTTTGCCCTTTTCGCCTTGGCGGGCGCCAGCCCGCCTGCATCTCAAAAGCCAAAAATCACTCGAAAGTCCATCGCTGGCAGGTGCCTTGCAGTTTTGTCGGAGCAAAAATCCGGTCAGACAAGGAAAGGCCCGCAGGGCATACTTGCCGTATGGCCAAGGGACTTGACGCAGTATGGGCGCATTTTTGCCCGACAAAACCGTGCTTGCCCTTGTCCATCGATGGTAAATTCGTGTCAAATTCGGAAGGGAGTGCAAGCTATGAAGTATCTGTTTCGAGGCGGCACCGTTGTCTCCGGCAGAGGGACACGCCGTGCCGATATTCTGGTGGAGGGTGAAAAGATCCTGGAGGTGGGCCGCAATATCACCCGCAAGGCCGACCAGATCATCGACGTCACCGGGATGCTGCTGATGCCCGGCTTCATCGACGCCCACACCCATTTTGATCTGGACGTGTGCAATACCACCACTGCCGACAATTTCACCACCGGCTCCCGGGCGGCCCTGCGGGGCGGCACCACCCCCGTGGTGG
>ENA-ORTG01003633-ORTG01003633.1-human-gut-metagenome-genome-assembly--contig:-NODE-3633-length-10744-cov-2.296754_pt1 | contig 10744 bp, 9 predicted proteins | sample MGYA00241906_ERZ509176 | MGnify/ENA primary metagenome ERZ509176 (study PRJEB26280, sample SAMEA2338811) | human gut metagenome | biome: human gut; feature: human-associated habitat; material: faeces... | reverse complement strand
GACGAGAAGAAGCCCACATATTACGACTCTCTGCTCGACGATTACGAGAAGGGTAACGACCACGTCCAGCTCGACGCGTTCTTCGGCGCGCTGAAGGAGCGCATCGTGCCGCTGATGAAGCGCATCGTCGCCGAGGGCAAGCCCATCCGCGAGGATTTCCTGACACGCAGCTGCCCTATCCCTGAGCAGGAGGCATTCTCGAAGTACCTGCTCCGGATAGAGGGGCTGCGCGAGAGCGCGCTCGTGCTCATGACGACCGAGCACCCCTTCACGACGAACTTCGGCGCGAATGACGTCCGCGTCACGACGCACTATTTCGAGGACAACTTCATATCAAACATTTTCTCCACGCTGCACGAGGGCGGCCACGCGCTGTTCATGCAGAACGAGCCGCAGGAGTTCTACGCCAACCACGCCGCGAACGCCATGTCCAACGCCATGCATGAGACGATCTCCCGCTTCTACGAAAACCTCATAGGCCGCAGCGAGGCGTTCATCCACTTTGTATATCCGAAGCTGCTTGAGATAAGCGGCAACCTGTCCGACGTGAGCGAGCGCGAGCTGTACGAAGCCGTCAACATCGCCCGCCCCAGCCTTATCCGCACCGAGGCCGACGAGCTGACATACAGCCTGCACATCCTCATCCGCTACGAGCTGGAGAAGGCGTTCATAAACGGCGATATCACGGTCGACAAGATCCCCGCACTGTGGAACGCGAAATATAAAGAATACCTCGGCATCGACGTGCCGAACGACGCGGGCGGCTGCCTTCAGGACGTCCACTGGACGGGCATGTTCGGCTACTTCCCATCCTACGCGCTCGGCAACGCCTACGGCGTGCAGATCCTGCGCACGATGCAGAAGGACTTCGACGTGTTCGCCGCCGTCGAGCGCGGCGAGCTGAGCAAGGTCGCGGATTGGCTGCGCGAGTACGTGTTCTCCTGCGCGTCCGTCATGGATCCCGACGAGTGGATACGCCACATCACCGGCGAGAGCCTGAACCCGGATTACTACCTGAGCTATCTGGAGGAGAAATACTCCAAGCTCTACGAGCTGAAATAAGTCAAAACCGACAGAGCTTGCGTTCTGTCGGTTTTTTAATTGCTCATAACCTCATAATACAGTCTTTGTATATCGCCCAACAGCTCTTCACAGCGGAGCTCCGGCCGGTAAAACATATGTATCTGCCGCGCCATGTTCATGTCCGCTATCGGCTTTATGCGAAAGCGCCCCGCTTCCGCATCGCGGGCGCACACCTTGTTCGGCAGCACCGACACGCCATAGTTATCGCCGATGAGCTTTTTTATCGTCGATATGCTGTCCAGTTCCATCATCACATTGAACTGGCCGATCTGCATACCGGCGCTTTTCAGATGTGCCTCAAAAAGATTCCTCGTGCCGGAGCCGGGCGCGCACAGGATGAGCCGTTCATGCCGCAGTTCGGACAGGCGCACAAAGCTTTTCTCGGAAAGCGGATTTTCGTTCGATACCGCGACTACAAGGTGATCCGTGTCGAGCAGTATCGAATTGAAGCCGTCTGCGCTGAAGCCGCCGTCAACGACCGCCAGATCTATCGCCCCGGCCTGAAGCATGTCATGCAGCGCCGCACTGCCCTCTGACACTATCGTTATCTGCGTATCATTATGCTCCGACGCGTACCGGGTCAACACCTGCGAGATCGCGCTGCTCTCCGCACTCGGCGTCACCCCGACGACGAGGCGGCGGACACTGCGATCCGTTGAGGCCAGCTCTTGCTGCATCCGGACGCACAGGGCGTCTATTTTCTCCGCGAACGGCACTATCGCTTCGCAGGCTCTGGTTGGAATAAGCCTGCTGCCGCTGCGGATAAACAGCGGGCGGCCAAGATCGCTTTCGGGGGAGCCGCGTCGGACGGAAGCATCCCCTTCTGGAGAAGCCGCTTTTCCAGCTCGCGCTCCGAGACCGCCGAGGCCGTCAGGCTCAGCTCCACGGCCGCCGCGGCAAAGCTGCGAAGCCTGTAAACGGTCAGAAGCCCGCTGTATCGCTGGTCATAATTCACTTGCGGCTCCATGCGCGGCTCCTTTCCCTCCGGCCGAGCCGGCTACGCCACCGGCACCCCCTCAGCGCGGATTATCTCTTTATGTTCGGTCATAAACTGCATTATATCGTCAAGCTCGATGCACTGCGCCGTTTTCAGCGTCAGGTCATAGCACAGGTTTCCGTCTCCGTCGCGGCTCAGTTCGCTGCTCACAACGCGCGCACGCCACTTGTCAAGCTGAGTTTGCAGCTCCGCCGCAAACTCCTCCCCATTCGACACCGTGAACTGCACACGGCTCGTGCAGAAGGAATCCGCGCCGATGGTAAAGCGGTGCATGGATATCTGAAACACCGCGATAAGCAGCGTTACGAAAAGCCCGACCCAGTACATTCCGGCACCTACCGCGAGACCTATGGCCGCCGTCGCCCAGATTCCGGCAGCGGTGGTCAGTCCCTTGACGGTGTTGCCGTTTTTGAATATCACGCCCGCGCCGAGAAAGCTGATGCCGCTGACCGCCTGCGCCGCCACGCGCGCGGGGTCAGCGCCGCGCGTTCCATTGTAGACCGCGCCGTCCGCCGCCGTCAGGTCGGCGAAGCCGTATTTTGAGATTATCATAATGAGCGCGGCGGCACAACAGACTATTATGTGCGTGCGTATGCCCGCCTCCTTGAACCGCTTGCTCCGCTCAAAGCCTATGCAGGCGCCGCAGAAGCAGGCCGCAAGTATGCGTATGAAAAAATCAATATTCTGAGCCAGCGAAAACTGGCCGTTAAAGTATTCGCAGAGCGTCATAGCTCTTCACCCTTTCTGTATCTCAGCAAAAGCAGCCTTATCTCGCGCGGCAGCAGGTCTTCCTTATCCAGCCGCAATTCGGCAGTACAGACGCTCTCGTCGTTGCGCAGGCCGTACAGGTTCAGCGCGGCGCGCATTGCCGGTGAAGTATATGGACTTTTTGCGTTGTCAGGCTTCACCGGCATCGCCCCCCCTGATTTGCCTTGACATAAGCTGCTTGGAATGTTACCATTATATTCAGCCGGCTCATAAAGTCAAATTATATTTTTATTTATATCTATAAAATTATCTTATGGTGAATTTGTATGATTGATCAAAAGCTTCTCTCCCTGCTCAAAGTATCGGAGCTAAAAAGCTATACCAAGGCGGCGCAGCAGTTGTCCATCACCCAGCCTGCCGTCAGCCAGCATATAAAGGCGCTGGAGCAGGAACTCGGCGTGCGCATTTTTGAGCGTATAAACGGCCAGCTCGTAGTGACAAAGCAGGGCGAGGAGGTCGTAAAATGCGCGAAGAAAATGCTTGGGCTGTACAATAACCTGCGGCAGGATCTGCGCGACAGCCGCCGCCTGACAACGCATCTCACAATAGGCGTGACGCACACGGCGGAGAGCAACCCCATCGCCGAAGCGCTGGCCAAATACTGCGCCGCAAACGAGGGCATAAGCATTAAAATGATTACTGACACTATAAGCAATCTTTATACTATGCTGAACACCTATGAGCTTGATCTCGCAATCGTCGAGGGGCGGATAGCCGACCCGAACATACATTATCTTTTGCTCGATACGGATTATCTCGTGCTTGCGGTGTCGGTAAACCACCCGTTCGCAAAGCGGAGCATGGTCACGCTCAACGAGCTGAAGAAGGAGCGCATGATCCTGCGTCTGCCGGATTCCAACACGCGCAACCTGTTCGTCGCCCACCTTGAGAGCAACAACATGAGCATAAGCGACTTCAACGTCGTGCTTGAGATAGACAACATGGCGACGATAAAGGATCTTGTCCGGCGGGACTTCGGAGTCTCCATCCTCGCCAGAAGCGTGTGTCTGGACGAGCTGAAAAAGGGCAAGATAGCGGTTCTGCCCGTTGAGAATCTGAGCATGATGCGGGAGATAAACATCGCCTACCACAACGATTTCACGCAGTTTGACGTGCTGCACGATATTATGAAGGTCTATAACGAGACTCTGCGGATATACGCATAACAGAACCGGCTGACGGAGAAAATTCCTCCGTCAGCCGGTTTTGATCTTATCTTCTATTTTACGACGACGTTGCCGTCGCCCAGCATGTCGCGCAGCTCCTGCACGAGGGCGCGGTGGATAACGCAGCGGGCGGCGAGCCGCTTCTGCTCCCGCTCGCAGAATATCACCATCTGCTGTTCGCCGGGGAACATCGTCAGCAGCAGCTCTATCCGGTGCAGCCGCGGATCGTCCCTCGCGGGGAGCTTTACCCACAGCTTCTGATCCTTCCTGATCTCTTCGCGCGGCGCACTCCGCTCTCGCGGCATGTACGCCATGTCGCCGATATTATAGAGCGTGTCCGCCATGAGCTGCGGCTCCTTCTCGTCGCGCACGGAGATGCGCCCGCGCACGATGACGGCGTTATTCTCCCGCAGCAGCGAGCCGCAGGTGTCGATGACCTTCTGGAAGGCGATCATCTCGATCGTGCCGGTGTCGTCCTCAAGCTGGACATAGCTCATGAGCGAATTATTGCGCGTGGTGCGCGTCCTCATCGTGGAGATGACGCCCGCCACGGTGACGTACTGGTTGTCGGCAAAGCGCTGCGGCCCGTCATCGGCGGCAAAGTCACCGAGTATCGCGCCGATCGGCACCGCGCCGACCTTGCGCACAGCGTCGCGGTATTCGTCCATCGGGTGGCCGGTCAGGTACAGACCGGTCACTTCCTTTTCCATCATCATCTTGTCGCGCGCGCTGAATTCCTCGACGTCCGGTATCGGTATCGTCTGCGGCGACGCCTCGGACTGCGCCTCGAAATCGCCGAAGAGATCGTACTGTCCGGCAATATTGTCGCGCGCGGCCTGGCTTATGCTGTCGATGACCGCGCCCGCGATCTGAAGCAGCGCCTTGCGCTTATAGCCCATGCCGTCGAATGCGCCCGCACGGATGAGATTTTCCACCGCGCGGCGGTTCAGCTCCTTGCCGGACATGCGCTTGCAGAAATCCTCAAAACTTGTGAACAGCCCGTTCTCGTGCCGCTCGGCGACGAGCTCCTCGATCGCACCCCAGCCGATGCCCTTGATGGCAACGAGGCCGAAGCGGATGTTCTCCCCCGCGACGGTGAAGTTCGCGTCGGATTCGTTCACGTCCGGCGGCAGCAGCTTTATGCCCAGCTCGCGGCACTCCGCGATATACTCCGCGACCTTCGTGCTGCTTTCAAGCACGGACGTCAGCAGCGCCGCCATATACTGCTGCGGATAGTGCCGCTTCATATATGCCGTGCGGTAGGCGACGATGGCGTAGCTCACCGCGTGCGCCTTGTTGAAGGCGTAACTCGCGAAGTCCAGTATCTCGTCATAGATGCTGTTGGCGACGCTCTCCGGCACGCCGTTTGCGATAGCGCCCGCAATGCCGCGGCTCGGGTCGCCATGAATGAACGCGACGCGCTCCGCATCGATGACCTTGTGCTTCTTTTTGCTCATCGCGCGGCGGATCATATCGGCCTGACCGAGCGAGAAGCCCGCTAGGCGGCGGAAAATTTCTATGACCTGCTCCTGATACACGATGCAGCCGTAGGTGACGGAGAGGATAGGGCGCAGCAGCTCATGCTTGTAGCTGACTTTTTCCGGATGCACGGAGCACTCGAGAAAGCGCGGTATCGAGTCCATCGGGCCGGGGCGGTAGAGCGCTATAAGCGCGGTGATGTCCTCAATGCTCTTGGGCTTGAGTCCCACGCAGACGCCGGTCATGCCCGTGCTTTCAAGCTGGAACACGCCGCTCGTGCGTCCGGCGGCGAGCATCTCATAGGTCGCCTTATCGTCCTCCGGCGCGTCCTCTATGCGGAAATCCGGAACGGTCTTCTGCACGAGCTTGACCGCGTCGTCAAGCACGGTGAGGTTTCTTAGCCCTAGGAAGTCCATCTTGAGAAGCCCCAGCTCCTCAAGCGTCGTCATCTGGTACTGGCACACGGGGTTGCCGTCGTTCGTCGAGAGCGGTACATACTCATACACCGGCTTCTCCGTGATGACGACGCCGGCGGCGTGCGTGGACGCGTGCCGTGGCATACCCTCCAGCGCCTTGGCGACGTCGATAAGGTGCTTGAGCGTCGGGTCGCTCTGGTACATTTCCTTGAGCGGCTTTGAAAGGCTGATCGCCTCATCGAGCGTGATGTTCAGCGCGCTGGGGCCGGACGGCACCTGCTTTGCAACGGCGTCCGTCTCCGCGTAGCTGACGGACAGGGCGCGCCCGACGTCGCGTATCGCGCCGCGCGCGGCCATGGTGCCGAAGGTCACGATCTGCGCGACATGATCATGCCCGTAGACGCGGTTGACGTAGTCGATGACCTCGCCGCGGCGATTGACGCAGAAATCAACGTCGATATCCGGCATTGACACACGCTCCGGATTCAGGAAGCGTTCGAAGAAGAGGCTGTATTTTATCGGGTCTACCTCGGTTATATGCAGGCAGTAGGACACGACGCTGCCCGCGGCGCTCCCGCGGCCGGGGCCGACCGGAATGCCGCTGCGCTTGGCATAGCCGATAAAGTCGGAGACGATGAGGAAATAGTCCACAAAGCCCATCTTGTTTATCATGCTCAGCTCATAGTCGAGCTGCTTATGCACCTCCGGCTTGTCAGGGTAGCGCTCCGCGAAGCCCTGCTCGCAGAGCTTTTTCAGATATTCATAGCTGTCGCTCTCACCCTCCGGCAGCTTGAAGCGCGGCAGGTGATAGTGACCGAATTCAAAGTCATAGTTACAGCGTTCGGCGATGCTGACGGTGTTGTCGGCGGCCTCCTGCCAATCGGGGAAGAGCTTTCGCATCTCCTCCTCGCTCTTCAGATACAACTCCTGCGACTCAAAGCGCATACGGTTCGGATCATCGACCGTTTTGCCCATCTGGATGCACATGAGCACGTCCTGATAATAGGCGTCGGCCTTCTCGATATAGTGCGCGTCGTTCGTCAGCGCAAGCGGGATGCCGGTCTCCTTATGGATCTGTATAAGCCCATGCGCGGCCTGCCGCTCCTCTGGGATGTTGTGATCCTGTATCTCAAGATAAAAGTTATCCTCGCCAAACAGATCGCGCAGCTCGAGCGCCTTCGCCTTCGCGGCCTCGTAATCGCCATGGATGATCTTCTGCGGTATCTCGCCCGCAAGGCAGCCGGAGAGGCAGATAAGCCCCTCGGAATGCTGATGCAGGATCGCCCAGTCGATGCGTGGCTTGATGTAGAAGCCCTCAGTGAAAGCCATGCTGACGAGGTAGCAGAGATTCTTGTAGCCCTGCTCGTTTCTGCACAGGAGGATAAGGTGCGAATAGTTGTTGTCTATGCCGTGCTCCTTGTCGGACATGTTCCGCGGCGCGACATACACCTCGCAGCCGATTATGGGCTTGATGCCCTCGGCCTGGCAGGCCTTATAGAACGCGACCGCGCCGTACATGACGCCGTGGTCGGTTATCGCAAGCGCCGTCTGCCCCAGCTCTTTCGCCTTGCTTACAAGCTTTTCGATGCGGCAGGCTCCGTCCAGCAGGGAATACTCGGTATGCACATGTAAATGAACGAAAGCCATGCTTACTCCTCCGGCTTGAACGACATTATTTTTTTCAGCCTGTGCGAAAGGCAGCTCTTGGTCACCGGCGGATAGGACAGCGTCGCAAGATCGGCGAGGCTCGCCTCGGGATTCGCTATGCGCAGCAGCGCGGCGTCCTTCAGCGGCTCCGGCAGCGCGTCGATGCCGTACTCGCGCACGATGCGGCGTATCGCGTCGATCTGCTCCTGCGCCGCGGCGACGACCTTGTCCGCGTTCGCGGAGTCGCAGTTGACGCGGCGGGTTATGGTGTTGCGCATTTCCTTTTCGACCTTGGCGGTCATTATATTCATCGCCGTACCCGGTGCTCCGATTGCGGTGAAGAAGTCGGCGATGAAATCTGCCTGCTTGAAGTACAGCAGCCAGTTCCCGCCGCGCTGCGTCTCCTTCGGGGTGAATCCAAGCTCCAGCAGGACGGAATATGCCTCGCGGCTGACACTGTGGTGCGGCGTCGCAAGCTCAAGATGGTAGCGCTTTTCGGGATCGGTCACGCTGCCTCCGGCCAGAAATGCGCCGCGGATAAACGAGGCGCGGCAGCAGTCGTCCTCTATCACGCCGAAATTGATATGGTGGGACACGGTTCCGTCTATCTCCGCGCCGAACGCGTCAAATATTTTTTTCAGCTTGTCCCTGTCGGTTATTTTGAAGCTGCTTTTTCCGGCAGTTCCCTCCTTCGGCAGAACGTCAAAGCCCAGGCCGAAGGCTCTTTTGAACAGGCGCGGCAGCCGCGCGGCAAACTCCGGACTTGCAGTGATGATGCGGATCTCCTGAGCCGAAAATGTGTTGCAGTAGAGCAGCACACCGTAGCTCTCCGCCAGCGCGCAGCATTTTTTGTCCGGCCGCTGCTGGCAAAGCTCCGCCTTGGCTTCGGAAGAAAAAGACATCGTTTACCTCACTTGTCCACGTCTCTGTTTATGTTGGTCGAATCCAGCCCCTTGGAGAGCAGATGGTCGTTGAGCGCGGCGGCAATGGCGACGCTGCGGTGCCGTCCGCCGGTGCAGCCGATGGCAATGGTGAGTCCCAGCTTGCCCTCCTCTATGTACAGCGGCAGCAGGAACTCTATCATGTGCTCAAGCATCTCCATGAACTCGCGCGTCTGCTGATAGCTGAACACGAAATCGCGCACGGGTCTGTCCAGCCCGCACATTGGGCGCAGGTCCTCAACGTAATATGGGTTCGGCAGAAATCTTGCGTCGAACACGAGGTCGGCATCCATCGGCAGGCCGTGCTTATAGCCGAAGGACATCACCGTGATGTCGAGATCGCGCTTGCGCCCGTCCTGCACGAATATCGAAAACAGGCGGTTCTGCAGCATGCCGAGGGTGAGGTTCGAGGTGTTGACGATATAATCCGCGCGCTCGCGGATAGGCGCGAGGAGCTTCTCCTCCTTGCGTATCGCGTCCTCCACGGTAAGCCCCGGCGCCGACAGTGGATGCGGGCGGCGGGATTCCTTATAGCGGCGCACCAGCGTGCGTATGTCGCAGTCCATGTAGAGGATGCGGCAGCCGCAGTCCATGTCGTTTAGCTGGTCGAGCGTTTTCAGCAGCTCGCCGAAGCCGTCCTTCTCGCGCACGTCGGTCACGAGCGCGACCTTTTCATAGCGGCCGCCGGTCGCGATGCACAGCTCCGCGAAGCGCGGCATGAGCGCCACGGGCATATTGTCAACGCAGTAGTAGTCAAGATCCTCCAGAATATCCGCCGCGCGGCTCTTGCCCGCGCCGGAAAGTCCGGTGATTATCAGAAATTGCATCTCAGCCCTCCTTCGGCGGCTCCGGCGGCCGGCTCATATCGTTCACCTGAACGCTGTTGAGCTTGAGGTCGGGTCCCTCATCGACCAGCGCGTACTCCGGCGGCAGAATGATTATCTCCGGCTCGAGGAACACTCCCCGCTCTTTGTAAACCGTGTTGCGCACATGCATCATCAGGTCGTACACATCGTGGCTCGTGGCGCTGCCGGTGTTCACGACGAAGCCCGAATGCTTCTCGGAGACCTGCGCCCCGCCCACGGAATAGCCCTTCAGCCCCACTTCCTCGATGAGCGCGGCGGCATAGTGCCCCTCAGGACGCTTGAACGCGCTGCCCGCCGAGGGCATATCGAGCGGCTGCTTGTCGCGGCGGCGCTCGTTCAGCTCGCGCATTTTCGCGGATATCTCGGCCTTGTCGCCGGGCTGGAGGCAGAACACGGCGCTGAGTATGGCCGCGTTCATCTGTTGGAATATGCTGCTGCGGTAGGCGAACTTGCAGTTTTCGTTCGCCATCTCGTAAAGCCCCTGATCGGGCAGGAAGTAGAACACGACGCTTTCCACCGCATCCTTCAGTTCTCCGCCGTAGGCGCCCGCGTTCATACGCACGCCGCCGCCGACCGTGCCTGGGATGCCCGACGCAAACTCAAGCCCTGCCAGTCCGTTCTGCTGCGCGAAGGACGCGAGCTTCGCCAGCGACACTCCGGCCTCCGCGTATATGGCTCCGTCCGGCAGGAGGAACATCTTCGTGAGATTCTCGGTGCTGATTATGAACAGATCCTTCAGCCCCTCGTCCGGAAACAGGATATTCGTGCCGTTGCCGAGCAGCAGCGGGGAGATGTGATGCGTTTTCAGCAGGTGGCAGAGCTTTGAAAGCCCCGTCACGTCCTTCGGCGCTGCGAGCGCCCGCACGGGGCCGCCGATGCGGAACGAGCAGTGCGAGCTCATCGGCTCGTTTTCGAGGATCGTGAGCTCCGGGCAGCGGGAGCGCGCTTCCCGGAGGAAGGAACGGAGTTCGGCGTTTCTCATCCCTCGTCCACCATCCGGTCGTGGCGCTCCACGAGCACCTGCGCGGCGTTGTAGCCCATTTTGCGCTCGCGGTTGTTCATTGCCGCAAGCTCGAGGATCGCCGCAAGATTTCGGCCCGGCCGCACCGGCACGACAAAGTACGGGATCTTCACGCCGAGGATCTCCGTGAAATGCGTCTCGTTGCCGAGCCGGTCGTAGACCTTGTTCTCATCCCACGGCTCAAAATGCACGACAAGGTCGATGACCTGGTCAGGCTTCACCGCGCCGATGCCGAACATGTGCCGCGCGTCGATGAGACCGATGCCGCGGATCTCCATGAAATACCGGATCAGCTCCGGCGAGGAGCCGACGAGCGTGTCCGGCGCGGTGCGCTTGACCTCAATGGCGTCGTCCGCCGCA
>ENA-ORTG01003632-ORTG01003632.1-human-gut-metagenome-genome-assembly--contig:-NODE-3632-length-10745-cov-2.651450_pt1 | contig 10745 bp, 14 predicted proteins | sample MGYA00241906_ERZ509176 | MGnify/ENA primary metagenome ERZ509176 (study PRJEB26280, sample SAMEA2338811) | human gut metagenome | biome: human gut; feature: human-associated habitat; material: faeces... | reverse complement strand
TAAAAATAGTGGTGGTTTCCAGATTTGGTACAATGACAGCGATAACGTTACAAAAGTAAAAGTTAAAGATTATCAAGGCAAAGAAGCGGTAACAGAATATACTGGTTATAGTTGTATGATACCGCGTGATTATGAAATAGGTTTATCGGATGACCAAATTAAGAACTACACTATAATTGATGAAATAGTGGAATAAATAACGTTTTATTTGCAAAACTTTTGTAAATAAGTTATTATATACTTGTAAAGGATAATACCCTTAAATAAAAGAAAAGAGGATAACGAAAATGAGAATTGAAAGACAATCAAGAGAATTTGACAAGAAAGAAATGTTCAAGATGTCGAATGACAATCATTTGTTAATGAAAAATTTGCCAGATGATAGTATTGTAAACGTAACTGATTACGTACGATACACAACAGATGACGATAAGGAAGTTGCTGTTTTTTATCATACTGACATTGAGACAGGCGAAGTTGTAACAATTGCTACATCGAGTCCAACTGTGATCAAGACAGCAGAAAGCGCATATGATTTCATGGGCACTTACAATTTACAGTTTAAGCTGACACGCTCACAGAGCAAAGCAGGCCGCACATACATGAATTTTGAGCTTGTTTAATTTTTATAATGGTAGGGTGTGGTGGGATGGAAAACAAGTTGTTCACATCAAAAAGGGAAGTCAAGTTGACTTCCCTTTTAAGTTAACGAGGTGATAATATGAGGTTATATAAAGAAAACGGCTATTTGAATTATAAATATATTTGTGATGTTGGGCAAAGGTATATTGATATAATAGGGGGTAGAGGTATCGGAAAATCTCACCTGATATGTGATATCTGGAATGACGGACACTATCCGATTTTATACGTTCGTAGAACAAACGTTGCACTTGAAAACAGCTTTTCGACTATAGGTGACTTTGTAAAGCCTGATTGGTTTGGAAAAGATATTCGTTTGAAATATAACGACAAAAAAGGATACGGCAAAGCATATCTGACAGATGAAGACTTGCAAAACGATAATCCTTTTATAGTAGGTGTTTCGCTGTCTACTTTTCAAAACAAAACTGGTATAGATTTTACAAGATTTTATGATGTAATTTTTGACGAGTTTATACCGCAAAAAGGCGACCGCCCTATAAAAAATGAGTTTCAGGCATATAAAAATATTATGGAAGTGCTATTCAGAAACCGCCCTGATTCAGAAACGGAAAAAATAAGAACCTGGTTTTTTGGAAATTCTAACGCTATTATGTCAAACATCCTTATTGGATATCGACTTATACCAGACTGTTACAAAGCAGTAAAAGAAAGAACTGAAATCACACAGGTAGATAGGTGTGAGACTACACTTATACTCCCTTTTAAGTCGCCTATTTCTGAGAAAAAGAGACAAAACGCTTTTTATAGAAATCTTCCAAAAGGCAGAGCAAAAATGGAACTTGATAACGAATTTATGGATTTGGAAGATGACAGAATAAGACACCAAAACTTAAAAGAGTACACGCACGATATGAAAACACCTTTGTTTTCCGTGTGGTTGCATAAGTCAGACTTTAAGTTTTATGTAACTAAACCTATGCGCTCTTATTGTGATGATGTTTTTGATGCTTCACCATCATCACTAGAGAGATGGCAAACAAGCAGTAAAAAGTATCTAAAGCCAATGTTTATCAGCGGTGATATTACATTTTCAGATTATGAAACGCAGTGCGATTTTTTAGCGTCTTTTGATTGTGTATCATGGTACGATATTATATAAAGTTGTAATTGACAAACAATATATAAAATGTTATATAATAAATAGGCGGTTGCACTATCCAAACGCTAGCCAGCGTGTGCATGTCGGGGACGACAGACAGACCGCCTTTAATGCGGTATAGTGTAACAGGAAACACGTGTGACTTTGAATCATAAGAAAACAGTTCAACTCTGTTTACCGCTGTCAACAAATAAAGAAAGAAGGTTAAAATATGAAAATTGATGATATTTTAAAGCTTGTAAATGCAGGCTACACTAAAGATGAAATTGCATCGTTTGACGTTACATCTGATCAGAAGACAGATGAGAAGAAAGATCAGAAGACAGATGAGAAGAAAGATCAGAAGACAGATAATTCGTTTGACTATGATAAGTTTGCCACAGCGCTTGTAAAAGCGCAACAGATTGCAAATGGCAAGACTAATTTTGGCGGTTCAAACGAAAAGCTAGATATTAGTAAATTTTTCTAAAGGGGGTATACTATGGCAAGTTTAAATTATACACAAATTTCTGCGATTCTCAATAGCATGTACGAGGAATACACAGGTAGAAAAACTGGACAAAATTTAAGTTTTGGACAAATGCAGAATACTTTTAAAATGGGTCTTGATCGCGAAGACGACAACCTTTACCAGATTATTCCTACAGTTCTTGCAAAGACAATTTTTTCAATTCGTCCATATTCTAGAAAGCTTTCTGGTATGGTTTGGGATAATGAACGATATGGAAACTATATTCGTAAATTTACACCTATCGTTAACGATTCCAACATTGACAATGATGAATGGAACATAAATGTTGAGCTTGCTAAACCAGAAGCAAATCAAGACTGGAAAGCAGGAACTAAACCAGTAAAGTATGATGTACTTCTTACAATTGCAAGTGGTGGTCAGAGTTTTGCGAGAAAGTATACTATTTATAAGAATCAGATCAATGCAGCGTTTGATTCAGAAGCAGGAGTTGCGACATACTTCTCGATGTTGATGACTGAATTTTCAAACATTTATGAGATTGATCTGGAGAATATCACACGTGCACAGCTAGCAAACCTAGCGCTTATCCTTGCAGATGCCGGCAGTGCGGAACCGAATGCAGGAAACATGTGCAAGAAAACACAAGTATTTCATGCGTTAACAAAATATAACGCTGAAACTGGTCTCGCAATGACAGCAAAAACAATCATGAACCCAGCTGACTTCAGACCGTTTATGGTTTGGCTTTCTGCAGAGATGAAAACCTTAAAAGAAAACCTTGCTATTCGCGGAACACGTTTTCACGGTGATTTCACAGGAAAAGTTGTAAATCGACACACAGATGCTAGTGACTTACGCTTTTACCTTGTTTCAAAATTTGGTAACTATTTTGAAGCAAATGGATCGGAGTTTTTCAACCCAGAAAAAGCAGAGCTTGGCGACTATGAAAAAGTTACTTTCTGGACCGATCCCGAGAATCCAATGACGATTAAGGGAAGTGCTGAAGGTGTAAAGGCAGACGGTACAAGTAAGTTTACACTTACAAACAAGACTGTCGAGAATGTTTTAGGTATCATGATGGACATTGACACACTAGGAATCGTGCCTGTTGATCAATGGAGTGCAACAGAACCATTAAATGCACGTTTTGGATTCAGAAACGGTTGGAATCATTACACCTTTAAAACTCCAGTTGATTTTACAGAAAATGCAATTTTGATTTTACTTGATTAAACAAAGGGGGCTTCAAGCCCCTTTTCTTGAAGGGGGTACACATGGCATTTGAAGTTAAATTTGGAAAATCAGACAAAAGAATCAATAGTACAAAAATACCAGTATTGACGGAAAGCGCAACATGTGTGCTTAAAAGCGGTACAAGTGTCGAAAGACCAACATTTATTTTGCAGTCAGTTTCCCCATTTGATTGGAACGTTGCCTATTGTGAAACTTTTGGAAGATATTATTTTATCAATGATGTTGCATATGTAGAATCTACTTATGAAATTTCTTGCACTTGTGATTATTTGGCAAGTTATAAAGATGAAATTTTAAGTAACTCTATGTATGTAACAAGATCATCGAATATTGCAAATTTTAACAGATACTTGATTGACACCATGTTTCCAACTACATCCCAACCAACAATTTCACAGTCAACTGCAACTTTACCAACTTCAGCAACAGGCTCGATTTTGTGTTGCATTATCGGTAATGGCGAAAATTCTTTTTTGTCTTTGCATCCAGCAACATTTAAAGCCGTCACAAAATATTTGTACTCTCCTGATTATTTAAACGGTTTAAACACAATACTTGAAACTCCGGCTGATGTACAAAAAGAAATTGTCAGACCGCAAGATTACTTACAAAGTGCAATATGGATACCTTTTACTGTGGAAAGTGGCACACCAACACAAATTGTACTTGGCTATGTGTCGACAAATTATAGCGGCAGAGACGTTGGAACGGGCGAAGTGTTTACTCATACTGTATCTTTAGCTGTACCACATCACAGCGAAAGCGATACCAACAAATACATGCTATTTGAACCGTTTACACAGTATGTACTGACATTGCCATTTATTGGAACGATGCGATTATCCTCTAAAGAGCTTGCTAATATTGATGCCTTATCAATAAAATATTCTGTTGACATAAACGGTGCTATTTTCGTTACAGTTACCGCAGGAAATGTACTACTTTTTACATCTACTGGAAACTGTGGCGCTCCTGTTAGTTATTCTTCACGCTCTACAAATGTAATAGGAACTGTATCAAGTGCAATCAATGCCGCTTTTTCGTTTGCAACGCATAACATTTTAGGTGGTATATCTGCTATTGAGTCTGGAATTTCCAGTATTGCACCCACGGTTGAAACAAGCGGCGGTAGTGGTGGTACAATGGTAGGTAGCAACGTTATTGCATTGAGAGCGATTTTTGCAAATCAGCCAAACCGTGATTATGAACATTTTGGCTATCCAGTTTGTAAAAAAATAAGTTTATCTGGTTTATCTGGTTTTTTACAGTGCGAAAGCGCGGATGTAAGTTGCAGCGCAACTGAAAACGGAAAAGCGATAATCAATGACTTTTTGAATGGGGGTATTTTTATAGAATGAAACCTTTTGTATATAGCGGCTATTACGTTGGCGAAGGGGTATCAAGTCCAGTCATAAATGAATACGAGTCACGGCAAAATCCCAACATGATTCACATTAACAACACTTGGGACTACGCAACATATTTTCGTTACTTTTTGCAACGTGCAGAAAGTCTTATCATTTTTGATGGTATGCCTCAAAATTGGTCAAAAAATTATATCTATCCACTTTTGTTTTTAAAAGGAAACTTTTGTGTTATGAATACTGCAAGATTTGGAATCATCCCTCAACATGGTTCCCCGTATGGGTTCGATGTGCAGTATCAACCAACTAACTATGTAGTTGCCAACCCAGCTTTTGACGCTAGTTTTAATGGCGATTTGGTTATCGGTACTGATTGCGAGATTGTAAAATTGACACCTGATTGGTGCGGTATTGGCGATCTGATAAATTCATACGCGCAGAGAGTTGCAATGACTCTATCTAATCATGATGTGGCATGTGCTCTTGCAAAATTTGGTTTTATTTTTACCGCCAAAAACAAAAGCACTGCTGACACTTTTAAGGCGGCTTTTGATGATATCATGTCGGGTAAGCTTGCTGTTGCGATCAATCAAGCGTTATACGATAAGGAGACTGGAAAGCCTCTTTATGAATACTTTAACAATGATATCGAAAAATGCTACAATGTCGTTAAGTCAGCATTAGAAAGTGTTGAAAATCTTAAACATGCTTTTGATATGGAAATTGGTATTTATACTGCACCTGATAAGAAAGAACGCATGATAACTGATGAGGTGGAAGAAACCAAAAACGCTGTAATGTCAAAGTGTGAATTGTGGGTGGAAACTATTAACGAATGTTTAGAAAAAGTTAACACACATTTTAACCTTGACATTCGCGCACGTTTGCGATATCATAACATTAGAGGGGGTGAACAACGTGAGAACTATAATTCCAATAGCGACTATGTATGACTATGATAATAATATCTTTAATGATATATATGCTAAAGGTGTTTCAAAAGAACAACTTATTGAACACTTTTTACTATCATACGGAGATTTGACGCCTGTTTACCAAGATCCCAAATATTTAAGACGGCATGTTACAAGTGTAGCACGCTCGCTACAATGGACTATTGATCACTTGTGGGAAGTAACACAGCTTGAGTATAATCCTATCGAAAACTATGATAGAATGGAAAGCTGGACGGACACGGGCGGTGGCACTTTCCAAAAGGGAAAAGTTGATACAGAAGAAACGTTTAACAAGGGTAGTGTTACAACCACTTTTGGAAAAGTTTCTGACAGTACTCATAAGGTTGCCGCCTTTAATTCTTCAACTCCAGAAGTTGCCAACACTGACAACACAACTGACAGCGGAAGTGATTCCCAAACTTTTGGCGCTGACACCTCACACGGAAGTGTTACCAATGGTGTGGATGAATCAACAACAACTGGAAAGCATGAAGGAAGAATACACGGAAACATAGGCGTTACAACTTCACAACAAATGATGCAGGCTGAAATTGATCTAGCTAAAGCTTACAATTTTCTTGATGAGGTGTGCAAGCTTTATGCCGATAGAATTTTAATAGGAGTGTGGTGATAATGGAAATTATGAACGCAATTGCACAAATTGCGCAAATGGTTGGTGTGCCGTGTGTTTGCCTTGGCGCTGTTATGTGGTATGTGAACGCTCTTGACGTGAGACAGCGTGAGGAAAGAAAGAGCTGGTATGAAAAGCATGACCAGGAAAGTGCAAAGTGGGTTGACGCTCTGAATAACAATACAAAAGTTATTACAGAGTTGTTAACAATCGTAAAAGAAAAGGAGAATTAAGCTATGATATATGATATTCCAGATAAGAATGTTTCTTACATTGCGAAAGCGAGAGAGCTTTACAAAAACCGTGACAAGTACGCTTATCTTTACGGTGCGAAGGGGCAAAAGTGCACTCCTGAGGTTTTTGATGCTTTATGGAATGCTGAGCCAAATTATTTTAAAAAGTATAACGCTCAACAGAAAGCTCAAATCAAGGCTTTCTGTTTGGGAAAGACAGTGATTGACTGTAGCGGTTTTATCAATCTTGTAACTGGAAAATTTATGTATTCGACTGCATACATAAACAGTTGTACAAATATAACAACTCCTGACAAGACTAAAGACGGAGATTTACTGTATACAACTTTTGGCGGTAAAGGCAGACACATAGGGCTTGACATTGGTCATGGTTTTTTCATGCACTGTGGAAAAGAGCTTGAAACCATTTCTATTGGTATTATTGATGGTTTTGGTTGGGAAAAGGGGGGTATACTATTATGAATGTTATCTATCAAGGTAATCTTGTTACACTCCACTTCGAAGCAGGCGAAGGAAATCCACCTGTAATAAGGTTAGCAGATGGTTATACCTATGAAAAAATTCACATATTAGCTCTATTAAATATAAAGTATCTTATCCCTTATATGCAAATATCCCTTAACTACAAGCTTGATTTTCCATGTATTGATTCAAAGTCTCCATGTACTATACAGCCAGTAATTACTGATACAGCTGCTAAAGCGGAACTAAAATTTTTAATTGAAAAATTTGGTCAAATACCAGATGTGCACTATTTTGACAACGCTTTCGAACCAATTTTAGTTACTGGGGGCGATGGAAACGAGTACAATGTGATTCCTAGTGATCAATTTAAATAAAAGGCGGTGATAGTATGGCATTTTCTAATTTTCCGTATACAGATTTTCACAATTTAAACCTTGATTGGCTACTTAAAACTGTGAAGGATCTTGATACAAAATGGGATAACTACTATACAGAATGGAATAAGTGGCAAACAGACGTTCAAAATTATATTGATAATATGGACTATATCACAGCCATTGACAATTATCTTGATGCTTTAAAGGCAAGTGGCGAATTGTCTGATATTATCGATACATGGTTAACAGAATATGGAATCATTACAATTGGCGACTCATACGGGGAAGGGTATACCCCCGACGGCATGGTGAAACCGTGGTGCGATATCTTGCATGAAAAGTATTTCAGTGATGCAAGCTTTTATGTTAATAAAAGTTTAGGTGGTAGCGGTTTCGGTGCAAATACTCACTTTTCTGCTCTGCTATCAGAAGCAATAGCAGGTCTTTCTGATAAGCAAAAGAAGCAGGTGAAATATATTGTTGTTGCAGGCGGTTGGAATGACCAATTTGTTGATGGCTCGCTTATCAATAGTGGCATTAAAGATACAATTGATTTAATGTCACAGTTACCAAACGCAACACTTTACATCGGATGGATTGCGACACCTATCATCGGTTTTACTACTAAGGCAAAAGTAAAAGCATACAATGAAATTAAAAGCTTATATGAAACCTATTGGGGAAAGTTTAAGTTTTTAAGCGGTGCCGACAGTGCATTAAGATGGGTGGGAGTTCTTGCCAGCGATAAGATCCACCCGAACGCTACTGGGCAATCTTCAATTGCAGATATGATATATAAGGCAATGGGTGGATATGCGTCATGGAACAGAACAGGCGAATTTGCACTTGATGGCGTTAATTGCACGCTGAATGATTATAAGATGAATGTTGTGTTGACTAATACTAACGCACATTGCAGCTTTAGGCATGTGGCAAGTTTCCTTGATTTGGCTTTTACACCTAAAAAGAATTTTACAAATGCTGCTACCAAGGTTATGAACCATAATTTGTCATTTGTAAATGAGCAAAGTATCTGCAGTTGCAACGCGGTTATTCATGATGCTAACGGATATCATCAATGCGTGGCGGTTCTCACTATTAATCCTTTCGATGCAACACAAGTAGATAGTGGTAGCATTTACTTGCAATTAGTTGATATCAACGGAAGCGGATACACTACTTATACTAATGTTGATGAGATACAGTTGTATGGAGTAGAATTTAATATTGCATTGAATTAATAAAGATGGTGCTTAAGCACCATCTTTTGTTAATTTCTTTACTCCTTTACTCCTTTTTACACTGATTACCTCATAACGTTTAGTATCTGAAAAGTCATTACACAATCTAAACTTTATCTTTGCGTCAAGTTCACTGTCTGCTTTACAGCTAAAAAGGTCATTTTCATTAGTATAGTTATCATGATATTGTATAATATACTGATTTTCTTTTAATATCTCAATTTCTATTTTTGTAAAAGTCCACCCTGCCCACCTATAATTAACAGTATATTCAAACGCTTCCTTAAAACTTTTAGCTTTAATCAAGTCACAGTCATGCTGATAATCATTATCATTGTCAAAGCCCTTCACAACAATTGAATAAATCATTTTAACACCCCCCTTACAAGAAAATCAAGTGAAATTTTTGCAATTTCCAGATACTTAATATCGCTTGATGTTTCTGCATTTACTGCCTGCTCTGCTAGATAATCATACATCTTTTTAACGTCAAGATGAAACAAGCCGACAGTACCTCCTGAATTGATACAATCACTGACAAGTTTTAATTTCTTTTGCGCTGTTAAATTATCCATGTTAATACCTCACTTTTCTTCCCGTGTAGCCGATAGAACAGCTATGACATTACCATCTGTTTCTGTGTATTGTAATATATGGAGCATATAAATAGATAGTGTTTCTTCTAACCTCATCAAGCTGTTGTGCAATATATGAAAACCAGAACGCTTTTAAATGATTGCGTCGAATCAATTCATCGCATTTTCTAATTACATATCTTTCTACGACTTCAAATGAAATATGATTCTCACATTTGTATAAATTGCGAATACCATCTTTTAATATCTGGTTGATATTGCGTACAATCTTGCGCTTTTCGTCAAGCATATCAAAATCAATGTTGGCAAGTTTAGCAAGGCTAACATGATGCCACTCTGGATTGTATTTTGCTTTTAGTTGTTTATGCACTTGCTCACAATAATGATTAAAATTCTTATGCGCTTTAATGCAAGCATCTGATTTATAGTTATAATCACAATGTACAAAAGGTGAAACAATACAGCATGTGTTTTGATTAGGACAACTATTGATATTTTCAATTTTTGCGATTATTGTCTTATCTTTTACTGTTTGCTTTTCTGTTCTCCCCCATTGAGTCGCCATTGCTTTAGCAATACCTGGAAAAGTTTTTGACCGTACTAATGCACGTTGTTCTTTTGGCAAATTCGCTGCATCAACATACCACTTTGCCATTGTTTTACCAGACTTGAAATGCATTCTATCCGGAATATCTACAATTTTTGTTGGTGTGAGGTTTCGTAAACCTTTTAACCATAAACATGTTCGCTTTTCGTACGCATCCCCAAATTGATAAGGCTGTATAATTTGATCTGGTTTTCTCCATTTTGTACTTATAATTCCAACTGGATTTTCAATTGCTATTTTGTCGCAATCAGCATTTGCGATTGTCATAAAAAACTTAATTGCATCGTTTCTATCTAGCATTCTTTGAATTGCTTTATCACCATACTTTTCATAACTAAACCATCTGTTACCGGTTACAGTCAAATAAGTACATGGCGGAAATGCTATTATCATATCCCACTTACCAGAAATTTCATGCTCTGCGCCATCAACAGTGTGAAAAATGCAATTTCCATTCAATAATAATGTTACATCTTTCTTGATATGCCATTCCGGATGATTTCCTGAACAATCTAATAAATCACAAGAATAAGCCTGGTGACCTAACTTTCTAAACTCGATTGTCACCCTTTGAGATTCCTCACATGCAACTAATACCTTCATTACGATTCCTTTCTTCAAGTCTTTCCTTGATGTCTTTGCTTCTTTATCTTTATGATTATATAATACTGTATTACTGTTAACACATTATGTCATAATTGTAAATAAATTGTTAACAATATGTTTTTAAGTTATAAACGATCTTCCTTGTAATTGTCGAGCT
>ENA-ORTG01003629-ORTG01003629.1-human-gut-metagenome-genome-assembly--contig:-NODE-3629-length-10749-cov-2.698710_pt1 | contig 10749 bp, 2 predicted proteins | sample MGYA00241906_ERZ509176 | MGnify/ENA primary metagenome ERZ509176 (study PRJEB26280, sample SAMEA2338811) | human gut metagenome | biome: human gut; feature: human-associated habitat; material: faeces... | reverse complement strand
CAGTTCCAAAGAACTGTCAAACTCGTAATAACCGGTTCCGAAAGTGACAAAACCTCGGGAAGCATCATAAGAGATTTCGATCTTATAAGAGATCGGATCAAAATTGGCGACAAGCGTTTGGTCTACGATTGCGGTATGCGAATAGGTCGCTTCGGTCGACACGGTCCGGTCGTTGATCGTCCAAGTCTTAAACCGGTAGCCATTGTTTGCCTTTGCCACAAAATCAGTTTCCTCCCCATAACCGACTTGTATGGAAGCGGGGGTAACGGTTCCCGCCTTTTCCGGATCGGCAAAAGCCGTCAAAGAGACTTTTCCTTCCGCTTGTTGGTTCCAGACAACCGAATAGTCTTCCTCACCGGCAAAACCGTTGGCATCTTTGATCTCAGAAGTCAAGATCATCAATGTGTAAACCCCGTTTTGCTTGGTAAGAGTTGACAAATCTAATGTATAAGTATCCTCTCCTTGCTGTTTAAATTGAAGTCCTTCCGTCTCCACTTTTTCACCTTGATAGTACAAGGTAACCACATCGGCATTCAAAGCATCCGGTGAAACAGCTTTGTTGAACTTGATCGTAACAGTTCCGACCTGACTTGTTGCCACACCGTCACCTTCCGGCAGACCGGTAATGGATTCGACCGCCAAGACCGTTTCGGGACGTTCTTCAAAAACCAACCGGAAAGTACCGGGAGAAGCGGCTCTTGTCATCGCTCCATCCTCGAAATAATCTACTACATGGATCAGATACTCATACTTCGGATCTTTCCCATCCCGCAATGTACGGTCGGTTTGCCACACTTTGCGGGTATCCAGATTCGTATTTCCATCTACACTGACCAACTTTTGTTTCCCTTTTGTCGGATCCTCGATAGATATATAATTCCAACCGCTTCCGGAAGGGATTACCGTCAATGTGTAGGTAGAACCGGAACCGTCAGGCATAGCACTAGCACTTTTTGCTTTCACCACCGGAGCTACTGTTCCATCCGTCAAGTGCATCATATCCGGGAAGTCTTCCGCATCCGGAATGTCATTCACCATAAAGCCGGTCACTTTCGGACTTGCCGACTCATCCACCCGGATCCCCCGGATCAACTCATGAATACGAACCGTGTCCAACAGGCTCAAATCCGGATTATCATAACTGGTGACATGGGTTGCTTCCACCTTGTAATCCGTGAAATGCCCCAACAACGTACTCGTCAACCACCATTGTGCATAAGCTGTCTTTCCTGATTCGATCGTTCCGAAATCGGTCATCACATTTTCGCCCATGACTGCCGTTTCAGCTTCGCCATTCAGTTGGGATGTTTTGATTTGGAAATCAACCAACAGGCCTTTTTCATTATCCGTAATCTCCGGTTGCTTCGTTGTCATCCGTACGTTTTTTGCATCACCGGCACCTACGTTATGAATCAATAAAGAAAATTCGGACGGAATCATCGGCTCGACCACATCTTTCGTCAACGGATCGTCACCCAAAATATCACGCTGCATGAAGTAATCCATTTCCAAGTTCGGCGACGGCTTGACGGTCATCGTCACCGGGAACAAATCACGAGTCACCTCCAAATTGGTAAACGGATCGACATACGAGAGCGTTCCACCGAAAGTGTATTCTTTCGGTTCGGTCGGGGCGGCGTATTTGGTCGGGATGAACAAGATTGTTGCCTTACCTGTCTTTTGGGCATCCAATGTCCATGCGCCATCCAATTTTCCGCTAAAACCGTCCAAGGTTTCCGGGTTGATCTGGAATTCATGGGAGGTGGCGACGATACCGTCTTCATCTGAGACTTCCAAATCCAACTTTACATCTTTCATGATTTTGGATTCATGACCATTAAAAACAGACAACGTTCCACGAAAAGCCTGACGGGTCATTACCATTGATTGAGAGAATTGAAGAGTGACAGAAGCACAAACAGATGCTGAAGATTCACCATCATCCAACCGATCTTGAAGTTTTTTATATTCAGTTTCCCACAAATCATCCAGTCCCACATATCCCATTTCTTTTGCACTTTTTTCATATCCATCAATGATTTCACCATATTGGTTCAACTTTTCTTGATCAATATAATCACCTTCTACAATTTTTCCACTCTCTTTTAGGACTGTATTATTTATTCTATCTATAAAGATATAAAAATCCTCTACCGAAACAGATTGCGGACGATATTCCTGTAAAGACTGATCATTTTTATTCAAAAGACTCCCTTCTTCTACAGCTGACAAAAAAGAAAATAAAAGTTGTAATTCTTCAGTAGTTGCCTCAGTCCAACCTCCTGCTCCAAATAACTCCTTAAATATATTATTATAAGCATTTATAGACTCTTTATAAATCAAGGTTCTATCTTGAAATTCTAAAACAAAAGAAGGATAACCACTTCCTCCCGATTTTGTTTCCGAACCTTCTACAGGACAAGGTTCTGTCAATGAGTACAGACAAGCTCCCAGATTGACTCCGGCAGAAACTGGATAAGGGACACTTGGCATACAACCAATAGCAGTAGAAATACAACCAACCTTGTCATAGATAGAGGCTTCTCCGTCTTGACCAGCCTCATGGCACTGTTTTAATCCCCACCCACAACCAACTACAGGGACAAAACCTATTGCACAATCTCTTAGTTTCTCCAAAAGTTTTTTCAAACATTCGTTTATTTCGCACTTCCGTGAAGAAGAAAAACCGGCTGAACTGATTTCTGTATTTGAACCATATCCATTCATTCCATTAACCTTACCCGGTTTTCCAAACGGAGATGTAACCGTAGGCCATTTCAATTCCACTATATTCTTGACTATAGGACAACAACTACCGAAATCATAGCTTCCCCCAACATGTAACCTTATCAATTCTCCACAATAATATTCTCCATATACAGAAAATGGAGCAGAAAAGCAACACGCTTTACTTTCAGGCCTATCATCATTATCTGTTCCCACCTTATCTATATTAGACGAAGATCCTATCGGTATAAATTTTTTACTTTCCAGACCAAACAATGACTGGTCTATTAGTTCCATTCTAATATATACAATCATACCTTTTTTGGCAGGAAGATCTTCTGGTAGATCCGTCAAAATATCAAATCCAACACCTTTTATAGTTGGTACATTCAACATCACATTTTTAGCCGTTATCAGACCTTCATTCCTCACAGCAACTTGAAATACTTGATCTTTCAACACTAATACATCAGGAAAATCAACAACTAATACCGGTGCCGGTACATTCGTCTCATACTTCACCTCTGTCTTTATTTCATACTGATCCTCAACCTCAGTCTCCACAACCTCCCAGCTATATGTAATCGCTTGGAAACTCAAATTGATTACCACCTTATTCTCCTTCCCCGGATCCACCAAAATCGTGTTCTTATACGAATCGTGCTTATCCGCTGTCACTTCAAGAGTATAGTAACCGGCAGGGAGTTCTTTAGTGAACAAACCATCCGATCCGGTTGTTCCTTCGGCAACCACCTCGTTGGTATTAGGTCTGGTTACACGGACTTTCGCTCCGCTCACATGCGGCTTTTCTGCCGTATAATAGGTATATTCGTCGCATACATCCACAATCAATGTCCCATTTTCGGAAGAGACAGGAGTGATCCGGAAAGAGACAGGGACACCGTTGCCATTCGCGCAATTGATAGCAAACTGCCCTTTATGAGCCAAATTCGCTTCCATCCCTTTATCCGGAGCCAACCGCAACAAGACTGTTGCACTTTCCCCATACTTCAACGATGGCATCTTCGCCTGGCTTGCCAAAGAGATCCAACCGGCATTCGGCAATACGACACTGATCTCTCCCGTTTCGCCTTTACCTGTATTGGTTATTGTAATCGGATATTCACGAACCGCACCGATTGTCATGGTGGTATTGATATTCGGCTCGCTTACCTCCAACTGTGCGGCATACGAACGACAATAATAGTATATATCCAAATCCAGCACTGCGCCTTCGGCCGAAGCCACCTGTACCTTTATCGGTTCCCAGTCCATACCCGGAGAGACGGCTGTTCCTGTCACCCCATATTGCAGTTCAGCAGTTCCATTAGCCGCCATTGTCGAGATAGAAGAAAAATGGATTTGACAATTTTGCGGTTGAGACACGATCTTGGCCGTAATATTACTCAATGCTTTACTTCCGGGATTGGACAATTTAATCGTGCCCGCCTTCTTTTCATTCGTAAAGACTTCCCAGGTTATCATTCCGTCGGTTGCTTTCTTCAACCCATACATATCAAACCCGGCCATCTCCTTTTCCAGTCCTTCATCAGGATAACAGGCACCCACGCTGAAATGGCCCATTTGCCAGCTTTCAGGTGTGAAGCTCTTTTGAAAAACGCCTGCATTGTCAGCGGTAACAGAAATGACTTTCCGGTAGCCATTATTAATAATGTAAAGGTCAACCGGTACACCGGAAGTTTTGCTGCCGGTGATCTGCCCGGTGACCATCACGGATTCTCCGGTCTTGAGCACGCTCTTATCCAAAGAAACCTGTACTGTATATAAAGGGGCTAATGTCAAAACAAATGGAGCAGACGTATTGTTGGTATACGACAATTCTTCCTTCGTCTGTTCCTCGTTTACGATGGCTATCAGATAGTAGTCGCCGGTCTTTTCCGGGAATGTCAGGATCTTATTTAATGTGACACTCTCACCTACCGCCAACTCGCTTTGCGTATAAAGATTGCCCAAAGCGATTGCACTGTTGTTCACATCCTTTCCTTTGCTCAAATAAACCGACACTTTCGTTTGTGCCGACAAAGGAGCTACTCCTTCGTTCTTCACGGTCACGCTTACTTTCGCGCTTCCACTTACCGAAATCTTATTTTCCGTCCGTAAAGTTGTTACCACCGCATCGGGCAACGTCCGGTCGGTAATGTTCAGCCAACAAGTACTTTTACCGTACTCACCGGCATCAATGACAACTGTTGCAATCCGATTCCCTTCTGTCACATTATTTTCAAGGACTTTAACATCCACTTCTACCGAATTTTTCCCTGCTGGAATCATTGCAGAAGACGGCAATTCAACCTCTTTATTGTCACAAGAAAGATGGATAGTCAAAGAAGCAGAAAGCACTTCATTGATAGAAACGGTAATCTTTCCTGTTTCCCCTTCCAATAAAGCCGTCTTCGAGGCGACACTCGTCACATTGGCATCATCGTCATCCAAAACGGTCAAAGTCTTTTCAAACACACCGGCCTTCGTCCCTGCTGTCGAGCAGTTACAAGAAGATATATAAATCGCACCCGTAATCTTCACCGTCTTGTCACCATCCTTCATCGCATTGTCAACCGTACGGACTGCAAACTCTTTTTCAGATACTCCCGCTTCCAAAACGATGGAAGAAGGAAGGCTGATTCGGCCGTTTCCATCATCGGTAAGGTTTACTGTCACCTTATTATCCGTCACGCCCATACGCTTCAATGTCGCCGTAACCACCTGGTTCGCCTCGCTGGCAGTAGAGGTGGACAGTTCCAATGTGATATTCGGGACATCATTGTCCTTAACCGTGACAAAGCGTTTACTCGTCAAATCAAAATCATGTCCGGGAGCAGAAGCCGTGAATACAACCTCATCATCCAACCCCGGCAAGTCATCGTCTTTCACTTTGATACTGACCGTTACAACCTTTTCATTTGCCGGAATCACCACTTCAGACGGAAAGTTTTCAAAACGCTTCGGATGATCGGAAGAGAGCTTGACCGCCAAAGGCCGCGGGATACTCCACTCACGTTCGAGTTTCAATTCAAAGGTTTCAGCTTCGACAACTTCCAGGTCATCAGCAATGGAGAGTTTCAAGAAAGGCCGTTCGTCATCCTCGATCCGGATCGTCTGCTTGACTTCCCCATATTCATTCCCTTGTATAGTAATGACCGCCGTCGAGTCCGGATTGGCTTTCTGATCGTCTATCGGCTTTACGCTGAAAGAGGCACCCGACTGTCCTTCCGGAATAAGAACGCTCTCCGGGACGCTCAAACGCGACGGGTTCGAATTCGTAATCACGAAAGACTCTTCCGTAGAGCGATTTCCGCTCCGGTACACATAACAATTGATACCGGATCCAGCCGTTTCCAAGACGATATTCTTAGCCACCCTGAACGTCAACGTTTTCAGAAGGTTCAAACTTTTCACCGACAGGCTCGTGTTGTTGGCGGCATCCGCTTCCAACTCTCCGGCATCCGCGTTAGGGGTCAACTTGACCTTTACCCGTACATTCCCATCCAACCCGGGATATTCGTTCAACCGAAATTCCGCACTCCTGGACACTTGTCCGTTCGCAGGCAAAACTTCCCCGTAATTGAGATTTCCCAAATGGATTTCATTCTCATCATCAGCGCCGACCAAATAGACCGACTCTTTCCAACCCGCCTTGGTCGGTTGATTCCCGATATTACGGACTAACCAATTTGCTTCCACGATTTCTCCCGGCTTGACAACAGCCGAAGTCGAGGACACGCCAGACACTTCCAAATCCGGACGGTTGCCCCGGACAATTTCCACCTTGGTTTCACCAAGCGCACAATCAACTTTCTGTGCATTTTTTTTAACCAGTATAATATCCGTGATCTCAAACCGGATTGTCTGCCCTATCAACTCTTCCTTATCCTCGATCTTGACCTGAAAAGAAAGGATTTCCCCTTTCACCCCTCCGATCGCGCCATTGGATGCCGAGAAAACCATCAGCTTATAACGATTATTCGATAACCTGTTATAAGTCCCTACCACATCCGAAGGCATACGTTCGGATAGTTCCACGGCCAAACGTCCTTTCGTGTCCAAAACCGGCGATGTCTTGTCCGGGAAAACCAATTCGAACTCGATAGCGACCACCTCGTCGCTATTATCCAAATGAACGGGTATCGAAGCCGTCGATCCTGCGACAGCCTGCATCTCCGGAATATACAACTCGTTGCTTCCGGACGATTGGGCGAACCCCTGCCAAACCCAAAGCAGGAGTCCCCATATTATATATAATTGACGAAATTTCATGTGATTCAATTCATGTGATTCAACTTCTTATTAGTGACAGACATCCCTTTGTCCGTCCGAATCTCCACCCGGACGATGTAAACGCCATCCGGCAAACCGCGATAACAAGGGCGCAGGTCTTTCGTTCCGGCAGACAGGTCGGCCAACTGTTCGTGCTTCACGCACTGCCCGAACAGGTTATAAATCCGGACATGCCCTTCAAGCGCACCCGCAGGCATCACGACCGAAAGGTTGTCCTCGCGGGCAATCTCAGGCGTCTCGATCCCGGTCGCCACACCTTTCCGGTTCAACATGACCGGCACTTTGCCATTCTTGTCGCTGGCCACCGTAGCAGCCGACAAAGAGGCAGCTTCAGCCCCGATCATCGCTATTTCCGTTTCGCCCACCGGAAGCGTTTCGCCGGTCAACGACAAGATCAACACTCGAAGACCGTCAGGCGTGTCGCGCATGGTCACCATATAATCGGCAGAAACCAGCGGTTTGAATTGCGGACTCCTGCAATCATCCAGCAAAACATCCAACGCCGCAACCGGTACGGTTGTTTGCAAAAGCAATTTGCCCCCTTCAACCCGTAAGCTGTTCGGACTCTCCACTGCCGATTTCAACATTCCGTCCTTCATCACCGGAGCCTCCAACACCAAGTTGACGATCGACACGACATCCTGCACATTGATCGTGCCCGGCTGCTCATCCCCCACATAGGTATCGGCGGCCAATATATTGAACAACAAATCCGGATTATCAACCCCTTCCTTGTTCAAATCAATCCCCACCGCATGCTTTGCCGTCAACAAAGCGTCCAGCACATTGATCCGGTTCGGTTCCGAAAATTCATCCACACAAGCATCCCCTTCTTGCCACTTGACGGAAAATCCTTCTGCCCGGCTATCCTTGGCCGCTCCACCCGACTGTACCAATGCAATCGCTTCACCAGATGGCAACCGAAGATTGACTCCTCCTTGGCCGTTTTTGACCAAATAGCGTTTCGTTGCCGGGTCGTATGTAAACAATACCTCTCCTTTTTCTCCTTTGAAGTCAGGATAGGCGGTAAACGTTTTAGCCACCGAATCGTAACGGCTGATAGCAGGCAAGGCAAGTTCCGGATATTGCACCAAGTCGATCGGATCGATCCGGATCGCCTGTCCTTCCAAAACCAACTGCCCGACCGAGACATCCGGGGAAACGGAATCCAATCGGTTGCCGGAGAAATCGGCGAACTTCAGAGCCGGCAAAGCCTTGAGGTCCGGCACGTAACCGTCCAAATTCGTCCCTTGCATGCGAAGTTCCTCCAATGAAGCGTTCTGCTCTTCCAAAGACAGGACTTCATTCAAATCTCCCGCCATTCCGGAATTTTGCGACACATCCAAGCGAAGCAGGTTCGGAAGCCCGAAGACCTCCTGCGGCAACGTCCCACTCAAACCATTGCCCGGCAACGTGATCGCCACGACATGCCCCTCTTCATCAAACGACACGCCTTTCCAATCGCGGTCATTGGCCAACGTCTCTTCCATATTCCACTTTTCCGTCCACCCGTCTCCGCCGGTCTTTTCATACAACTGACGCAATATGGCAAGCTCCGTTTCCGGGATGTCCGGGATGATGCCGTCGATTTTCTCGAACTCTGCAAAAATCGGACTGCTCCATTGCCCCCTTTTATCTTTCACGCGGAAGAACAACGTATGAGGGCCATTCTCCAACTGCCTGAAATCCAAATTCAACGACAACACGCTTTCTGAAGAAGATACCGTTTGACGACCTTCAAAACCATCTTCGTCCACCCAATACTCGTAGCTTACGATTTCGTTCGGCTCCAATTCTTTCATGCAATAGAAATAATGAACAGCCGGACTGCTCCATTGCCCTCGTTTATCTTTGAAACGGACATTCAGGAAATGCATCCCCTCCGAAAGGGAGGCGACATCCAGCTCTTGGGAGAATACCCCATCGCTTTCCCCTCTCATGCAACCGGCATAATCCGTATCGAACCAATACTCGTAGCCGACAATCTCATTCGGATCTTTCACCGGCAGGTGATAAAAATAATGGACAGCCGGACTGCTCCATTGCCCCCACGAGTCCCTAAAACGGAAATTCAGCAGATGCATGCCCTCCGAAAGGTGCGACACCTCGATCTCTTGCGAGAATTGCCCGGCACAATCGCCCCCTTTCTTTCCATCGAAATCCATATCGAACCAATATTCATAGGCTTGGATCACATTCTTTTCCCTCACATTGAAATTATAGAAATACTTCGAAACGGGACTGCTCCATCGCCCGTGCGTATCTTTCGCACGGAAATTGAAGAGATGCATCCCTTCCGACAAAGACTCCGTTCTGATTTCGAAAGAAACCGTAGCCACACGGCCGGACGACGTGTTTTCCGAGACCTTGTTCTCGTAATCCGTATCCCACCAATATTCATACGTGCTTATCTCTTGCCCGAAAAGAAAAGAAGTCCAGCTACAGATCCATAACAGTATCCATATCTTTTTCATCCTGTATTCTTTTAGGTGAATTAATTCCCTGTGCTACAACCGTAATCTCGACTTTCAGCTTCCCCCCGGAAGTTTTTGTCGCGATATCCCGCTTGGTAATCTGAGGATGGGAAGGTGTAAAGGTAAAAGGCACATCACCTCCATAAATGCCTATTTCTTTACCATCGGCACCTACATATTTAGATTTGGCTTCTTCGGTCAGTTCGTATAGGTCGGTATCGCTATAACCTTTGTCTGATCCCCAAATTTCTGTTTTATTTGAATACCAGACATTTTCTTTAGACAAAACGTTATCGAACATCCTGTTATAAGAAGATAAACAGTTTTTCACCAAGCAGTTTTGATGCAAATAGTTAGAATTTGAACCTGTATTAAAAATACAATTCTCGAAGACTGCTATAAATTGAGAATAAGAATAATTCGCATAATGATGAATAATCGTATTTTGACATCTAATCGAAGAACCATTAGTCTCGCCAGCCAAGTAGCCAACAACCGAGTTCATAACAGAGAAATTCTCAGCCGTAGTCCCTACAGACAACTGATTCGCAATCCGGCAATGTTCCAACCGACTACCATTTGTCGTACTCTCAGAAAAAGAAACATTATCAAAACGACACCTTTTCACCACAAACCGGTTAATAGTCGCAGTTCCAGTCACCTTTAATTCGTTACAGGAATAAACCCCTTCCAATAAAAAGTCATCCGTATTGCCTTCCGAAAGGTTTATTTCTAATCTGTAATTCAAAATCGTCCGATACGATCCGTTATCCGGATCATTAATATAGCCGGCACCCTGTATTTTCAATGATTTTGTAATTGTAGGCACATTGAATGTTCCCGGTGATAATGTTATCAAGTCGCCGGTCTGCGCGGCATTATACGCTTCGACAAAGCTATCGGCGCCATAAAACACCTTTGATTCCTCTCCTGATTGCAGCGTAGCCACCATCATATCCTGAGCCTTTACGCCCATTGCACACACTAATACCAAAATTGAAAATAAAATTCGTTTCATCCTTTTATATATTTTAAATTATTTTGCAATAGACCGGAGATCATCTCCCCTCTTAAATAATTTTCAAATATATAAACCATCCATAACTTCCACAATCGGTTAAAACCTCAAACGAGGACAAAGGTTGCATTGCGTCGTTAAGCGGTATAGAATAGCGGACAAACACAAAATTTAATTTCCCGGACAACATGAAAAACATCGTTGCCCGGAAGATAATATATCTTACATCGATAA
>ENA-ORTG01003626-ORTG01003626.1-human-gut-metagenome-genome-assembly--contig:-NODE-3626-length-10760-cov-11.403643_pt1 | contig 10760 bp, 7 predicted proteins | sample MGYA00241906_ERZ509176 | MGnify/ENA primary metagenome ERZ509176 (study PRJEB26280, sample SAMEA2338811) | human gut metagenome | biome: human gut; feature: human-associated habitat; material: faeces... | reverse complement strand
ACGGAGCTTGGAGGCAGTTTGCCCGCGGTTCTGTTTCGCAAGCCTAATGTAACAGCCTATTTTCACCCTGTAAATGGGTTTTGGAAGTCTGTAACAGAAGTGCAAGAAAAGCGCGATATTTGGAAAATTCGCCACAATTACACGATCATAAATCGTAATTTTACGGTTTCTCGTTTTCGCCGCCCTCCGGCAGCCGATACCGCTTTCCGACCCGGACCAACTCGCCCCGTTCCACCATATGCTTCAGAATATTTGTGGCCTGATGCGGAGTGATGTGCAGGAGCTCCACAAAAGCCTGGCGGCTTCCGATCCCATGCTTTTTCAGGTAGTCCTCTATGACAACAAGCTGATTCTCAGGCGCTACCACGCTTCCCTTCGGGTAATAGCGGACACCCACTTTTTCCAACCGGCCACTGTCCGCCAGGCGGTTTAGATAGGTCCACGCCGTATTTTCCGACACATGCAGCAGCTTCATAACATCTTCCCGTACCAATGATCCCTGTTTTTCCGCATGAGCCGTCAAAATCTCACCGGTTCTCTGTGCTGCCGCCCAGGAGCACAGTGTGCGCAGGCTAAAATGCTCAAGTCCGCCCCGGATCATGGCGGTACGGGAAACAACTGAAACCCGGGAAAGGTCAATGGGATGCCCCGTGGTGGGGGCCACAAACACCTGCGGTTCATTCAGGGGCTTCTGTCGGTCCCACACCTCTCCCAAAAGCCGCTGCATACGGGTACCCATATCAATGTCACGGTTGGGAAGGTGGATATGTCCGGTTTTAAAATCCACCTGATCCCAAGTGAGCGCTGCAACCTCGCCGGGCTGCATCGCCAGTTGCCAACACATCCAAATAGCAAGGCCCGCCGTAGAGCTTCCTTCCTGCTGGACGATCCGCCAAAGCAAATACTCGACCTCATCTTTTCCGCCGGAAACAGCAAAATTCTGATCCTGTTTCCCCTTTAAACAAGAGCCAAACTGTCCGCGAAGCGACGAAACCGCCAATCCGCTGACCTTAGCTGCGTATGCCCAGCCGTGGGCCTCGATCTGCCGGAGCAGCCAGTCATGACGCAGATCCATGAGGCTAACTTTCTGGCCCTCACTGTCCAAGGCGTTCTTCGCCAGCCGGGAAACATTTTCCGGCGTCATGGGCTTTTTACCCCGGTCGGCGATCAGCACCCGGTCAGACACGGTTCTGTACTTCTCGTAGCGTTTCTGCAAGCAATCTGCCACAGACGATTCCTCTGGAACCGTCCGTTGCTGAATGTCTGCAAAAGCGCTATGAGCAGTATAGCACTATATTCTCCCCTCCTCCGACAGCCTCATCAAGTGCCTGACCATCTTCAATATGCCCTTCACCTTCTTCAAGGGAATGCTGGATGTGGTCCTCTGCTTCTTGATCTACAAGCCCCTCTCTCCCCTGCTGCACAAGTAAACTGATCCGCACATATCGATCCTCAAAGCCGATGCGGTCCCTTTCGGGGCTGCATCGGCTTTCTTGTCATGTGTCTTTGATGGGTCTCAAATCCACTTGATTTATAGCGAACGATACACTATTATGTATAATGCAATATAACTTTTGAAAGAGTAATCGGATAGGTAGGCCCTGTCCGCTGAGTAAAGGAGGATCATAGGTGGTTCGCATCATTGTGTTTGTACCATCACCAGATATGCTGAAGCCTGTCCAGCAGCAGGCTGCGGAATGGGAAAATGATGAGATCAGCATCAATGTGGTGCACCGGTTCGGTACGCCGGAGATCCTGTATCAGCTGGATAACTACGATGTGATCGTAGCCCGAGGCATTACTTATAACAAGATCTGCAATATCTATCCGGAAAAACACATCACCCGGCTGCGGTTTGACGGCATGGATCTGGTTGAAGCTCTGTTTCAGTGCCGGAACACCTACCATCCTCATCACATTGGCCTTTGTCTGGGCCGGGACCGGCTTCAGGACCTGCTTCCGGAATTGGAAGAACTCAGCGACGCCCGCATTTCGTTGTACGATGTACAGGACGAGGAAAGCGCCAGAGACGCAGTGAATGCCTGCCTGCGGGATGGTACGGACGCCATCGTCAGCGGCGGCACGGTATCCAACCTTTGCAGGGAGCGGAACATCCCCTGCACCTATATCCATATGCGGATGGAAACTGTCCGGCAGGCCACTCTGGAAGCCATCAAGGTTGCTCACAGCATGAACTTAGAGCGCACAAAGAGCCATATTATCCGCACCATCCTCAACAGCAGCGAGGACGCCGTTCTTGCTTTGGATGAAGCCGGAAAGCTTCTGGAGGCCAATGACCAGGCCTATCGATTGTACGGTCTGGCCTTCCTGTCGCAATGGCGAGGCACCCCCATCACAGACATCCGGCCGGATCTCTCCTATATCGGCAGCCGGACCTCTCCCTGCAAGGATGGCGACGAGGAAGTGATCAGCATCAACGGCCAGCGCTATATGGTAAAATACCGGCTCATCAGCGGCGAGACCTCTGCCATTGGTACCCTGATCACCACCTCCTCCGCCTCCCGGATCCTGCAAGAGGAACAGCATATCCGAAAGGGTCTGGTACGGCGTGGTCTGACCTCCAAATACACCTTCCGGGACATCATCGCCGTCAGCGAGCGGATGTGCAGCAAGGTTGACATGGCCAAAAAGTTCAGCCGGGTCAATTCCAATGTACTGCTCACCGGTGAGACCGGCACCGGCAAGGAGCTTTTCGCCCACAGTATCCACGCTGCCAGCGCCCGAGCCGAGCAGCCCTTTGTTGCTGTGAACTGCGCGACTCTGCCGGAAAATCTGCTGGAAAGCGAGCTTTTTGGCTATGAGGCAGGCGCCTTTTCCGGCGCGTCCCGCGAAGGTAAGACCGGCCTTTTTGAGCAAGCTCACCACGGTACCATTTTCTTAGATGAGATCGGTGAAATCCCAGTAGCTCTTCAGGCGAAACTACTGCGTGTTCTCCAGGAAAAAGAAGTGCGTCGAGTCGGCAGCACCAATGTGATCCCCATTGATGTGCGGGTCATTTCTGCTACCAATGTCAACATTCAACAGCAGATCCAGCAGGGGAAATTCCGCAGCGACCTACTCTACCGCCTCAATACCCTTGAGATCCATATTCCCCCTCTGCGGGAGCGGCCCGAAGATATCCTCCCTCTGATCGAGCACCAGATGCGGATCATCGCCGCCGAACAGGGCACCACGCCGCCTGAACTGACCCCGGAAGCTCAGGAACTGTTGAAGCAGTACCGCTGGCCCGGCAATGTCCGGGAACTGCGGAACATCTGCGAGCGCATCGTAGTGATGAGTTCTTCCCGCACCGTTGATCAATCCACCTTGATGGACCTCCACATTTTCCGGGAACTGCCGCCGGAGCCTGCCGGACAGCCGGCGTCTCCGTCAGAGTCCCTTCCGGTGATGCTGCCGCAGGTCATTCGAAAAAAGGATCTGGCCAAGGAGCTGGGCGTCAGCCGTACTACCCTCTGGCGTATGTCCAAACGGCTGGAGCAGCAGAAAGAACAGCAGACCTGATCCCCCATTCCCGGCCCCATGATGAGGCCGGGAATTTTCTTGCCCACTCAGCTATTTCCTTTGTGGTTCGGATATCCGATTTCTTTTTATGTGAAACACTATAAAACATATTGTTTCATAGTGTTTCTTCTCGTTTCATTTATTGAGCGCTTTTCCTGCTTAAACGTGACTTTTCGAGCCTTTTCTTTGTGCAGAACGTTTAAATGGCAATTTTGATTTTCACTAATATTGACAAAATTTTCACCTTTCCGTCAGAGTGGCACGTTTTTTTGCTTGTTATTCTTGTGAATTTTATTTGCAGGTTATACCTGTCCTGCAAAACTGGAAAGCTATGGAGGTATTTTATATGAGTGAAAAGCCCATTCTCGGCATCCTGCTGGGCAACTCCGCCGGCGTTGGCCCGGAGCTGGTGGCCATGCTGGCTGTGAAGGACTATTACGCTGATTACTGCCGGCCCGTGATCATCGGTGACTTGCGGATGTTTGAGCACGGCCTGAAGGTCGTGGGTGGTGACGTGCCCCATTACGTCATCGACGACCTGAGCCAGTGCGACTGGTCCAAGGGCTACCCCGTTCTGGATCTGAAAGATCAGGATCCCGATCAGGTGGTTTACGGCGAAGCCAACGCCTACTGTGGCGCCGGCGATCTCAAGCAGCTGGATACTGCCATTGAACTCTGCAAGGCCGGTAAGATCGAGGGCATCGTCTTTGGCCCCCTCCACAAGGGCGCTATGAAGATGGCCGGTATGCACTATGAGAGTGAGCACACTTATTTTGCCCATGCCTTTGACCTCAAGACCCCCTTCTGCGAGGTCAACATGATGGACGATCTGATGACCGTCCGCACCACGAGCCATGTGCCCATCAGCGAGGTCAGCGGCATGATCACCGAGAGCAGCCTGCGTGAGGCCATCGAGCTGGGCGAGATCACCGGTGAGAGCCTGGGCCACAAGCCCCGCATCGCCGTGGCTGCTCTGAACCCTCACTGCGGTGAGTTCGGTCTGTGCGGCCGCGAAGAAGTGGATGTGATCCAGCCCACCATCGAGAAGGTGGTCAAGGAAACCGGTTGGAACGTCACTGGTCCTTACTCCGCCGATACCCTGTTCATCAGCGCTCTGAAGGGCGACTTTGATGTGGTGGTCACCATGTATCACGATCAGGGTCAGATCGCTCTGAAGCTGGTGGGCTTCCAGCGCTGCATCACCGTGGCTGGCGGCCAGCCCTATCCCATCGCCACCTGCGCCCACGGCACTGCCTTCGACAAGGTAGGCAAGGCCAGCGTTACCACCGACTCCTTCGAGCGGGCCGTCCGCACCACCGCTCAGATGGCTCTTGCTAAGCGCACAAAGGCCAACGGCTGATTTTTGATCTGCAAAACAAAGAAAGAGGGATTTATTTTGGAGAATAAAAAGAAAGGCTTGAACCTGCGGGCTATCATTCCCCTGGCCACCGCTATCGTATCTCTGGTATTCATCGTCGTAGGCCTGAAGGATTACGGCTTCTGGAAGGCACAGCCTACCCCCGGCTTTTTCCCCATCATCATCGCCGTGGTGCTGTTGGCCGCCAGCGTTGCCTGCTTCTTTCAGATCGTCAAGGATAAGGACAGCGCAGACGTCAGCTACAACCGCAATGAGCTGCTGGTGATGCTGGGTGCCGCTGCCATCATTCTGTGCACTTCTCTCATCGGTCTGGTGCCCAGCTGCCTCATTTATATCCTGCTCTGGCTCAAGCTGGTAGAGCACGCTCCCTGGAAAGCGATCATCACCATCGAGATCATCATGGCCGCCATCATTCTGGGCGTATTCACCACTTGGCTGCAGATCCGCTTCCCTGTTGGTCTGCTGGGTTCCCTGCTGGGTCTGTAAGGAGGTAGAAAAGCTATGCTGCAAAATTTCGTTTCTCTGCTCTCCGGCTTCCAGGTGGCTCTGGCGCCTGAGAACATCGGTGCCTGTCTGCTGGGCGCTGTCCTGGGTCTGGTCGTGGGCGCTATGCCCGGTATCGGCTCTCTGGCGGGCTGCGCACTGCTGCTGCCCCTGACCTATAAGTTCAACCCCACCACCGCGATCATCATGCTGGGCGCTCTGTACTATTCCAACATGTACGGCGGTTCTTTCAGTGCCATTCTGCTGAACATCCCCGGTGACTCCCCGGCCATCACCACCGCTCTGGACGGCTATCCCATGGCGAAAAAGGGCCGTCCCGGTCAGGCTCTGATGGCTGCTAACCTGGCAAGCTTCATCGGCGGCACCATCGGTATCCTGATCCTGACCATCACCGCCTCCGGCCTGGCCTCTCTGGGCCTGAAGTTCGGCTACGCGGAAATGACGCTGATCCTGCTGATCGCCATGACCTCTATCAGCTGGCTCATCGGTGAGAATCCCATCAAGGGCATTGTCATCACCATGCTGGGTATTCTGGTGGCCTCCATCGGTATGGACACCCTGTCCGGTGCGCCCCGCTTTGAGTTCGGTAGCATGTATCTGCTGGGTGGCGTCCCCTTCACCCCCTTCATCATCGGCTGCGTGGGTTTCGCTCAGGTCATCAAGCTCATCAATGAGCGGGAAGCTGACGATGCCAAACGTCACAACGAGGACAGCAAGGCCAAGCTCTCCATTCGCTCTTCCATGCCGACCGGTCATGATATTAAGCGCATCCTGCCTCCTATCCTCCGTTCCGGCGTAATGGGCACCTTCGTGGGCGTTCTGCCCGGCTCCGGTGCGACCACCGGTTCCATGGTGGGTTACGCCATGCAAAAGAAGTTCAAGAGCGAGGAGCCCATGGGCACCGGCGCCATCGAAGGCATCGCTGCTTCCGAGGCCGCCAACAATGCCGCTGCCGCAGGCGCCTTTGCTCCCCTGCTGGCTCTGGGCATTCCCGGCTCCGGCACCGGCGCCGTGCTGCTGGGCGGCCTGATGATGTGGGGTCTGAATCCCGGCCCTTTGCTGTTTGATTCCAATCCTGAGTTCTGCTGGGGCCTGATCTCCTCCATGTATGTAGCCAATGTGTTCACACTGCTGGTGTCCATTCTGGTGATCCCCTTCCTCATCAAGATCCTCAGCGTACCTGTCAAGTATATGATTCCCATCATCACCTGCGTGTGCATTGTGGGCGCTTATTCCACCAGCAACTCCATGTACGGTGTGATCATTATGTTCATCTCCGGCATCGTGGGCTATCTGCTGAATAAAAACGGCTTCCCCACCGCTCCTATGCTGCTGGCTTTCGTGCTGGCGCCCATGCTGGAGAAAAATATGCGTAAGGCATTCATCGCTTCTCAGGGCAGCCTGAACATTTTCGTGGATTCCACCCTGAAACTGGTGCTGCTGGCTGTCTTCCTGGTGCTGATCCTGACTCCCGTAGTCAAGAGCATCCTCCGGAAAATGAAGGCCGGTAAAGCCCAGGCATGATCCTCCCATTCCCTAGTTTTCCAAAAAATGGAAATATATTTGAAAAGAAGGAGAAACACATTATGAAAAAACTCATGGCTCTGTCTCTCGCTCTGCTCATGACCCTGTCTCTGGTTGCCTGCGGCAGCAAGACCGAGCAGCCCTCCACCGGCAGCAACTCCAGCGATGCCGAGGCCACCGGCTTTGTCCCCTCCAAGAACGTTACCTGGATCTGCACCTCTTCCGCAGGCGGCGGCTCCGACATCTTCTCCCGCCAGATCGCTGACATCATGAAGAACGAGGATCTGGTCAACGGCCAGACCATCGTGATCTCCAACGAGACCGACGGCTCCGGCGAAGTCGGCCGCAACAAGGTTGCCACCATGAAGGCTGGCGACGCTGACTACACCCTGCTGACCTTCAACTCCGGCGACCTGATGCCCATGGTCCAGAACACCAAGAACCGTTCTTCCAACTTCCGCATCCTGGCTATCATGGCTGTTGACAAGCAGCTGATGTTCTCCTGCCCCGCTTCTGACGCCAAGACTGACTATGCCAAGGCCGGCGGCGATCAGAACGACTTTGCTGCCGCTATCGAGGCTGCCAAGAACGGCACCTTCGTGGTGATCGGCGGTTCCAAGGGCGATGACATCACCACCTATCAGAAGCTGCTGGCTGAGGTCGGTCTGACTGAGCAGCAGATGGGCTACATCACCTATGACTCTACCTCCGACGCCATCACCGCTGCTCTGGGCGGCAACGTGGACTTCGTGATCTCCAAGCCCGCCGCTGCTTCTCAGTATGTGGAGTCCGGCGACCTGCACGCTGTTCTGGCTCTGTCCACCGAGCGTTACACCGGCAATCTGGCCGATGCTCCCACCCTGTCCGAGATCGGTGATTACAACAACGTGGAAGTTCCCGTGTGGCGCGGTGTTGCCGCTCCCGCCTCCATGAGCGACGCGGCTGTGGCTTTCTGGTCTGACGCTCTGGGTAAGGTCTCTGCTTCCAGCACATGGCACACCGACTATCTGGAGAAGAACCAGCTGATCGACGAGTATAAGGATACCGCTGCTGCTACTGAGTATGTCACCGCTTACGAGGCTGACTTCATGGCTGCCAACGGCATCAACTAAACAGAAATTCTCTTTCGGGCAGGCCCATGTGATATGCTCCCTCTATGAGCAATGTTATTAAGATATGAAAGTGCCTTATCCGACGCGGACAGAAAACGAGGCTTGCGTTTTGACCCACACTATGACCCACGAACAGAAAAATCGGGGCGGAAACAACGGAGAAAAGCGTATCTGCGGGTGAGGAAATCATGCGGCAAACCCGCTTTATTCTCCCAAAATTCGGCAGAAGGCATCCCTATCGAATCTTCACACGCATGAGGCCACTGGTTCGAGTCCAGTAGTCTCCACCAAAAATCACCGGAATCGATTGATTCCGGTGATTTTCTTTCGCAATTCGCAACTTTTTCTGGCGCTTAATTTTTGCCGTTTCTTCAAGACTCACAACCTGACCCACACGGGGAAAGGTGTGGAAAGTACCGGACAGGGCCAGACAGAAAATTTTCTGTCTGGCCCTGTGTTTTTTGCCGCACTTACCGCATCTGCTGGCTGATTACCCCACCGATGGTGTCTGCAGCATCTTGCTTCATCTGGGCCGTGGCGTGGGTGTAGGTGTTCAACGTGAACCCGGCTGAGTAGTGTCCCAGCGCACCGGACAGCGTCTTCACGTCCACGCCGCTTTTCAGGGACAGCGTGGCGAAGGTGTGTCTGAGATCATGGAATCGAATGTGCTCCGCACCGATGGCCTTCAGAATTTTATCGTGCGTCCGGCGGAAGGCGTCCGGGTCATACATGGTTCCGGTCTTGGGCGACGGGAACAGATATGGGTTGCGAGGGTGCTTTTTGTGCTCGGCAATCAGCAGGTCGACTGCCTGCTGAGGGAGAGCCAGCGTTCGCACGGAGTTGCGAGTTTTCGGCGGACTGACCACCAGTTCGCCGTTGATGCGGTTCACCTGTTTCGTGATAGAAAGCGTTTTGCTCTCCGTATCCAAGTCTGCCCATTGGAGGGCCAGCAGTTCTCCCCGCCGCAGGCCGGTGGTCAGTTCCAGATAGAAGGCCGCAAGAAGGCCCCGGCGCTCCGCTTCCGCGAGATACATCCCGATTTTTTCCTGCGGCAGGATCTTCATTTCCCGTTTCTCAAGCTGGGGCAGCTTGCAGCCCTGGGCAGGATTGCTGAGGATCAGCCGCTCCGCTACTGCCTGCTCCAAGCAGTTGTGCAGCAGCGTGTGGACGCCGCGCACCACTCTGGGGCTGAGACTTTTGTCCTTGAGTTCGGGAAAATTCTTGCGCTGAACTCGACCGCTCTTTTGGAGGTTGTTGTAGAACCGCTGGATCTGAATGGTGGTCAGCTTGTCCAGCGAGACGTCCCCAATTCCGGGTACGATATGGTTCTCGATGTAGTTGGTGTAGTACGCCTTTGTGTTGGGTCGGATGCGCGGTTCGGCGTAGACCTCGTACCATGTCCGCACCCACGATGCCACAGTGTAGCTGCCAACTTTTGATACGTCTAACTTTTGGCTTTCGCTGATCGCAGACTTGAGCTTTTCCTTGACCTCGGTCTGCGTCTTGCCCAACACGTTCTTGATGATGCGTTTTCCGCTCTCTGGGTCATAGCCCGCTGTGTACCGGCCCTCCCAACGGCCGTCTTTTCGCTTTCGGATATTGCCCTCGCCGTTTGCTCGTCTTTTTGGCATGGTATCGACCTCCTTTGCCAACGAACAATACCGTAAACAGCAGAGGAAAGCTATCGGAAAACCGAACTGTTATCAGAAAGTTATCATTTGCGCTGGATGCCCTATCTTTGTCTATTGCGACGCAATTTCTGCGCTGCCGGGGGCGTTCTCTTTAGTCACAGCGGTGCAATTTTTGAACGGATGAAAAGTCCTTTTTATTGACTGGTACAAAATAAGCATAGCACCCGAAGCGCAAATGAAGCCTCGGAGGCTATGCTTATTTTTGTTATAATGGGAGGGCAATGGATGGACGGTTTCTTTGGTGAGCCAAGCGCTCGGGCTGTAAACAGTCCTCCGTCCTCTTGTTATAAAGATTCGATTGAGCAGGTTGCTCCGGCTATGCCGCGTGCGCGTCACGAACCAATTTGAATCGTAATAAGCCGGTGCGGAAGCATTGCAATATTTTATCAGGAAAGAAGGAATGCCCATGCTCAGTATCGGGATCGATGTGTCCAAAGGAAAAAGTACCGTGTGCGGAATGAAGCCGGGAGGAGAAATCGTGTACACTCCGTTTGAAGTTCAGCACACGAGGGAAGGGATGTCGGAGCTGGTTTCGCTGCTGCGCGGCAGCGGCGAAGAGGTTCGTGTCGTTCTGGAAAGCACCGGCAGCTACCATTGCCCGGTGGTGGCCGCATTGTTGGAGAACGGAATATTCGTCTCCGTTGTCAACTCGCTGCGGATGAAGCGGTTTTGCTCACAAAGCATCCGCAGGGTGAAGACCGATCAAATCGACGCCATGCAGATCGCTTTGTACGGCCTGGCCTATTGGCAGGAGCTTCAACCGACCAGACTGCCAGAAAATACATATCGGGAGCTTCAGCTCCTGGCGCGGCAATACTACCAGATGACCTCCCTCCTGATCAAAGCGAAGGTCGATTTTAACGCCCTCTGTGACCAGGTTTTGCCCGGTATGCAGGAGCTCATGAGCGACCATGCCGGACGGCACAAGCTTTCGGACTTTGTCCTACGGTATCATCACACCGCTCACATCCTCAAAATGGGAGAAACGCGCTTTCGGAAGGATTATTGCAAATGGGCGGAAAAAAAGGG
>ENA-ORTG01003625-ORTG01003625.1-human-gut-metagenome-genome-assembly--contig:-NODE-3625-length-10767-cov-2.571135_pt1 | contig 10767 bp, 4 predicted proteins | sample MGYA00241906_ERZ509176 | MGnify/ENA primary metagenome ERZ509176 (study PRJEB26280, sample SAMEA2338811) | human gut metagenome | biome: human gut; feature: human-associated habitat; material: faeces... | reverse complement strand
TTTCGAATGCACTGACCAAAACAGGACAGAAGCAGAGCTACAATCTTGAAGAAATTAATACAGAAGCAGATGGAGTGAGCCTGAAATATAAAGGAAACTCCCTGAAACTGATTCCGGAAAAGACAGAGATGGGTCAGACTCTGAAGGCACAGGTCAATGAAGGAAAAATGCAGGATGCATTCTGGGACGACGAGAACCAGTGCTTCATATTTAAAGATGAAAGATTTGGTGATTTGACGTTTGATGCCTACAGATACAATAATGCACAGTATCTGGCGATATATGACGGTGAAATGACCTGGGATTTCTATAAGGAAGATTCTGCATCCGGATACGTCTTTATGAACCAATACGGAAAAATTGATGAGATCAACAATGCACCGGCAGTTCTCAAAGGATATGAACGTATTTTGTCAGGCAGAGGATATATATGGGGCAGAACGATTCCGTTATTATCAGGAACTGTTTTGTGGGGCAGCGGGCCGGACACATTTATCATGAAGTTTCCACAGACGGATTATGTGATGAAAGCAAATACTGCACTGAGCATGTATCAGCAGCTTCCGACAAAAGCACACAGTATGTATCTGCAAAGTGCTTTGCAGACAGGAGCTCTTTCGGTAATCTGTCTGCTGATATTTTTCCTGCATTATATGGTAACGGCATTACGAAACAGAAAAACAGAAACAAATAAAGAAAAATCAATATTCCGGACAGGAATCCTTCTGAGTGTGATGGGATTCCTGATCATGGGAATTACAAATGATTCCAACCTGGCAGTATCACCGATGTTCTGGTGCATACTGGGAATGGGAATCGCAATGGAAACAGAAACCTTCCACAGCTGATGTGGGAGGTTTTTCTTGTTTAGAAAAAGCTGACAGGAAAGAGATGCTTGTACAAATTCTACAAAAGAAGTGTGTAAAGATTGTGGAATATGACATGATGGACACAAATAATAACAAATTGTATAATAAAATTGGAGTTTTTCTAACAAAAAGGAGGTACAAGTGTATGAAGAGAAAACGCCTTGCGTTGCTGCTGGCGATCGCGATGACTGTTACGAGTCTGGACAGCACTGCGATGGTTGCCAGTGGCGCAGATTTTTCCTCGGAACCGATAGTGGAAGAGGAAGTCAGCACACAGGCAGAAGAAGAGTCCCAGCCTGTTGCTGAGGAAGAAGAGAATATAGAATTCTCAGACAGTGATGAAGCAGAAATAGATTTTTCTGCGGATGAAGCGACAGAGGAGAGCGCTGTACAGGAGACACCGGATGAGGTGGAAGTACAGAAAGAAGAGAACTCGGACGAGGAAGCTTTTAGTGACAGTAATGAAGTGTCAGTGGAAACTTCAGATGGAACAGAGGCATTTTCAGAAGAAAGCTCGATAGTTCCGGCTGATGAGGATATCTTACATCTTCAGGTGGATGGAACCTCTAACGTAGAGGTGACAGAAGCGGATAAAGTGTTCTGGTATGATTATACACCGGAAGAAACAGGCGCTTATGTGATTTCCTCGATAAGCGAAGGTTTGGATCCGAAAGTGTTTCTGTTTGATAAACGGGATGTAACAGATATAGATACAGAGAGTATAGGTTCGAATGATGATGCCAATGATGAGGCTGAAGGAAACAACCGTTATGATTTTCGCCTGGCATATACCCTGCAGGCAGGAACTACATATTACTTCTGCATAAGAAATATAAATGAACAATTGGGAAGTCTGCAGATTAATTTCAAAAAGCAGCCGGCTATAGGGAATATTTCTGTATCTCTTTCACAGGACAGTCCTGTTGCAGGTTTTGATAATTTTGCATCTGCATTAAGCAATTGTGAGATGACAGTAACTTATACAGATGGTACGGAAATGCTTTATAATGCCAATAACTGGGCGGGATATACAACAATTGATTCATATGGAAATTCAATTTCTCCTGTCTGGAAAAGAAATGGAGAAATAATAGATATTGATGAGCCTAATGCAAATGAGGAGTATTTCGCAGAAAGCGAGTATACCCTTCAGTATGTAACCGGAAGTGAGGAAGACGGTACTCTGGTTTCCAGTGAGGAGGTAACGATAAATCCTGTATCACCCGAAACGATGGATCGATACATGGGCGAACTCAGTGAAGGTGAGAACACAGAACTGAATCATTATGGGTCGGAAGATGTTTTCAAATTTGTTCCGCCAAGCTCCGGAACATGGTCATTTATCTATGACGGTTATGATTACAGAGGAATGACTGTCAAAAAGAAAAATGAAGATGGAAGCTATACAACGCTGGAGCAAAGCAGTCCTGTTTGTGAACTTGAAAAAGGTGTGACATATTACTTTGTGTTCTATGTGTGGGATGAGTCCATAAAGGTTACAAAACTGGATGGTAGTACTTCTGTCTCGGCCAATATGGATAATGTAAAAAAAGATTTTATTTACGGGTTAGACTATGTGTTTTTATCAGGAGCAGAACTGACTATTAAATATAACGATGGAGAATCCGAAACAGTTACATTTGGAAATGCTATGAAATTGTATGATTCCAGAGGGAATCTGTACAGTTATCGCTTTTATAACGCAGATGTTTCAGATGAATCTCAACGGCAGGAATATGACCCCGGTTCAGCACCTCTGGAAACAGGTACTTTTAAACTGTATTTTACACAGAATGGTCAGAAACTTGACGGAGAATATGAAATTACCATATCTAAGCCGGAACTATCCAGTTTCACTAAATTATCAGAAGGGCTGAACGAAAACATCAGCAGTCCCAAGAAGGAATATGCGTGGTACACATTTACGCCGGCGAAAACAACAAAGTACCGTTTCTGGCCGGTTAATTCCGTGCGTGTATATGAAGTAAATGGAGATAATATAAATCATATAAATTCAGAAGATAGCGACTGTGTTTTTAGTCTTAAAGCAAAGTACACATATTATGTAGGTTTCAGTGGAAATGTGTATATCAAAGCTCAGGACAGAGATGAAAACACCATGGATCTTCAAATCAGTGATGTTTCTCTTACAGGGATTTCTTTTACCAGTAATGAAATTACCGGACGTATTGGTGTGGATGATCTCAGCGTACATGGCAGAGTACCTGAGGGCGAACTCAAAATGACATTTGCGGACGGCAGTGAGTCAAGTATAAAACCTGTTTTGGGAGAGAGTACCAGTGTTGATTATGGTTATGAGATCGAGACACAGATTCGAGATGTCGAAAACAAGTTATTTACGTTTACAGACAAAGATGGAGTTGGAATCTCGATTCCGGAGGGAACATATACACTTAAATTTGTTGCGAAAGATCGAAATGTAGATGATGAAAATGCAGATGAAGGAAATACGGATGAAGGAAATACGGATGAAGTTAATGTTATTGAAAGTAATGAAGTAATCTTCAATGTCAAAAGTCCGGCAGCAGAGGATTTCCCGCAATTAACTCTTGGCAGAAATGAAAATATTCAGATTGGCTCATATGATTATAGTACAAGTGCTGGTGCAGACGACATGATCTGGTATGCGCTGCAGGTTGAAAAAGCAGGTGTTTACCAGATGAAATTCCTGTGGAAAAATAACACACTTTTTGATGAAACGGTAGTAGCTAACTGGAAAAAACTTGAGGATGGAAAAATGCAGGATGTTGAAATAGAAAAAGCATCTTCATGTAGCTATTATCTGAATGAGGGAACTTATCTGGTGCGCTGGTATGCGAAATGGGTGGATGATCCTTCAATAATCAATGTTGATATTTCCAAAATTTCAACAGTAGAAAAAGTAGAACTTCAGTCATGGGCACCGGAAAAACCTGAGTTTATAGCAGGTATTGAATCACCGGATCTTGATGGACTTAAAGTCAGGGTTACTTATGATAATGGTGATACACGCGAATTTGATCTGAAAGATAATATGGATGATAATGACCGATGTCTGAATTATGACATTTACAGACGGGGTGAGGACGGAGAGTACCAGGAAGTAGCACAGGATGAAATGACGGAAGGCACTTATTATTTCCGGGTATCTTTTGGTGGTAAATTTGCTGATGAGGTAATTCCGCTGACTCTGAAATCTATGGAGAGCAGCAAGGACGCACACCTTGATCGTGAAGTATTTATGACATGGGTTAAAAATAAGGGCAAATTTTTATTAAAATACAGTGCAAACGAAACCGGACGCTATGAATTCCGGTTCAATATTCCGTTGTCAGATGCAGAGCTTTATATGGCAAATGGTGACATAGTGCGTGATACTTCTATGGACAAGTACAGTTGCTATGCAAATCTGCAGGAAGGAACGGCTTATTATCTGTATGTTCATACAGACAAATATTGTAAAGAAATGCAAGTTTCTGTATCTAGGCTGACAAGACCGACAAGTCTTAAGGCAAATGCACGTAAAACCAATTACATTGCAGGTATCGATCCGTTTAACGTAAGAGATATGGAAACAGAAATCACATACAGTGATGAGACGTCCCGAACTGCCAGAGGATGTGATTCTGTAAATGGTTATAATATTAACTACAAGGTTGAAAAAGGCGATGACAGTGTTGCAGAGGGGAATACATTGTCTGCGGGTACCTGGACAGTAACACCGTATCTCAGTGTCAGCGTGGGATCAGGAAGCGCAATTGCGAAGGACATGGAAGATATTCCTGTGGCATCTACAGAGATTACGGCAGATTTCCTTGATCAGGATAAACTTACTACATTAAAAGAAGATGAATGGATTCCTTTACAGAATACTGCAGGAAACAGGAAGTTTTATTTATTTACCCCGAATGAGAGTGGAATGTATGTATGCGATCGACAGGACAAATACGTCAATGCATCCATTGGATTCTACAATAGAGGTGAAAAACAATATGAACTTCTTGGCTGGGATGAGGTAAACCTGGAAAAAGGAAAAACATATCTGGCATGTGTTGTGACCAGAGATGAAGTGCAGATGATGATCAGTCACAGCACATCGACGACGGATCCTGATGAATCACAGAAAGCAGAGGTAACCAATAATATAGAGCTTTCTGATGGAATGAAAAAACTTGTTTCTATTGGTACAGAAGCATTCAGGCATGATGTTGAGACAAGACATTGTATAAAAGCTACTTTTACTCCGGAGAGTACTGGATGTTATCAGATAAAAACATCAAAGTGGATGGATTATGTAGACACGTGTGTGACATTATATGACAGTGAATATGAAGAAGTAGCGGTGAATGATGATGGCAGCGAAGATAATCACTGTTTACTGACAGTACAGCTTGAAGCAGGAAAAACATATACATATGAAATATATAATTTTAATGATGAGGAGACAATACCATTTTTCCTGCATTTCAATAAGACAGAGATGTATTCAGTCAGTGATATGAAGCTGGTTCCGAAGGAAGGTGTAAATACAGAAGAAGCTTCTGTGGTTGATCCACTGGCGAAATATTATCAGTTACAGGTGACTTATAAGAAGAAATCTGGGGATAATGAAACTGCCAATGATACTGATACCAAAACAGAAGTATATGAGCTCCCAGACAATGGAGAGTTATTCACAGATAAGTATGGTAATCATTTTAAATCCCGCTATACAGAGGAAACGAAATTAGAGGAAGATTTTGAATACAGTCTGAATGTTATGGCGTACGATGCCACGGAAGATGTGTATGACGGTGATGCCGGGAATCCGTATGTTTTGACGGCAGCGGTAAAAGGTCTGAATACTTTGACAGAATTGGAGACTGGAAAGCCTTATCCAGTTCCGGTGAAGGCAAGTCAGTGGTATCGCTTCACTCCTTCTGAAGACGGAGAGTATATCTGCAGATATAAGGAAACAAATCCGCAGACAGTAGGCATTCTGGTAGCTGAGCCGAAAACTTATAATGGAAATCTGTATACAGAGGATTGCCATGAAAATGCGGAAGGCAGCAACACGTTTTCTGTACAACTGAAAAAAGGTAAGACATATGTAATTGCTGCGAATGGATGGTATAATGACGAAAACGATGGTTTCGCCATCGTAAAGGCAGAAAAGGAAGTGAATGGTCTGGAAGTTGTATCGGGACCTGACAATTATACCATCATGCCATTTGAAACTGATTTTGTTTCTATGAAAGGCCTGAAGGTAAGAGCACATTATACGGATGGTACAACAGAAGAGATTATTTATGGAAGTACAGATTATTGGGGCAGATCTATCCAGCTTGAAAGCATAAAATGGATGAACGGTAGAACATGCTGTGTTTATGTAACACTTGGAAAATATCGCACCAGTTTTGAGCTGGAAGTCGGTACCTGGGATGATCTGGAGAGCATCAAAACTTCTGAGAAAAAGACGTGGACAGATGCCGTCATAGGAGATGTCCTGACTTTGAAATATACTCCGGAGGCGACCGGTCTTTATAAGATCAGTGTAGACGGTGGTTTTGTTGTATATGAAATTCTGACAGAAGATACAGAAAATGTACAGTGCTGGACAGGCAGCTGCTATCTTGAAAAGGACAGAAACTACTATATCCGAATCAAGACAGAAGCAAGGAATGGTCAGGTGTCTATAAATGCCGGAGGCTGCGTATGGGAAACTGTTAAGCAGACAGACCCAACCTGTACCGACGATGGACAACTGGTAGAAAAATGTAAGACACATCAGGATGAAGCAGAAAAAGTGACAGTTCTTCCGGCGCTTGGCCATGACTGGAGCGACTGGGAAGAGACCCCGGCAACCTGTACGGAGGATGGAAAGAAAGAACGCCATTGTAAACGAAAAGGCTGCGAAGGAAAAGAAACAGAAGTTATTAAAGCAACCGGTCACAAATGGAGTGAGTGGAAAGAAACCCCGGCGACCTGTACAGAAGCAGGAAGTAAGGAAAGAAGCTGCAGCAATTGTGGCGAAAAAGAAACAAACGTCATTGAAGCACTTGGTCATGATATGACAGACTGGGCAATTACAACTCCGGCGACCTGTACCAAAGATGGAGAACAGGAACAGCATTGTAAACGAGAAGGCTGTGAAGAAAAAGAAACAAAAGCTATTCCGGCAACCGGTCACAACTGGGGTGACTGGAATGAAACCCCGGCAACCTGTACAGAAGAAGGACGCAAGGAAAGAAGCTGCAGCACGTGTAATGAAAAAGACGAGCAGATTCTTCCGGTGCTCGGCCATGATCTGACAGACTGGAAAGTTACCAAAGCAGCAACCTGTGCAAAGAACGGAGAAAAAGAACGTCATTGTACAAGAACTGGCTGTAAAGAGAAACAGACACAAGTGATTAAAGCAACCGGTAAACACAGCATGGGTGCATGGAAAGTTACCAAAGCTGCCACTGCAGTTGCAGCAGGTGTGAAAGAACGCACCTGTAAAGTATGCGGTGGTGCAAAAGAAAGGGCATCCATTGCAAAACTTAAAGCAACTCTGACTTTAAATGTTCCGGTAAACAGAACACTTCCGATGAAGATGAGACAGACTTTCCAGGCAAAAGTTTCAGGTCTTGCAAAAGGCGATAAGGTAGTGTCCTGGAGAAGCAGCAACAGAAGAGTTGCCGCAGTATCCGGAAATGGCAGGATTGTAGCACAGAGAATAGCTGGAAATGCAGTGATCACAGTAAAACTTGCAAGCGGAAAAACTGCGAAGTTTACGGTAAGAGTGCAGAGAACAGATGTTGCAACAACAGCAATCACTGTGACAAATAAGGCAACCAGAAGAAGATTAACAGGTACAGTCAATCTGAAATTACGGAAGAACCTTGCACTGGGTGTAGGTTTAACTCCGCTTACGAGTACACAGAGAGTAACGTATTCTACTTCGAACAGCAGAATTGCAAGTGTTAATTCGAGAGGCGTTGTTACAGCAAGAAGAACCGGTACAGTGACTATTACCGTGAGATCAGGCAGAAAGATTGCAAGAATCAGAGTAAGAGTTACAAGATAATAAGCAATAACACGAAGAAACCTTCCACGGTTAATGTGGGAGGTTTTTTCGTTGAAAGGAAAATTCCGGCAGAAGCTTTTGGTTGCCGTACTAAATTCGGATCCTTCACATATATTATGTGTAAGAGAGGTGAGGACAATCAGGGCGGAACAGGTACAGAATCTTTTTGCAGGGAATATCAGGAAGCTTCTTTTGGAAGCAGCGCAGAATTATGAGCGGATCTATGAAATCCGCCTTAGGGTGGGACGACCGGTATTTCTCTGTTATGATGGCGGCGAAAAATTTCTCCGTACAAAAGATGCTCCCTATCTGGTGACCAGACAGGATCTTAAAGAAACACTGGAGTACATCAGTGGATATTCCCTGTATGCGTGTGAAGATGAACTGCGGCAGGGTTATATCAGTGTACAGGGCGGACACCGTGTAGGCGTGACCGGCAAGGTCATTCTCGATCAGGGAAACATCCGCAGCATCAAATATATTTCCTGTGTCAATGTCCGGCTTGCACACCAGATACTCGGGTGTGCGGATGCGGTGATGCCTTTTATCCGAAATAAAGAAAACATCTGTCATACACTTCTGATCTCACCGCCGGGCTGCGGCAAGACAACGCTTCTTCGGGATATGGTGCGCCAGATCAGCAACGGGAATGAGAAACTTCCGGGAATGACGGTCGGACTGGTTGATGAGAGGGGTGAACTGGCAGGATGTTATCAGGGAGTTCCGCAGAACGATGTGGGCATGCGCACCGATGTGCTGGACGGCTGTCCGAAAGCAGAGGGAATGCAGCTTCTGATCCGTTCAATGTCACCGACAGTCGTAGCGGTGGACGAGCTTGGTAAAGAGGAGGATTTCCGGGCAGTGGAGTCGGTGATTCACTGTGGCTGCACACTTCTTGCAACAGCACATGGAAATTCACTCGAAGACATCATGGAGCAGCCTTTTTTTCAGAAACTGAAAAGTATGCAGGTTTTTGAACGCTACATCATACTTGGCAGACAGAAACGAAACGGAAGGATCGTACAGATTCTGGACGGGAAGGGGAAACCATGCTGAGGGCTGTCGGGGCATTCCTGGTATTTCTTGCATCTGCCGGAATGGGCTGTCAGGAGAGTCGGAAACTGTCCGAACATATACAGGCATTGGAGGATTATTTACAAGTAATCATCTGTCTGAAAGGTGAGATTCGCTATGGAGGAAGTTCCCTTCCGGATGCGTTTTGCGAAGCTGCGATGCATTGTTCGGAGAGATATGCTGTTTTTCTTAAAACAGTATCTGAAAAAATGGAAAACCGACAGGAAGAAGATCCGGGAAGGATTGTACGCCAATGTGCAATGGAATATCTCAGAGAAAATGCGTTGTCAGCAGAAGAAAAGGAACGGATAGCTCAGCTTGGAGAACGGCTTGGGTATCTTGACCGGGAGATGCAGCTTCGGCAGCTTTCACTTTATGAAAGTGAATTTGAACGGATGATACAGAATGCGAAGGAGACTGCTCCGGCAAAGAAAAAAATGTATCACAGTCTGGGCATTTTCGGCGGTGCAATGATTGCGATTCTGTTTTGGTAGGAGGAAATCCGGGGAAAGGGGGCGTGGAATGGAAGTCACGATAATATTCAAAATAGCGGCGGTCGGAATCCTGGTTTCCATTCTGTCACAGGTGCTGAAACACAGCGGAAGGGACGAGCAGGCATTTATGGTCAGTCTTGCCGGGCTTCTTATCGCTCTTTTCTGGATAGTCCCCTATATTTATGAACTGTTTCAGAGTATTCAGAAGCTGTTTGTGATCTGAGAAGGGAGGCAGTATGGATATCATCCGGGTTTCGATGCTTGGTATGTGCGGTGTGATTATGGGATTTTTCCTGAAAGGAACGCGTGCGGAGTATACAGCATTTATCACAATGGGAATCGGAATTATGATTCTCGGACTTGCCGTGGGAAAACTGGAATACCTTTTTCAGACACTGGGAAATCTGCAAAAAAGTATTTCTGTCAATCAGGAGTATTTTTACACGCTGATCAAAATGGTGGGGATTACTTATATCGGACAGTTTTCAGCCGGAATCTGCAAAGATGCCGGACATCAGGCAACTGCGGCGCAGATCGAGCTTTTTTGTAAATTATCGGTCATGGTCCTGAGCATTCCGATTCTTCTGGCACTGCTTGAGACAATTCAGGAGTTTCTGGCATGAAAGTTATCTGGCTGCTTTTATTGCTGACTTTTACATGGACATTACCATCGGCTTGTGTACGTGCAGAGACAGGGCAGATTATTGCAAAAACAGAAACAAATCCGCAATCCGACAATATGGAAACAGACCTGCAATCGGAAATGGCTCAGACCGATACCATGCAACATCTCCTCGATGATCTGGAACTTACGCAGGTGCAAAAGATGCTGGATGACATGCTCGGAGAAAACAGTTTTTCACTTACGGATACGCTGGTCAGTCTGACAAGAGGCGAGAATATTTTTTCCGGCAAAGATCTGCAGGGGATTTTTTACCGCATCTTTTTTGGACAGCTTGAAAAACAAAAAGGACTTTATATCAGGATACTGCTGCTGATTTTACTCGCGGCAGTTTTTTCGAATTTTGCAGCAGTTTTTGATAACGGACAGATCGGAGACACTTGTTTTTATGTGGTGTATTTATTGCTTTTTATGGTCTGTATGGATTCTTTTTCCGGCATGAGCCGGGCACTTCAAAATGTCCTTTCCTGGATGGCGGAATTTATGCGGGTGCTGGCTCCTGCCTATTTTCTGACAGTTTCTGTCTCAGCGGGGACGACCAGTGCGGCAGTTTTTTATGAAGGAGTGCTTTTGCTTGTCTGGCTGGTGCAGAGCCTTCTT
>ENA-ORTG01003617-ORTG01003617.1-human-gut-metagenome-genome-assembly--contig:-NODE-3617-length-10791-cov-5.833364_pt1 | contig 10791 bp, 9 predicted proteins | sample MGYA00241906_ERZ509176 | MGnify/ENA primary metagenome ERZ509176 (study PRJEB26280, sample SAMEA2338811) | human gut metagenome | biome: human gut; feature: human-associated habitat; material: faeces... | reverse complement strand
GAACTTGGAGCGTTCTCGGTTTCTCGGCGCTGGCCGGAACTTTCGGACGTCTATTGGTTCTTTTCGCTTTACTTCCAGCTGGGACTCAGAAGTCATTCTTTTGTCTCAGCGCTTGGCGCTCAAGTATAATACCATACGCCGGGCCGGATGTCAACACTTTTTTGCAAGTTTTTTCAGGTTTTTTCGCGCTGACTCAAATCGGCTTCATCCTCTTGGATTCTTTGTATAAGGCGTCCCGACACCGTAGACAAAAATAAAAACCCCACAGATGTTTCCTGCTCATCTGTGGGGGTTCGAGAGACATCATCACATGAACTGTTCCGGCGACTAAAAAAAGGAATCACGATACTCAAAGACAAAGTAAAGGTAATTCCTTAAAAATGCAACTGGCTACCATTTTACAGGCCCTTTAGCTTTGCGTCACAGCTTTTCAACTGCTTTGCTAAATATTCTATTCGCAAACTCTTTTTTGAGTCAATTACATTCAAGTGATTTTCCAGTGCCTGAGCACCTTCATCTCTCTGGATAGAATATATCATATTTCTTCTTTCCTGTCAATGGGAAAATCATAGAGTTTTCTTTCTTAATTTATAAAAGTAAAATGCAAAAAGAGGGCAGCTCTCTCGAGCTGCCCTCCTGGACCTTATTTCTCAGCTGATCACTGAGCAGCCTTTGCTGCCTCGACCTGCTTGATGAGTTCGGGAACGACCTTGAACAGGTCGCCCACGATGCCGTAGTCAGCCACACCGAAGATGGGGGCGGACTCATTCTTGTTGACGGCAATGATGCACTCAGAATCCTGCATACCTGCGGTGTGCTGGATAGCGCCGGAGATACCCAGAGCCACATAGATCTTGGGATGGACGGTCTTACCGGTCTGACCGACCTGATGATCAGCGGTCATCCAGCCGGCATCGGTGACAGCACGGGATGCGCCGACAACGCCGCCGCCCAGAGCTGCAGCCAGCTGCTCAGCCAGCTCGATGCCCTTGTTGACGTCCTTGCTGATGCCACGGCCAACAGAGACGATGACGTCTGCACCGATGAGGTCGACCAGCTTCTCAGCTGCCTTCTCAACGCTCAGGACCTCAGTCTTGATGTCGTCAGCGGTCAGGCTGAATGCGGGCTTCACGATCTGGCAGGCATCGGCCTTGGCCTGATCGAAGGGAGCCTTCTTCATGACGCCGGGACGGACGGTAGACATCTGAGGACGGAAACGGGGGCAGATGATGGTAGCCATCAGATGGCCGCCAAAAGCAGGACGGGTCATCTTCAGGTTGCGGTCCTCGTAATCGAACTTCTGCTTGGACAGGTCGATGGTGGAGCTCTCCTTCAGGAACTCGACATACTTTGCAGTGTCGATGTCCAGATGGGTAGCATCAGCGGTCAGACCGGTGTGCAGACGAGCTGCGCAGCGGGGGCCAAGGTCGCGGCCGATGTTGGTAGCACCGATCAGCAGGACCTCAGGCTTGTACTCGTTGACCATGTCGCAGACGACCTTGGCGTATGCGTCAGTGGTGTAATCCTTCAGCAGGGGGCTGTCGCAGACCATGACCTTATCGGCACCATAGCCGCCCAGCTCCTTGGCAATGCCTTCCACGTTGTCGCCCAGCAGCAGGCCGGTGACTTCGCAGCCCAGCTCATCAGCCAGCTTGCGGGCCTCGCTGACCAGCTCAAAATCAGTGGACATCAGTGCGCCCTGGCGCTGCTCGCAGAAGACCCAGACGCCCTTGTATTCGTTAAAATCAGCCATTGTAATCCTATGCTCCTTTCATCAGATCAGGTGCTTCTTGGCCAGGATACCAGCCAGCTGTGCGGCAGTATCGTCGCCCGTCAGCATGGTGCCTGCGCCCTTCTGCGGAGGAGTGAAGGACTTAAAGACGTTCGTCGGAGAACCCTTCAGACCGATGGTATCGACCTCGATCAGCGGATCGTCCTTCAGAGCGTTGTAATCGAACACTTCCATCGGCTTGTCGTAGCAGGTGAAGATGCCGTTCACGCTCATGTAACGGGGCTGGTTCAGCTCCTTGATGCAGGTCAGCAGGCAGGGAGTCTGCACCTTGACCATCATGTAGCCGTCTTCCAGCATACGCTTCACGGTCAGGGTGTTGCCATCCTTCTGGATGTCAGCCACGTAGGTAACCTGGGGCAGATGCAGCTTTTCAGCGATCTGGGGGCCGACCTGTGCGGTATCGCCATCGATTGCCTGACGGCCGCAGAACACAACGTCCTCGGGGCCAACGCCAATCTTATTGACAGCAGCAGCCAGGATCTGGCTGGTTGCAAAGGTATCGGAACCGCCGAACTCACGGGCAGATACCAGCACGCCGCGGTCAGCACCGCGGGCGATCAGCTCACGAAGCATGCCTTCTGCCGGCGGCGGGCCCATGGTAACAACAACAACTTCGCAGCCGGTCTCATCTTTCAGCTGCAGGGCAGCCTCAACGGCGTTCAGGTCGTCGGGGTTGGTGATGGTTGCCATCGCAGCACGGTCCATGGTGCCGTCAGCCTTGACAGCAACCTTGCCCTGTGTATCGGGAACCTGTTTGACACAAACAATAGCTTTCATTGTACGTCTTGCCTCCTTACTTCAGCAGCGCGCCGGAGATGACCATCATCTGCACTTCGCTGGTGCCTTCGTAGATCTCGGTGATCTTGGCATCGCGCATCATGCGCTCGATGGGGTAGTCACGGGTGTAGCCGTAACCGCCGAACAGCTGCAGGCAGCGGCGGGTAACATCGCTGGCGGTGCGGGCTGCAATCAGCTTAGCCTCGGCAGCCTCAACGCTGTAACGGACCTTAGCGCCGTTCATGGCCTGCTGCTTTTTCAGGCCAGCCTTGTAAACCAGGTACTTGGCAGCGTCAACGCGGGCTTTCATCTCAGCCAGCTCGAACTGGGTGTTCTGGAACTGAGCGATGGAACGGCCAAACTGCTTGCGCTCCTTGACATAGGCAACAGTCTCGTCGATTGCGCCCTCTGCGATGCCCAGAGCCTGTGCGGCAATGCCGATACGACCGCCATCCAGGGTAGCCATAGCCAGCTGGAAGCCCTTGCCCTTAACGCCGAGCAGACGATCCTTGGGAATGATGCAGTCTTCCATGATCAGCTCGCAGGTGGAAGAACCACGAATGCCCATCTTATCTTCGGGCTTGCCGACCTTGAAGCCGGGGTCGGTGCGCTCCACGATGAACGCGGAGATTTCCTTCTGCTTGCGGCCGCGCTTGTCGGTCACAAAACCGGTAACAGCAATGATAATGAAAACATCAGCATAGCCAGCGTTGGTGATGAAGATCTTGGAGCCGTTCAGCTTCCAATGGTCGCCCTCATCCACAGCAAAGGTCTGCTGGCCCTGTGCATCGGTGCCGGCGCCGGGCTCAGTCAGGCCGAAAGCACCCAGCCATTCGCCGCTGCACAGCTTGGGCAGGTACTTTGCCTTCTGGTCTGCAGTGCCGTTCTCATAGATAGGAGCAGCACACAGGGAGGTATGGGCGGACAGGATAACACCTGTGGTGCCGCAAACCTTGCTCATTTCCTCAACAGCCATCACGTAGGAGAGCACATCGCCGCCTGCGCCGCCGACCTCTTTGGGGAAGTAAATGCCCATCATGCCCAGCTTTGCCATCTTTTCAACGGTCTCTTTGGGGAAATATTCCTCCGCGTCAACCTTTTTGGCAAGGGGTTTGACTTCGTTCTCAGCAAATTCTTTGTACATTTTCTGTACCATAGCCTGCTGCTTGGACAGAGTAAAATCCATAACGGTATCCTCCTTATCTAACAGTGCGCCCGCAGCCCCGCAGCCAAAGCCGCAAGGGCAGGTTTGCAGGCGACTGAACAAATCAATCCTGACGGAGATTTTGCACTCCGTCAGGAGAGATTGTTTCAAATTTTACAGGGCATCAACAGCGGTCTTGGTGCGGTCTGCGTTGTAAACGTAGAAGCCCTTGCCGGTCTTGCAGCCCAGGTTGCCGCCGCGAACCATCTTACGGATGAGCGGGCAGGCGCGGTACTTGCTGTCGCCGGTCTCCTTGTACAGAACGTCCATGATGGCCAGGCAGATATCCAGGCCAATGAAGTCACCCAACTCCAGGGGGCCCATCGGATGGTTGGCACCCAACTTCATAGCGGTGTCGATGCCGGCAATGTCAGAAACGCCTTCCATCTTGATGAAAGCAGCTTCGTTGATCATGGGGATCAGGATGCGGTTGACAACAAAGCCAGCAGCCTCGTTGACCTGAACGGGGGTCTTGCCGATCTCAACGCTGATCTTTTTGATGGTCTCAACAGTCTCGGCGGGGGTGTTCACGCCTGCAATGACCTCGATGAGCTTCATACGGTCAGCGGGGTTGAAGAAGTGCATACCAACCAGGGGACGGGTCAGGCCCTTGCCGATCTCAGTGATGGACAGAGAAGAGGTGTTGGAAGCAAAGACGCACTCCGGCTTGCAGATCTTGTCCAGCTCGCCAAAGGTGGTCTGCTTGACCTTCATATCCTCAAAAGCAGCCTCAACGATCAGGTCGCAGTCAGCGCACAGATCTTCTTTCAGGCCAGCGGTGATGGCAGCCATACGGCGGTCAACTTCAGCCTGATCCAGCTTGCCCTTGGCAACCAGCTTTGCATAGCCAGCTGCGATCTTATCCTTGCCTTTATCGGCCCATTCCTGCTTGATATCACACAGGGCAACAGTGAAGCCCTCAGTCTGTGCAAATGCCTTAGCAATACCCTGGCCCATAGTGCCAGCGCCAATAACGCCAACTTTCATAATTGTGCCTCCTGTTAAAAATAATAATGAATAGAGAAAAAAGAAGAATGAAGGTGTGCCGCAAGCGGCACGATTTTAATAAGGAACTTTGGTGCAGCCACAGCGCCCGGCCTTTTTGAACAGCGCGCAGCGCTGTGATCCAACACCATTATTCATTATCCTTTATTCATTTTTCTTTCAAAATCAGTTGTTGGTAAACACTGCCTTGGGTTTCGGCTTTTCACGGCTCAGGAAGCACTGCATGCCTTCCACCTGGTCGTGGGTTTCGAAGCAATCGCCAAACAGTTTTTCTTCAACCGCAACAGCCTCGTTGATGGGCTTGGAGATGCCCTCGTTGATGGCCTTCTTGCAGTGGCGGACTGCGATGGGAGCATTCTTGGCAATCTTATTTGCCAGCTTCATCACGTTCTCCATCAATTCAGCCTGCGGGTAAACAGCGTTGACCAGGCCGATACGCAGGGCTTCGTCTGCCTTGATGTTCAGGGCAGAGTAAACCAGCTGCTTTGCCATGCCCATGCCAACCAGGCGGGCCAGACGCTGGGTGCCGCCGAAGCCAGGGGTGATGCCCAGGCCAACTTCGGGCTGGCCGAAGACGGCGTTATCGGAGCAGATGCGGATATCGCAGCTCATGGCCAGCTCATTGCCGCCGCCAAGGGCAAAGCCGTTGACAGCTGCGATAACGGGCAGCGGGAAGCTTTCGATCTCCAGGAACACATCATTGCCCAGCTTACCGAAGGCCTCGCCTTCTGCCTTGGTCATGGTGGACATGGAGCCGATATCAGCACCGGCAACAAAGCTCTTGTCGCCTGCACCGGTCAGAACAACGCAGCGCACGGTGTTCTGGTCAATGGCTTCAAAAGCGGCCTTCAGGTCAGCCAGAACTTCGGGGTTCAGTGCATTCAGGGCTTTGGGACGGTCAATGGTGACGATCGCAACAGCGCCCTGAATTTCAGTCGTAACAAAGGACATTGTCAATTCCTCCGTAAATTACATTTCCACGATGGTGGCGCAGCCCATGCCGCCGCCGATGCACAGGGTAGCCAGGCCCTTGTGTGCGCCGCGATGCTTCATGGCGTACAGCAGGGTGACAAGGATACGAGCGCCGGAAGCGCCAACGGGATGGCCCAGAGCAATGGCGCCGCCGTTGACGTTCAGCTTTGCCTGGTCAAAGTGCAGAGCCTGGCCGACTGCAACAGACTGTGCAGCGAATGCTTCGTTGGCTTCGATGAGGTCCATATCATCAACAGTCAGGCCGGTCTTTGCCATAACCTTCTTGGTTGCGGCGATGGGGCCCAGACCCATGACTTCCGGCTCAACACCAGCCAGTGCACCGGCAACCCAGGTAGCCAGAGGCTCAACACCCAGCTCCTTGGCCTTTTCTTCGCTCATGATAACCAGAGCAGCTGCGCCATCGTTGATGGCGGAGGAGTTTGCAGCGGTAACGATACCATCCTTCTTGAAGCAGGGCTTCAGCTTGCCCAGAACTTCCATGGAGCTCATGCGGGGGCCTTCATCGGTATCAAACACGGTGTCACCCTTCTTGCCCTTGATGACAACGGGAACGATCTCATCCTTGAAAGCGCCGTCAGCGATAGCCTTGGCTGCCTTCTCCTGAGAATGGTAAGAGAACTCATCCAGCATCTCACGGGTGATGGGGCTGTAGCCGTACTTCTTCTGGTAGGTTTCGTTGGTGCAGACATTCTCGGCGGTCATGCCCATGTGCATGTTGAAGCCGGTTGCATCCCACAGAGCATCGTTGACCATGGTGTCCACCAGCTCGCTCTTACCCATGGGGTAGCCCATGCGGTAGCCGTAACGGCCCTTCATCATAGCAAACGGAGCCATATCCATGTTTTCCATACCACCTGCAACAACGATGTCAGCATCGCCTGCTTCGATCATCTGGGCAGCCATGTTCACACAGTTCAGGCCAGAGCCGCAGACAACGTTGACGGTGACAGCGGGGGTCTCGATGGGCAGGCCGGCTTTCAGAGAAGCCTGGCGTGCAACGTTCTGGCCCAGACCAGCCTGGATAACACAGCCCATGTAAACGTGGTCAACCTGCTCCGGCTTGACATTGGCGCGGTTCAGGGCTTCCTTGATGACGATGGAGCCCAGCTCTGCAGCAGGAACATTGGCCAGGGAGCCGCCGAACTTGCCGATAGCAGTACGGCATGCGGATGCGATAACGATTTTCTTCATAAGAAACAGCCTCCTAAAAATATGAATCTTATTTAGACGGTTGGGAATCCTTTGTATCTTTACAGGCCTTAGCGACCCGACAAAGCACGTTTTTGGGGGTCAAACTTTACCCTCACGGATTTTTTTCTTCAGGGCAGCTTCCACATTGGGGGTAACGAACTTGGAAACATCGTGGTTGTAATGGGCAGCCTCCCGCACAATGGTGGAGGAAAGGTAGCTCCATTTCAGGGACGTTGACAGAAACACGGTTTCGATCCCCGGGTAGAGCGCGTGATTGGTGTGTGCCAGCTGGATCTCGTTTTCAAAATCCGTTACGGCGCGCAGCCCCCGCACCATTACGGTGGCGTGCTGCTGTTGGGCAAAGTTGACTGTCAGGCCGTCAAAGCTCATCACCTTGACATTGGGGATATCCTTGCAGCATTCCCGCAGCATCTCTTCCCTTTCCTTCACGGTAAACAACGGGGTTTTGGCGCTGTTGTTTAGCACGGCAACGATCAGGGTATCAAACATGCGGGAACTGCGTTTGATAATATCCAGGTGGCCGCGTGTAACGGGGTCAAAGCTGCCGGGATACATTGCAATGGGCATAATCTTTAGTTCCTCTGCAGTGCCAAAGCTGTTAAAAATCTAACAGTCCTGGGCGGAAATAAAAGCACCATGCGCGCCGCGCGTTTAATGGGCGGGCTTAACCCCCGCCGCAGACCGTACCGCCTGCCTGGTGCCGCAAGTGAACTCCGGCTCCTATTTCAGGGTTCCGCTTAGCTCACACTTATAGTTTTACACTTTTGTTAAGCTTTTGTCAATGGCTTATCTGTTAAAAATCCGACAAAAGTTTCTGGACTGTTTCAGTGGAATGTACAAAATCCACCCGATTTGCACGTTTTGGGGGCAAAAAATGAACTTTATTGGTTGACAAGCGTCAATATAATGTTAAAATAATATCAATGGTTGTGGTGCTGTGCCGCCATTCTTCCGGCGGGGCTCCCCCGCTGCGGGCAGCGCGCCAAGCCACCGGGCGGCTGATTTTCAGGCATCCGCACTGTGCGTACCGCCCCATAAACATTATATAAATAGGTAAGCAAATCCGCAAAGATTGCATAAGCAGTTTTTGCGGAATAAACAAAGGAGCTGTTTGTAGAAATGGATTTTAACACTGTTTATGCACAGAAACTGACAACGGCCGACCGCGTTGCCGCTTTGGTCAAGGATGACGATTGGGTCGATTACGGCTGGGCCATCGGCACCCCTGTCAGCTTTGACGCTGCTTTGGCCAAGCGCCTGCCGGAGCTGCACGGGATTAAATTCCGCGGCGGCATCCTGTGCCATGTGCCGGAAATCTTCAAGATTGAAAATCAGGCAGAGCACTTCTGCTGGAACAGCTGGCATATGGGCGGCATTGAGCGCAAGGCCGTTGCCGCCGGTTACGCTTACTATTCTCCCCTGCGCTACTCCGAGCTGCCGCGCTACTACCGCGAAAGCCCCGACCCGCTGAACATTGCGGTGTTTGTGGTTGCCCCCATGGATAGCCACGGCTACTTCAACCTCGGCCCCTGCGCCAGCCATCTGGCCGATGCTGCCCGCAAGGCCGACAAGGTGTTTGTGGAAGTGAACAAGAACATGCCGGTCTGCCTGGGCGGCTACGACAACTGCCTGCACATTTCCCAGGTTGACGGCATTATCGAGGGTGACAACCCGCCGATCGACCAGCTGGGCGGCGGCGGTGCCCCCACCGAAGTTGACCAGGCTGTTGCCCGCCTGGTGGTGGACCGCATCCCCAACGGCGCCTGCCTGCAGCTGGGCATCGGCGGCATGCCCAACGCCATCGGCGCCATGATTGCCGAGAGCGACCTGAAAGATTTGGGCGTACATACCGAGATGTATGTGGACTCTTTTGTAGATATGGCAAAGGCTGGCCGCATTACCGGCCGCTGTAAAAACATTGACAACGGCCGCCAGGTCTATGCGTTCGGTGCCGGCACCCAAAAGATGTACGACTACCTGGATAACAATCCGGAGTGTATGTCTGCACCCGTTGATTACACCAACGATGTGCGGGTGATCAGCAGCCTGGATAACTTTATTTCCATCAACAACGCCATTGACGTTGACCTGTATGGCCAGGTGAACGCCGAAAGCAGCGGCACCCGTGCCATTTCCGGTGCAGGCGGCCAGCTGGACTTTGTGCTGGGTGCCTATCTTTCCAAGGGTGGCAAGAGCTTCATCTGCCTGTCCTCCACCTTCTTTAACAAAAAGACCGGCCAAAACGAAAGCCGCATCCGTCCCACGCTGCACCCCGGCAGTGTTGTGACCGATACCCGCGCCAACACCGATTATCTGGTGACCGAGTACGGCGTTGCCCGCCTGAAGGGCCTGACTGCCTGGGAGCGTGCCGAAGCCCTGATCAACATTGCCCACCCAGATTTCCGTGAGCAGCTGATTGCCGACGCCGAAAAGATGGGCCTGTGGCGCAAGAGCAGCAAGCGCTGATCCGTTGTTTTTTATTCTGTTCTTGACGGCCTTGAAGTGGGCAACGTTGGTTGCAAACTTCTTGTCATCATCCCCACGGGTGGGGTTAGTGTTGACAGAGTGGTAAGCTCTGTGGTACAATACAATAGAAGGACGAAGTGCCGCCGCGTGAACAGTGACACTCCGCTTGCCTATGCGGCCCCGGCTTCTATGGCTTCATCAAGTGTTGCGTACTCGATGCTATCAGAGTCTATGTAACCAAAGTCGGTATACATTGGCAAGACCCCCCTTTTCTGCCGCCTGGGTACAACACGGGCGGCTTTTTTCTACCCTTTTGTATCCGCCAAAAATTGGCTTGACAAACTGTGTGCCGGTGTGATACATTAACAATAACGCAGGGCCGCTGACTGACGGAATCTGGTGGGCATGACCACCGGGGAAGCGGGCTATTCCCTGCATTAAGCCGACCGTCTGGGCTGCATACACTGATGTATGGTGTACGCAGCCCTTTATTTTTTGTAAACGGAGGAATGCCATATGCTGAGCGACATTGTAATTGCACAGGCAGCCAAAATGCTGCCCATTGCCAAAGTAGCTGAAAAACTGGGCCTTACGGACGAGGACCTGATTCCTTATGGCCGTTACAAAGCCAAGATCAACCACAAGCTGATCCACAGTGACCGCCCAGACGGCAAGCTGATCCTGATGACCGCCATCAGCCCCACCCCTGCTGGCGAGGGCAAAACCACCACCAGTGTTGGCCTGGCGGACGCCCTGAACGCCATGGGTAAAAAGACGATGCTCTGCCTGCGTGAGCCCTCCCTTGGGCCCGTGTTCGGTGTAAAGGGCGGCGCTGCGGGCGGCGGTTACGCCCAGGTTGTGCCCATGGAAGATATCAACCTGCACTTTACCGGCGATATTCACGCCATTGGCACCGCAAACAACCTGTTGGCTGCCATGATCGACAACAGCATCCAGCAGGGCAACCCGCTGAACATCGACCCCCGCCGCATCACATGGAAGCGCTGCATGGACATGAACGACCGCCAGCTGCGGTTCATCGTGGACGGTCTGGGCGGCAAGGTGAACGGCACCCCCCGCGAGGACGGCTTTGATATCACCGTTGCCAGCGAGGTCATGGCGATCTTCTGCCTGGCCACCAGCATCTCCGACCTGAAGGAGCGTCTGTCCAGGATCGTGTGTGCCTACACCTACGACGGCAAGCCGGTGACCGCCGGTCAGATCGGTGCCGCCGGTGCCATGACCGCCCTGCTGAAGGATGCCCTGGACCCGAACCTCGTCCAGACACTGGAGAACAACCCCGCCATCATCCACGGCGGCCCCTTCGCCAACATCGCCCACG
>ENA-ORTG01003613-ORTG01003613.1-human-gut-metagenome-genome-assembly--contig:-NODE-3613-length-10804-cov-5.383198_pt1 | contig 10804 bp, 10 predicted proteins | sample MGYA00241906_ERZ509176 | MGnify/ENA primary metagenome ERZ509176 (study PRJEB26280, sample SAMEA2338811) | human gut metagenome | biome: human gut; feature: human-associated habitat; material: faeces... | reverse complement strand
CAGCTCATATGTTCCCCGTGCCGCCGTGCTCTGCGGGTCTGCGGGCAGGCAGTCCGGCTCCCAGCCGTAGGTGTCCTGTACCAGCCGGGCGATATCCGCAGGCAGCTGCACTTCCTGCGGCAGAAGCTTCCGGGTACGTCCGAGCAGCCATTCGCCATAGATGGCTGCACTGCCCTCGTCAAATTCCTCGGTCCCGGTGTCCAGCACTGCACAGCGGGCTTCCTGCACCGGCTGCGGACACGCCCGGTCCGATGCGCTGCAGCAGCAGGTCCATCGGGCACAGTTCCGTAATCATGTAATCGAAATCGATATCCAGTGACTGCTCGAGCACCTGTGTACCCACCACGATCAGCCGGTCGCGCTGCGCCGGGGTCGAGCGCTTGCCGATGCGCTCCATCAGGCGTTGTTCCTTTTCGGCGCGGTCAGGCATCAGGAATTGTGCGTGGAACACAAGCACTTCAAATTCCGGCAGCTCTTCTCGCAGGCGGGCCGCAAGGTCCTGCGCTTTCCGCACCGTGTTGACGATCACGCCTGCACAGCCACCCTCCCGCAGCGCGTTCTGCAGCGTTTCCGGCAGTTGTTCCTCCGTCAGGGATTCCATCGTCACCCGGCGCGGCGGTGTGTGCAGCGGAATGCCGGTTTGCTGCACCTGTTTTCCATCGGTCCAGGTCAGCAGCGGGTAGCCGCGGCAGGTTTTCCAGGGTGCATCCGGCAGCGTTTTCCGGTTGAGATATGCGGTCACAAGTTCGGTGCGCCGCTTGGCGGGCAGTGTGGCCGAAAGCAGGATCACCGGCACCCGGTACTCTCCCAGCCAGTTCAGTGCCCGGTCCAGATAACAGTTCATGTAGGCGTCGTAAGCATGACACTCGTCGATCACCACCACCTTGCCCGCCAGGCCGAGATGCCGCAGCATCACATGCTTCTGCTGCAAGGCCGCCATCAGCAGCTGATCCACCGTGCCAATGACAAAGTTGGCCAGAAGCGCCTGTTTGCTGCCCTGAAACCACTGGTGCACCATCACCCGTTCCTCCGGGTCGTCGGCGTCCTCCTCCACCGGCACCGGCTCCTGCTGCAATTTCAAATAGTCTGTATTCAGCTGCGCCATGCCGTGCGCCAGCCGGATGGAGTGTTCCAGCCCGTCCGACTGTTTCTGCGCCCAGTCCAGCAGCCGCCCAAAAATACCGTTGGCGGTGGCCTGGGTCGGCAGACCAAAGAAGATGCCGCCCTCCCCGCAGCGCTGTGCCAGAACCTCCGCCGCTGCCAGCGCAGCCTCGGTTTTGCCCACGCCCATCTGGGCTTCCAGAATAAAAATGCCCGGTTCCTGTGCGTTGATCACAGCCTCCAGCATAGCCTGCTGCACTTCGTTCGGAAGAAAGCCGAACCGCTCCCGGAACTCCGCCGGGTCCGCCGCGGCCTCCTGCACTTCCCAGGGAAGGGTCGGCGCGAATTTCTGCCATGCCCGTTCCACGCGGGCCGGATAAAGGCTCTCGTCGCCCAGTTCCTCTACCGGGATCAGCGGGAAATACCGGGGATTGCTGGCGATCCAGTCCGCCATGATGAGCAGGCCGGTCAGCAGGATCTCAGCCGGGATGGTCAGCTGCGGCAGCTCGTCCACGCTGGAAAAGCCGCTTTCCTGCAAGGCGTAGTCAAACAGTTCCCGCCAGCAGCTCTCCCAGAATTCCTGTTCCCCCTCGGGCCAATAGTTGGATTCCCAGCTGCCTCTTTCGTTCTTATCCCCCAGCTGGTCAAGCACATTCTTCCCGGTTTGTGGCTTGCCGTGGTGTGCACCTGCTACCGATGCAAGCCCGTCTGGGCATTTCAGCCACCGCAAAATGGCCTCGCTCGCCAGCGGATGAAGCGAGTGACCTCGGTTTTGCGCCCGGTACCGGAGCGTTGTGTATTTTTCCAAGCGCTGTCTGGGCTCCGGCAAAAGTTCCATAATAGGCCCGGCAAAGCAACAGCTCAATTTACCAATATCATGCACCCACCCCAAAAAGCAGGCGGTCTGTGTCAGTAGGTCCTCGTCCAATCCGATGTGCTGACGGACGCTTTCCGGCAGCCACCTCTGCACCAGATATACCATAATACCCGCCGTATCCCGCAGGTGCATCCAGAGCGGCAGCCAGAAACCGCTGTTCACCGGGTCTGTTTTGCCTGCAAACAGCCGCACCTCGTAAGAAAGCGTTCGTCGTCTCATCCTGTTCCACCTCCACTGCAGTCAGGAAAATCGCTTTTTCCGCATCATCGGGGTTTCTCTGAGGATAGAATAGCACGCAAAAAGTCCCATAAATCGGATGTTTGCTGCTTTTTCATGGTTTTTTCAGTTTTTTGATGTTTGCCGTTTTCCGGCTACTACCCCCGCAAGGCGGGGAAAGTGTTGCTCCCTATCAAGCATTTGGAGCACATCCGCTGATGCAGATCACAGAGACATTACATATCATGCATTGTTCTAAATCTCTGTACACCAATATTACACCTTTTTTCCCAACTTTACAAGCGGATCCTTCCGATTCAGCAAATGATACAAAACGCCCCCGGCTTCCTGTCATGGAAACCGGGGGCGCTGCGGTTTTATGGGAAACGCCTCAGGCGCTGCAAAGCCTCAGTGCAGCAGAGAGCTGACCCATGCCCGGGCGGCCGTCTTGGCCTGGAGCTTATTGTACATCTTCAGGGTGGTGTTGTACACCTTCTGGCTCATGGCATTGCTGGCGTTGGTGGCGGCAGCCTGCTTGGCCTCAAGCGTGTCGGCGGCGGCAACGGCGGCCTTCATATCGGCGTAGTCGGCCATGATCTCCTGCTGGAGCGCGGCATAGCTGGCCTTGGCTGCTTCCCGATCCTTTGCGGTGACCTGATTGCCATTGCTGCCGTAGGTCAGCAGGTTGGAGAGGGCGTCACGCACGCCGTAGAAGGAGTCGGTCCAGTCGTCCGGGTAGGTATAGTAGCGGCCCTTGGCATCCTGATACCAGACGCCCTCGGTGGGCTGCTCGTCGGAACGGGTGACCTTATGGACCGAGACCTTGTAGACATCTGCAGTGTCGGTGGTCAGCATCGGATAGTAAGGGACGAAGGCGTTGTACACGTCGTCGTCAAAAGCGGTCCACTCGGTAATGGCGGTGTTCAGATCGCCGGTGGCGCTCACCTGGAACAGATGAGTCTCCACATTGCCCGTCTTGCCGATGGGCTCGGTCTGAAAGAAGTGGATGGAATCCTCCACCGAGAACTTCTTGGTCAGCTGGATGTTGGAGTAGACCGGGACGATGGCACCGTTCTCGCCGACGTTGCTGATAGCAAAGTCGGTCTCGCTGTAGTTGTCCTTCGTAAAGGTGTCGGTGCCGTACAGGTAGTTCAGGCCGGCTGCCATGCGGTCCGATGCGATGTCGCCGTTGTAGGAGGCATCCAGATCGATGACATTGGCAGCGGCGTCGCCCACAAAGGTACCGGCCTTCTGGGCCACGGAGATCAGGTTGGCAGAGGCCACCACATGGTCGGTGTCATCCAGATCGATCTTGCCCATAGCGGCGATGTTGGGCTGCATGAAGACCACGCTGGAGGAGAGCTTCAGGGCAAGGTAGGTGTGGCCCGTCAGGTTCTCCACGAACCAGGTCTCGTTCTGGTCGGCAATGAACACGCCGGAGCCGCCGGCTGCACCGGCGTTGTCGTAGATGGAGGTCAGCAGGGCAACACCCTCGCGGGCCGTGGAAGCTTCGCTCAGCAGCACCGTGGTGATCTCGGCTTCCTCAATGCCGTTGTCCACATAGGGGTCTACGCTCAGCACGGCGTCGGTGCCGTAGAGAGACTCGGTGGCAGAGACCATGACGCCCTTCTCGTTGGTGCCAGCCTCCTCATAGGGGGTGTGCTCGTGGGTGCTGTCGCAGTCCGGGCAGACACCCAGACCGTTGTCGTCCCGGCGGGCGGTGTAGCGGTAGCTGTCGTGGGTGAAGGTGTAGGTAAAGCCGTAGCAGCCCTCGTACACCTCGCCCGCGGTGTGCTTCCCGGCGGGGCTGATGTTGAACAGCTTGTTGTAATCGTTGGTGCCCAGATCCTCGATCCGGCCAAACATGGTGGTGCCATCCTCGGTGAGGTCGCTGCCGACATAGAGTGCCGTGCAGGCGAAGGCGGAAGGAACCACGGCAAGCGTCATCGCACAGGCGATGAAAGCCGCAGCAATTTTCTTCTTCAAAGACATAATAGTATCGATCCCTCTCTTGTTGATTGTCGGCATTTCGTCGGCAGGTGTTATAATACACCCATTTTAATGAAAATACAAGTATTTTCCCGAAATTTTAGCATATATTCATTTTTATATGGTATATATTCATACTGCGTTTTTCATCTGCCCCTCCGTGAGCGCAAAAAACCGCCCCGGCTTCCTCTTTCGGAAACCGAGGCGGTTCATTTACTTTATGGGTGCTTTTTCAGGCGCTCAATTTCTATCGACTGACATTAAGGTTTTGGGAAGTTTTAGTCATATCTGTATTTAGAGGACTTTCCGTACACCTTCCGGAGCGATTTTTTCAGGCTGACCACCGTTTCTTTGATGATCTTTGCCTCATCGGCAGAGCAATCTGCAAGCTGTTCGGTCATCCAGCTGTCGAACACCGGCTTTGCCTTTTTGATCTCAATGCACAACAGTTCATCTGCCGAACAGTCCAGTGCGTTGATGATGTCGATCAGCGTTTTCAGGCTGGGTACAGAGTTGCCTGTTTCGATATGGCTGATGTGCGTGACCACCACGCCGACCTCATTGGCCAGCTGCTCCTGCGTCATGCCCTTTGCAAGGCGGCAGGCACGGATGCGTTTTCCGATGTCGGCGTAGTCCACCATAGTACAAGTACCCTCCGTTTTGTGAAGTGATACTTGTATTGTATGTGCAATCGACCAGGATTGTAATAACCTGAAAGTGCAGTGGACTTTTGGCAGAAAGTTTCTGTCAAAATCATTTTTTGCACTTTAGCCCCGGACACAAAATTTATTTTTTCTCTTTCTTTGCACGCAGTCTTGCATTTTCCTGGTTAATCTTTTCGATTTCTTCGCTGTTGGTCAACCAGCCAAGACCCTTGGAAAGCTCTTTCTTTTTTGCTTCGTTATCACTGATTTTGGAATCAATGAGTGCAACGCTCGTAGCCTTCATATTGTCAAGCGCAAGCTTTGCACCGCCGCCCAAAAGTGCTGCACCCAAAGAAACCGCTGTCGCAAACAGAGCGCTCTGTTCGTTTTCCAATCCATTTCTGCCTTTGCCCATACTAAACTACTCCTTTACTTTTTTGTTCCATTGTTCCATTCGTTTTTATTCCATTAAAAGAATGGTTCGGCCATTCTCTTCAATGTCTTTCCAGAACACATCGTCCTCATCCTTGCAGTAATTCTGCAAAAGTGGAAGATTCGCGCCGATCTCATTGTCAAAGAAATCTCGATACTCTCTCTGAATGTCATCCTGTGGGTCTTCTTTCCAGCGTCCGACCAGACCTTCCAACGCAACAAGTTCCTGCATAGTCTCAAGCATACCCCGGATTTTTTTCATGTCTCCGTCCAGTTTTGTCAGCTTGATACTCCTGATAAAACGAGGTCCTCGCACGATCTTCTTCACATCGCTCACATAAATGCGAAGTGCACCTTCAAACCGGTGGATTGCTTTGATAAACGCATCGTCCGCCTTTTCAAGGTAGGAAACTTGATTCGTTTCATCCTGTGCCCTTTTATAGCGTTCCAGATACGTTTTGCCATCCATCAGCCGACTGCTGTAGTCGTTCAGATGTAGATCTTCCAGCAAGTCAAAACGCTCGTTGAAGTGCTCGATCTGTGCGATATGCAGCTGTACCAGAAATTCCCCCAATTTTTTCGGATTGGTCAGGTCATGCATTTCCACCAGTTCCTGCATGGCCTGCTTGCCTTCCTCCTTTAAATCGCCTCTACTGTCAATGCTGTCAGGACTGAACAGCACATGCAACGCACTTTTTGCCTTTATAAGATCCTTGGTGTGTACTACATTTCCATCGAGATCCTGCGTCCGTGCCATCTTTTCCACAACATCAACGGTATCCACCGCCGTTTTTACCTTTTCCTCAAGCCCTCCCTTTGTCATCACATTTTCCACAACATCTGCGTGTTGTATAAAAATCGACTTCAATGCCTCTGCATTCACTGTTTTGCCTGTTTTTTCCTCGTAACTTTTTGCATATTGGTCTACCGCTTTTGAAATCGCCAGCTTCTTTGCCTTATCCAGAACACTTTCCCGACTTTGTTTTTTCTCCACTTTCACGATTCATCGTTCCTTTCAGAATGTTTTATACTATTCATGTCATATGTCATCGCAAAACAAATTCTTCCTCGGAGCACATTGCTGCGCGGAACGCGTCAAAATCTCTATGCTGCAGTGCAAGACCTGTCTGGTCTGCATAGTTCAAAATGGCATATACCGCACGCTCGTAGTTGGTATCATCATCCGCAAGGTACGCGAAGGCATCCAGCAGGCTGTTCAGTCGGGTACGCTGCTGCTGTTCATATTGCTTCATAAAATCCATCAGTTGACGGTGATATTCCTGTTCCAACCGCGTTGATTCCTTCAGCAATGCCGTCATCCGATCGTACTCTGCCGCATTCAGCTCTGCCTGCTCCACAATAGCGCGTGTGCAGGACACCACATAAGCTGCTGCCGTATAGACCGCCATCGGGACAAACGGATTTGCCGTGCCGACCACCAGTCCGAGCGCTTTGGTAAAATAGACCGTTGCGACCGACTTTACCGTCGTATCTGCCAAAGCCCCCTGCAGTTGCTGCCCGGTGATCTCTCCTTTTGCGTAGGAATAAAGTGCTACGCCTCCATCTATCAGCCCGCCCGCCATGACTGTTGCTGCGGTTGAATCCGAAAGCACCGGAAGTGCCACTTTCCGGCCTCCAAAGCGAATCACCGTGCTAAGCACGCCGGTCTCGCCACCTCGCAGTGCACCGCTGACGGTATCCGCTTTTACCTCTTCCAACGCATTGTCGAGCGTTTTGCGATCCCGCAGCACCTCAAACAAATTCTGTGTACCGGACACAATGGCTGTGATAACACCGGTTGCCACCGCCATATTCGATGCCGCTGTACCGACCTCCCGCGCCAGCTGCTTTCCTTCAAAGCGAGCCGCATACTGCCGAACCGCTTGTTGAGAAACTCTGCCATCTGTGCCACGCAGCTTTTGCAGCTCCGCAGTTGTTGTGCCTCCTGATGCAATGCCAGTGGACGGATCTGTCAAGCCCTTCTTCATCAAGTTGGATACCGCATTCTCGTAGGCCGTTTTTGAAATCTCACCGTTTTCAGCCATTTTGTGCAGGCAGCTCTCAATGTCTGCCATCTGGTCTGTTGGTGCTATGCGTTGCATATCCGTATACTTCGGATCTACAAAATTCTGCGCAGCTCGCCAGGCACTGTTATTGTATTTTGCCTGTCCTTGCCCTACGATTCGGCCATTCCTCTGCATACGGAAGTCATCCGGTGCCGTATGCCCGCCGTATCCTCCCCGACCTGCCGCCAGATCCGTCACTGGGTTCCGGTCAAAGCGTTCGCCGCAGTTTGCCATATTCGTTTGCAGCTTTGCTGCCTCAATGTACTCAAACAGATTTCCCTTGGACTGCTCAAAGCCTACTTTTGAAATCTTTCCTGCCTTGTACAAAAGCTCCCTCATAGAGTCAATGGCCGTATCGGTTCCCATTTGTACATTCTGGGAGGCCGCATTGCCCACAAATGCACCAGCCTGACCTTCCAGATTTTTTTCTTCCCTGCTTCTCACAGCTCGATCCTTCTTTCTCCTTTACAGGCGCATCAGAAGCCGTACCTTCCCTGTGCGAATGCCGGATACACATTCCTTGCGTTCTGCAGAGTTGTCTGTGCTTCCGAAGCCAGTTCCCCGGCCGGTGTCAGAAGCGGTTCTGACAGTACTGAACACATAATTTGTGCCATAAGCCATGCCTGATGAATCTTTTTCTGCTCTGCTTCGGTCAGGCTGTTGAAATCGATTTTCTCATCGTCCGAATCGTACAGCATCCTTTTCTGCTTCTGTCTGGTGCGCTGTTCCATATATTTCATCTCATTTACTACCGGATAAAATGCACTGCGAAAGAGTACCAGAAAGTCCGAATAGTTTTCTGCAATACTTGCAGTCTTTTTCATAAAATCTGTCATAACAGCCATCTTTTCCACCGCCGTTTCGGCCCGCGCCGCCGTGGCTTCTGCACTGGCCAGATTTTCATCCGCCTTGGCATTCATGATAAGGCCTGCGGCTGCCAATACCGGCCCGACAACGATGCCGCCGAGAACCAGTGTGCCGCCCGCCATGCCCAGACCGCCTGCGGTCAATGCACCGCCGCCAAACCATGCCAGCGTTGCATTGGTCGCTGCCACGCCAGACAGACTTGCAATGGCCGTGCCTGTTGATGCAGATGCAAACATCATCGCTCCGCCGTAGGAGGCAATGCCTGCCAGCACTCCAGTGCCAAGAGAAGCAACGCCTGCCCGCGCAATCTCCGTTGCCTTCAAAGCAGCAACTTCCATATTTTTCAGGTTTTCTGTTCCCTGACACTTGAGCTTCAGACGTTCATCCCCGGCCACGTCACTTTCCATCCGGACATTCTTGAAGGCTCTGAACGTACGGATAAAATCATTCATTTCTTTCGACCAGATATCTACCTTGAGCGCTCCCAGCCGTTTCAGGCATTCCGCTGTGCAGGTCCTTTGTTCCTCCAGCATCTCCCGCGCCTCGTCATAGATATTCTGTGCCTCCGCAACGATCTGCTTTGCGTTTGCATTTTTCGTGTGAGCAGATACACTTTTTACAGCACCGGTGATGCCGGCCAACGCCGCACCACCCAGCAGGATAAAAGGCACCGCCATTTTATTTTTCTCCTTTCCTAATGCGTTTATTGTTCTGCCAGTACCCGCACATAGTCCCCCTGACTCCGCACCCACATTTGGATACCTGTGCCAAACACCTCAGCCTCTATGATCCAGCCCTTCTCCGTTACCTGCAAAACCTTTGCAGTGGGCAGTCGGTCGAGAACGGATTCCAGACTTGGCCCGGTATACTCGAACCGGATGGTCTGCAACTCGCCGCCGTACATAAACTGGATGCGCTTGCGCATCTCGCCCTCCTGAAAGCGGTCGGTGTACCGCTGTGCAAAGTGTCGGTCGAGGGTCTTATAGTTCTGAATGCGGTCGATGCGGTAAATCGTCGGGGAGTTATCCTGCGGATTCTGGAAATGCTTATCCTTGTCGATGCCTTCGATGAACGCCGCCAGATAGAAATAATACTCGCTGAACAGGATGCCCACCGGCTCAATGGTGCGCACACGAGTCTCGCCGTCGTGGGTGCGGCAGTAGGTAATTTCCATAACATTGTGATTTTCTACTGCCGTGCCGATCTCCCACAGGCTCTCGATAAACTTCCGGCCATGCTGCGGCTCAACGTAATGGAAGCGTTCGTTGCTGATGAGGTCTTTGACCTGATTCAATCGGTCCAGCGGGGTGCACACCTGCACCAGCTTGTCCAGAATGGGGAACATCTCCTCCTTGACCATGGAGCGGCTTTCCAGCAGGATCTTGCACACTGCCAGAATCTCGCTGCTGGTGAGGAAGCGTGAAAGCGTATCATCCAGCAGATAGCCGCCCTTTGCGGAGTTGTATAAGATCTCTCGGCGCGGCTCGCTGTCTGCAAAATGATTGCGCAGGGTGTCAAGATCGCGCTGGATGGTTTTCTCACTGACACCGAAGCGGTCAGCCATCTGCTGTTTGTTCAGCACACCGCCCTGTACCAGCACCTGCTGGATATAGAGTATACGGTCCAATCTACTATTACGCACAGTTTATTCTCCTTCTCTGCTCATTGTAACACAACACAACTATCGCTGCAATTCTTTGTGTGAAGTTTTGTCGTTTCACGGAATTACAAAAAAATTTTTGTCTCTTTTGCACAACCCCAGTATACAAAAAAAGATGGACAGACTGCCTGTCCATCTCCTAAAAAGTCAAGGTAGACTATTCTTAAATTGCCAACCTCTTTTGAAGCGATAGGCACTGTTCATCAGTTCATCTGTGATGGTGTAAAGCGCCCGGCGTGGCGAACCATATCCGCCAATCAGCCCAATCACAATCGCAAGATTCAGCACAAATGCAATGCTCAACAGCACCATCAAAAATTTTTTCATACGCTCTTCTCCTTCTTTCTTATGTTTCTATCAACTTTTCTGCTCTCATTATACAGATTTGGCTGGACGGTATGGTTGTCCATCCTCCACAAGCAACAAAAAAGGAACACGGCATTCTCGTTTTGAATGTCCCGTGTTCCTTCTGTCCGCTTTTGCAGCGGCTTCTTTTACATAGAAGTCAATCGTTCATTTCGGCATCCTCCCGAATCTTACGCTTATATTTATAATAGGTATTCCGGGCAAGTCCAGTCAATTTTATGCAGTCCACATCAGGAATCGGCGGAAACTGCCAGCCTCCCTGTCTTTCTTGCTCCGTCATTTATATATCCTCAATTCATTGAACTCTTGCCTAAACCAAAACCCTCCCCGGCAAAACCATTCAGTTTCACCGGGGAGGGTTTATCATACGCTTATCTTCCCATGTTTTGCAGGATTAGTGCATCTTCATGCAACAATCTTACTTTCTGGGATTTTTGATAGCAGCCTGGGCAGCAGCCAGACGTGCGATAGGCACACGGAAGGGAGAGCAGCTGACGTAGTCCAGACCAACATTGTGGCAGAACTCGACGCTGGAAGGATCGCCGCCGTGCTCGCCGCAGATGCCCAGACCCAGGTCGGGACGGGT
>ENA-ORTG01003608-ORTG01003608.1-human-gut-metagenome-genome-assembly--contig:-NODE-3608-length-10813-cov-12.132088_pt1 | contig 10813 bp, 8 predicted proteins | sample MGYA00241906_ERZ509176 | MGnify/ENA primary metagenome ERZ509176 (study PRJEB26280, sample SAMEA2338811) | human gut metagenome | biome: human gut; feature: human-associated habitat; material: faeces... | reverse complement strand
GTATATTCATTCCCTTCAGAGAACTGGGAGTCATATGGGAAGCAGGCTGTCTGAAAGCAACACCACCGCCCAGACGATTCTGTACCACATTGTTGGCCTTATCTTCCAGACCGGTAGCGATCACGGTGATCGTACAGCTATCGGACTTGGACTCATCGTACATAGCGCCGAAGATGATATTGACATCATCTCCTGCCAGTTCCTGTACATAGCTTGCTGCATCGGATGCATCTGCCAGAGTGATATCTCCGGAGATATTGATAATGACATGGGTTGCACCGGAAATGGTAGTCTCCAGAAGGGGACTCTCTACTGCCATCTTCACGGCTTCCATTGCCTTATCATCGCCCTTGCCCTCACCGATACCGATGTGAGCAATACCCTTGTCCTTCATAACGGTCTGTACATCTGCGAAGTCCAGATTAATGACAGCAGGAACATTGATCAGATCCGTGATTCCCTGTACTGCCTGCTGCAGAACTTCATCTGCCTTCTTCAAAGCTTCCGGCATTGTGGTACGTCTGTCCACGATCTCCAACAGCTTATCATTGGGTATCACAATCAGGGTATCCACGTTCTCTTTGATACGCTCGATACCGTTTAAAGCATTTACCATACGTGCCTTTGCCTCAAAACGGAAAGGCTTCGTCACAACACCGACGGTTAAAATGCCCATTTCCTTTGCCAGCTTAGCCACCACCGGAGCTGCTCCGGTTCCGGTACCGCCACCCATACCACAGGTTACGAATACCATATCTGCACCCTTCAGAGCTGCGGAAATCTCCTCCGTACTCTCCTCAGCTGCCTTCTCACCGATCTCGGGCTTGGCTCCCGCACCGAGTCCCTTGGTCAGCTTCTCACCGATCTGTAATAACTTCGGAGCTTTGCAGAGCTGCAATGCCTGCTTATCGGTATTCACCCCGATAAAATCCACTCCGGTAATTTTCTCATCCACCATTCTATTTACAGCGTTATTTCCCGCGCCGCCTACACCGACTACGATGATCTTGGCAGCTGTATCCGCGTCATTCGTCTTAATCTCCAGCAAGGTTAGTTCCTCCTTTTAACCTTTTTCAACTTCACATAGACTATCATATAATCATTTTACAAATTTAGCAACCTATTTTTTCAAAATGTTTCACAAATGTTTCACGCGTCCGGTTTGAATGTAAATTTACCCTTTCCTTCCTCGTAGTTTTCCATTTGCAGGGTTCCGCTTTTACCCTGTAACTTCTCCAGGAAGTCCGGCAACAACTGCAGCTTGTCCTCTATATGGCTGTTGTCACTGCCCATGGACACCTTGATCTGTCCGAAGTAGATCGTAATGTCACCGGAAGAATGCAGATAGATCTTGTCCGCAGCCAGTGAATATTTGTTCAAAAGCTTTGTCAGATCCATGATCCTGGAAAACACCTGCGGATCCTCCACCGGCAGTTGCTCTCCCAGCACCACATGGTTGAAGGAAAGCCCCGTGATCTGCGGTATTCCCTGGGTGCGGATCCCGGAACTTTCCACCACATAGCCGTCTTTATCAAAATACATATAAGTATCCAGATATTTCACATATCCCGCCAGTGCTTTTTCATATACAGTGATCTTGATCGTGTCGGGTGCCAGAATCGATACATTCATCACATCCACAAAGGGAATGTCCTGAATCCCTCTGTCCCGGTATTTCAGAGACAGATACAGGGAATTATCTCCCAAAGGTCCCGACATCACGATCTCCATGATCTCGTCCTCGGTATAATGCACATTGCCCTCCACATACACGGTACGTACCGTATACACGGAGTGCAATGCCACCGCACCACCGCCCAGTGCCAGCAGCAGGATGCCTATGATCACTATTCTTCTGATAATTTTGCTTCGGTCTCTATACACTGATGATCCGTGCTCCTAATTCTCTCAAGTCTCTGCAGATATTTTCATATCCGCGTTCTATAAAGTGCTGTCCTGTCACGAAACTCTCGCCTTCTGCCGCAAGCCCCGCCAGAACCAGTGCCGCACCGCCGCGAAGTTCACATGCTTCCATCCGGCTTCCCCGTAAATGCTCCACTCCGGTGATCACGGCATGTCTTCCGTCCTTCAGAACAATCTCTGCTCCCATGCCCTTTAGCGGTTCCGCAATACGAAAACGATTCTCGAAAATATTCTCTTCAATGCAGCTGCATCCTTCCGCTCTCGTCAGCACCGCCATTGCCACCGACTGCAGATCCGTGGGGAACTCCGGGTATGGCCCAGTCCGCAAATGTGGTATGGCCTGCGGCCTTTTGGAACACTGTACGAACAGGCCTTCCTCCGAGGCAATACACTGTGCACCCATTTTTTCCGCCACAAAGGTCACCGCTTCCATCTGCTCCCAGGGAGCCTCTGTCAAAAGTGTACTGCCTCCGCAGCCGATACAGGCGAACAGATACGTCCCGGCTACGATCCGGTCTGCCGGAACCGTGAACTGTGTACCATGAAGCGGTCTGTCACCATGAACCAATAGTTCCGTTTCTCCGATTCCTTCGATCTGCGCACCACATGCCGTCAGAAATTCGCACAATGCCGTCACTTCCGGTTCTCTGGCGGCCCCCAGTATCCTGGTGTCTCCGTCCGCCTTCACCGCAGCCAGCAAAATATTCTCCGTAGCTCCCACACTGGGAAACTCCAGTGTGATCTCTGCCCCGTGCATTTTCCCATCCTTCACCTGTGCAGACAGAAGCCCTTCTTCCTCCCGGAATTCGACGCCCATCTGCTGTAGTGCCCTGATGTGCAGATCGATCGGCCGTTCTCCGATGATGCACCCACCCGGATGCTCCATGGTCACATAACCACATCTTCCCAGCAATGCTCCCAACAGGCACAGAGATGAACGCATTCCGGTGATAGCTTCCCCCTGCATCCGTCTGGCCTCCGCTCTCTCGCAGGGAAGTTCTTCATTTTCTCCCGGCTGTACCCGGATCCCTTTTTCCTGCCAGTGCACCAGACATCCCAGTTCCCGAAGCAGATGCACGAAACAGTGTACATCTGCAATACGTGGGCAGTTCTGAATATAGGATACTTCATTGGTAAGAAGCGTTGCCGCCAGGATCGGAAGTACCGCATTCTTTGATCCCTGTATGCGTACCTTCCCCTGCAGCGGAATGCCTCCCTGCATGCGGATTCCTTTCATACAGCACCATCCCCGTTTTTATGATAATCTTATCTTATGTAGGAAAGCACTGTTTCGTACCATGTCTTCTGAATATGTATTTTTCTACAGCTCTTTTAACTGGATCCTGCGCGCCACACTCAATACCAGTCCGATCTCCGACAGCAAAAACAATGCCGAAGAACCTCCGTAACTGATAAACGGCAGGGAAATTCCGGTGTTGGGAATGGAGTTGGTAACTACGGCAATGTTTAAGATCGCCTGGATTGCGATATGTCCCATAACGCCCACCACCAGCATGGCGCCGAACAGGTCCGGTGCATTATTGGCAATGACCATCATCCGCCACAACAGCATAATGAACATGAGAATAATGGCAACCGCTCCGAACAATCCCAGTTCCTCGCAGATAATGGAGAAGATCATGTCGTTCTGTGCCTCGGGCAGGAAGCTTAACTTCTGCATGCTCTGTCCCAGTCCCTTGCCCCAGATGCCACCGCTTCCGATGGCATACAGTGCCTGCAGGGTCTGGAAGCCTTTATCCTGTGCCTGACTTTCCGGGTTCAGCCACGCCTGGATTCTTGCCAGACGGAACTTGCCACCGATCTTATCTCCCAACTGTACTACCACAAATACCAGCAATGCCGCTGCTGCCACCACGCTTAATCCCATGATAACGAATTTTTTGTAATCGGGACTTGCCACAAATACCATCAGGACGGCAATACCCATAATAATGATGGCAGAACTTAAGTTATCCGTAATGAGATATACACATGCTGCGATTGGCAGTGGTGCGCCCATCATAATGAAAAAGCCTTTCATGGTACGCACGCTTTTTCCCATCTTGCACACCAGACTTGCCAGGAACAGGATCATACACAATTTAGCTACCTCAGCCGGCTGCAGATTGAAGCCCGTACGGGGAATACCGATCCATCTTGTAGCACCGTGGGAGCTGATGCCGAGTGGAGTCTTCACCAGGAAGATCAGGATCATCGACACCACATATCCCAGCATAGCGAACCGTTCCCAGAAATGATACGGGATATTAGCAATGATGATCATTCCCACCAGACCGATGATATTGGCAACCAGCTGTTTCTTCATATAAAAGGCTGCATCTCCATAGGTATCATAAGCCTCATAGGAGCTGGCGGAATAGATCATGATCAGACCAAATCCCAGTAAAAACAGCACAATAAAAAGCAGGCTGTAGTCAAAAAAGTATTCCGATTGTTGTTTCTTTTTACGCCTTCTGCGAGCTTCTGCCATGCCTGCTTTTACTCCTTATTTCTATTTTCTATAACATTATTGCTTTTTATTACTTTTTAATCTGCCAGTCCACGGACATATTCCTTGAAAAGCTGTCCTCTGACCTCATAGTTCGGGAACATGCCCCAGCTTGCACAGGCCGGAGACAGAAGAACCGCATCCCCCGGTTCTGCCAGTTCCGTACACAGCTTCAGGCATTCCTCATAAGTATCCGCGAAACGGATCTTATCGAAGCCATGCTTTCTGGCACACTCGGCAATCTTCTCTCTGGTCTGTCCGATGAGGACGAGGCATTTTACCTTGCCGTCAAAGCTGTCGATCCACTCGTCATATTCGCTCTGCTTGTCATAACCTCCGCCGATGAGAACCGTAGGCCTGCTCATGGCTTTGATGCCCTGAATAGCGGCATCGGGATTGGTTCCCTTGGAATCGTTGTAATAATCCACACCGCCCTTGGTGGCTACGAACTCAATTCTGTGCTCCACTGCGTGGAAACCGCGGATCACCGTAAGGATCGTCTCCATGGGTACCTGCATACCCTCTGCGATGGCAATGGCTGCCATAACATTTTCCACATTGCACAGGCCTACCAGATTCATATCCTTATGAATATCCATCAGCTCGTGCTCTTCGCCGTTTACGCTCTTGATGATCTTGTCACCCCGCAGAAAATAACCGTTTTCCAGTTCCTGATGGGAGGAGAACAATACCGGAGTGGCAGGGCATCTTCCTGCGAAGTCTCTGGTGTAATCATTGTCATAATTCAGTACGCAGATATCTGCCTTCGTCTGCTGGGAAGCCACTGCTTCCTTAGCTGCCACATAGGCTTCCATGGTATGATGTCTGTTCAGGTGATCCGGTGTGATATTCAGGATCGCCGATACCACCGGATGGAATGTATGTATGGTCTCTAACTGGAAAGAACTGATCTCTCCCACAGTAACACTGTCCTTCGAAGTCTTATCTGCTTCCAGGGTATAGGGATTACCGATGTTACCCACCACGAAAGTCTTATCCTTACCGAAGTGTGCCTTCATGATCTCACCGGTGAGTGTGGTGGTCGTCGTCTTACCATTGGTGCCGGTAATGGCGATCACTCTGCCCTGTTCTGCCAGAAATCCCAGTTCGATCTCTCCCAGAATCTGAACGCCTCTGTCTCTCATACGGTTCACCAGCGGAATATCCGTAGGTACCCCGGGGCTTAATACTGCTGCCTGAATACTCAGCTCCACATTTTCAGGAAGTTCTCCGGCGATGCAGGCCGCCCTGCTTCCCTCCGGGAGCTTTGCCTTCAGATCTTCCCCTGTCAATTTATCACTGCTGTCATACAGAACCACGTCTGCATGGTTTTTCTCCAATAATACTGCTGCACCGATCCCGCTGATGCCGGAGCCGATGACCAGACATTTTTGTCCTTCTAACATTTTCCTACCATACCTTTCTGTACTTTCTGTAAAAGTCCATCAGTTCATTATAACGCATTCGCGGCGAATGGGGAAGAGAAAAATAGAAGCCCTCCAACATATATATGTCAGAGAGCTCCGGTTCATTCCGTTATTTCTGTAATTTTATAACACCTATTCCGGGTTCCCCGCCTATGTTCTGTTCCACGATCACATAGGGACCTCTCATTCCGTAAACATAATCAAATACCGGTTCCAGCCGCTCTTCCCCGTGAAGTCCCATCAATCCGTATTTTCTGACTGTCATCCGGTCGTCGATATATACATACCCGGGGATTGCGTCATATTCCTTATTATATTCCGTCACACTAATAAAAAAGCGTGAGTCCCCGGAGAAGATCATCTCTCCCTTCGTATCCATAATACAGTACAATCCCTTGGATACAAAAGCCATGCCGTCATGGAATTCCCCTGCCAGTACTCTTCTGCCTTCCGTCGCTTCATAGGGGTAAAAATCAATCTGGATTTCTCCTTTTGTATCAATGTATGCCCACTGCTCTCCTTTTCCGTTGTGATCCGCATCCTTCACCGCGGCGAGTCCCTCGCTGAAATCCCCCACTTCATCGTATTGGCACGGGATCACACATTGCCCTGCTTCGTCAACAAAACCCCATTTTCCGTCTTTTTGAACTGCGGCATACCCTTCCGAATAATATCTGGCAGCATCGTTAGGAATATTGTTGTACTTGCAGGATGTGACCAATATCTCCTTCTCCAGATCCCACACTCCCCATTTGTCGCTCCCATTCTGTACAGCAACCATGTTGTCATTCACAAAACGAATATCTTCGTATTGTCCCGGTTCCAATACCCATGACCATTGCAGGCTTCCCACGTCTCCATTATCAAGAAATTCTTTGTAAATGGCTTCCATATTTTCATTTTTCAAAGCGCATCCGGTCAATGTATTCATCAGAAAAATAATTGCCGCCATGCACAGATATCTTTTTTTCATAGGATTGTTGTCCCTTCCGTTTTTTCACAGAATAGCACAACATTACATCAAAGTTGCATCATAACAAAAAGACCCCCGGGAACCGTTATCTGTTCCCGGGGATCTTTCGTCTGTCATTGTTTACGCTTCTACGATCAGGTATCTGCCGTCTCCGATATCGAAGACTTCATCGGCTTCCAGAATCTCATCATCCACAGCGCCGTCCACGTCCATGCCGGCTTCATCGAAATACTCGATGACATCATCCACGGAATCTACCACGACTGCCATGCACTCTTCCAGAAAATCTTCTGCTTCATCCAGAGTCTCTGCCACGGCTTCCGGAAAAAGCTGGAGCTGTTTGTCCAGGAAGCATTCCAGTACCGCATCATCATATTCACGCATACTATTACCTCCAAATTCTTACGAAAATGTCTTATTTATTCTCATCATAATATGGATATGTAGTTACGTCAATTAGTAATTCGATGTGGATGTAAATTGAGAGTTTACGCGAGCATTGAGCCGCGCATAGGCATAGTTAAAGACAGCGATGGGCGCTTGCGCACAAATCGCTGTCTTTACTTATGCCGTGATGCGGCGAACGCCGCGATATGAAATAAGATTGGCAGCGCCTTTTGCTGACAATCTTATGAATAGCGTGGCTCATTGCGGAGAACTGCCAATAAATGTGGAGCGCCCTTTGCGACACATTTATGAATTGGGGGCATGGCTCGTAACGTAGGATTGCCGTAGACCGGACAAGTTCCGCCTGTACCCATTCTTTTGCCTCAGCGTGGGCACAGGAGATAGGATCAAGCTTCTCTGTACCCTTCTTCTGCCTCAACGTGGGCACAGGAGATAGGATCAAGCTTCTCTGTGCCCTTCTTCTGCCTCAACGTGGGCACAGGAGATAGAATCAAGCTTCTCTGTACCCTTCTTTTGCCTCAGTGTGGGCACAGGAGATAGGATCAAGCTTCTCTGTACCCTTCTTTTGCCTCAGTGTGAATAGTTTATGGGTATGAGAAGCTTGTTTGGTTGCTGATACCCACACTATGAAAGTTTGAGGGTATGGGAAGCTTGTTTTGCTGCTGATACCCACGCTATGAAAAGCTTGAGGGTATGGGAGGCTTGTTTTGTTGCTGATACCCACGCTGTGGAAAGTTTGAGGGTATGAGAAGCTTGTTTGGTTGCTGATACCCACGCTGTGGAAAGTTTGAGGGTATGAGAAGCTTGTTTGGTTGCTGATACCCACGCTGTGGAAAGTTTGAGGGTATGAGAAGCTTGTTTTGCTGCTGATACCCACGCTGAGAAAAGTTTGTGGGTATGAGAAGCTTGTTTTATTGCTGATACCCACACTGAGAAAAAAAGTTTGTGGGTATGAGAAGCTTGTTTTGTTGTTGATACCCAAATTGTGAAAACCGGAAGGTATAACAAGGGAATTATATATTCCAGAAGGCCTGCGGCAGGCGTTCGCCGCATCACGGCAAAAGTAAAAACCGTGATTTGTGAGCAAGCTCCCAATCACGGTTCTTATTTTGCCTATGCGTGGCTATGCTTTCGTAACTCTCAATTATTCGCAATACTTCAGCAGGTCCAGCGGCTGCGCGATAATAGCGTCCGCGTGGCCTTCTTCCAGTTCCTTGCGGTCACGGAAGCCCCAGAGGACACCTACGGTGAAGGCGCCTGCCGCCTTGCCGGTCTTCATGTCTGTGGCGGTATCTCCCATGTAGAGTACTTCGTCTGCGTTGAGACCGAACCGGTCTAAGATCCGGAAGACTCCGGCGGGATCGGGTTTGATGGGCACGCCGTCCACCTGTCCCTGCACCACATCAAAATAGTCCTTGCCAAACAGGCTCTCGATGACATCCAAGGTGGCATGGTGGGGCTTGTTGGAAAGTACCGCGATCTTCATACCACGTTTCTTCAACTCTTCCAGCAGCTGGGGGATTCCTTCATAGGGCTTCACCTGATACATACAGTTCGCCTGGAAGATCTCCCTGTATCTGGCATAGGCTGCCTCAAAATGGGTAAGTTCCGTATCGCCACCCTTGATCAGTGCCCGCTTTACCAGATTGGCGGCACCGTCTCCCACAAAATATTTATACTCCTGTACAGAGAAGGGTCCATAGCCAAATTCCGCCATGGTCTTGTCTCCGCTGTATTTCATGCTCATGATAGAATCGGATAAGGTTCCATCCAGATCAAAAATTACTGCTTTCTTCATTCTGTTCTCCTACACTAATCTCAATCCATACAGTTCCTGATAGACTCTTCCCACGGGAAGCCCTACCACATTATTGTAATCGCCCTCGATACCGCGGATATATCTGGCGCAGAATCCCTGGATACCGTAGGAGCCCGCCTTGTCCATCGGATCCCCGGTAGCCACATATTCCCGGATCTGTGCATCGGTCATAGGATAAAAATGCACTGTGGTCTTCTCATGGAAAGTCAGCGTCTTCCTCTCACCGTTTTCCTCATAGAGGATCGTCACACCTGTGTATACCTCATGTCCTCTGCCCTGCAGCATAGTAAGCATGGCTGCCGCAGCTTCCGTATCCGCAGGCTTACCCAGGATTTTACCGTCGCAGGCGACCATGGTATCGGCTCCCATCACAAGGGGGTCTGTCATAGTAGTTTCTCCACTTTTCTGTTCCGGATCGCAGACACCACAGCCTTCATGCATTCGGTCGGCACTGTTATCCGGAGCCTGACAGACACCACTTACCGCAAGCTTCTCCCACACCGCTTCCGCCTTCTGCGCTGACAGTTCTTCCACCACTTTTGCAGGCTCTGTGGATGTGATCTTTTCCTCGGTCTCGCTGACCACTACATCGAAATCCAGTCCGATCTGTGTCAGAAGCTCCCGCCTCCTGGGGGAGGCAGATGCCAGTATGATCTTCTTATTCATGATGTGTCTCCGGGATAAACGTTCTGCTTTCGATGGCAGACTCTCCCGCAGCCTCCTTTGCTTTTTGAATGGCCTCCAGGCAGAAAGCATCCTGAGAGTTGAACAGCTGCTTTCCTCTCTTGTCCTGCTTCTCATAGCTGCCATCCGGCTGTAAAATCGAAGCCTTCACATTATCCTTCAGCTGACTGTTCAGGATATGTAGCAATTCCTCCTTCAGCTCCGGGCGATCTACCGGGAAGAGGATCTCCACACGTCTATCCGATGGTCCAGATTACGGGGCATCCAGTCGGCACTTCCACAGTAGATCTCATAATGATCATCATTTGCAAAATAGAAAATGCGGCTGTGCTCCAGGAAATTACCGACGATGGAGCGGACACTGATATTCTCGCTGACACCCGGGATACCCACCTTCAGGCAGCAAATACCTCGAACGATCAGTTCAATCTTCACGCCTGCCGCACTTGCCTCATACAGAGCACGGATAATATCCTTGTCGCAGAGAGAGTTCATTTTCGCAATGATATGGGCATTCTTGCCCTCCAGCGCATAATTTTTCTCCCGCTCGATCAGATGCAGGAACTTATCCTTCAGCCATAACGGTGCCAATGCCAGTTTGTTCCAGAACAACGGCTCGGAATAACCGGACAGCATGTTGAACACTGCCGTGGCATCCTCTCCGATGCGTTCCGCACAGGTCAACATTCCCACATCCGTATACAGCTTTGCCGTAGCATCATTATAGTTACCGGTACCCAGATGCACGTATCTGCGGATGCCGTCCTCTTCTCTGCGAACCACAAGTGTGATCTTGGAATGGGTCTTTAATCCCACCAGTCCGTAAATAACGTGGCAGCCTGCCTTTTCCAGCATTCTCGCCCAGACAATATTGTTCTCTTCATCGAAACGGGCTTTCAGTTCCACCAGAACCGTAACCTGCTTACCGTTCTCCGCCGCCTGTGCCAGTGCCGCTATGATCGGAGAATTGCCGCTGACACGATACAACGTCTGCTTGATGGCCAGTACTTCCGGGTCTCTCGCCGCCTGACGGATGAAATCCACCACCGGCGTAAAGCTCTGGAACGGAT
>ENA-ORTG01003607-ORTG01003607.1-human-gut-metagenome-genome-assembly--contig:-NODE-3607-length-10815-cov-2.652881_pt1 | contig 10815 bp, 8 predicted proteins | sample MGYA00241906_ERZ509176 | MGnify/ENA primary metagenome ERZ509176 (study PRJEB26280, sample SAMEA2338811) | human gut metagenome | biome: human gut; feature: human-associated habitat; material: faeces... | reverse complement strand
TTTATCAACGGAGATATCGATGTACTGGTTTCGACTACGATCATTGAGACAGGCCTGGATATTTCCAATGTAAACACCATGATCATACATGATTCAGACAGATATGGACTTTCACAGCTTTATCAGCTGCGAGGAAGAATCGGACGCTCAAACCGTACGGCATATGCGTTTCTGATGTACCGCAGAAATACCATGCTGAAAGAAACAGCAGAAAAGCGTCTGTCAGCGATTCGCGAATATACGGATCTCGGAAGTGGATTCAAGATTGCGATGCGTGATCTGGAGCTTCGAGGAGCGGGAAATCTTCTAGGGGCAGAGCAGCATGGACATATGAATGCGGTCGGTTATGACCTTTACTGTAAGATGCTCAGCGAGGCGGTCAAAGAGGCAAAAGGTATTCATACTATGGAGGATTTCGAGACAACGATCGATCTGAACATGGATGCATTTATACCGGATTCTTATATCAGCAACGAATATCAGAAGCTGGATATTTACAAACGAATCGCCGGGATCGAGACGCAGCAGGATTATGACGATATGCTGGAAGAACTTTTGGACCGTTTTGGCGAGATGCCAAAGGCAGTAATGAACCTGCTTTCCATTGCGCGGCTGAAAGCGCTTGCACATCGCTGTTATGTGACAGAAATCAAACAGATCGGAAGAGATATGAAGATCACTTTGTATGAAAATGCAAAACTGAATCCGGTCGGATTCCCCGCATTGATGCAGAAATACAGACGCGGTCTTCAGTTCAAAAACGAGCAGGAACCGAAGATTTTATTTACACCGGAGGGAAGCGGAAATGTGCTGACAGCCCTTACGGATCTGCTGACAGAGCTTGAACAGCTTGTAGAAGAATAAAACCGGCTGCATGAAGAGTATAAACTGTGAAATATCAGTGAAAATAGCTGGTTTTTGTGATTTTCCTTGCCCTGTCGGGGAAAAAAGTTTATACTCTTATTTATATGAATTCATGCAGTGATGGAGGATAAAATGAAAACAATGACAAAGAAAACAGCAGTTGTAGCACTTGCCGGTGTAATGGCAGCGGGAATGCTCACAGGCTGTGGTGAAAAAGCATTAGATGGCACAAAGACAGTTGCAACTGTAGATGGTGCAGAGATTCCGCTTGGGATGTTAAGCCTTTCTGTCAGAGAGGGTCAGGCGCAGGCAGAGGCCATGTACAAGAGCTTTATGGGCGGATCTGATTATTCTATCTGGGATACAGAGGCAGAGAAAGGCAAGACTTATGGCGAGCAGGCAGTAGAGCAGGCACTGAAAGATATTGAGCTGATGTGTATCCTTAAGGAAAAAGCAGCTGATTATGATATAGAGATCACAGAAGATGACGAGAAGGCAATCGCCGATGCGGCAGCAGCCTTTATGAGCGCAAATACAGAAGACACCCTGAAAACTCTGGCAGTTACAGAAGATCAGGTGAAGACATATCTGGAACTTGAGACATATAAGAGCAGAATGCATGATCCGATCATTGTAGACGTAGACAAGAATGTTTCCGATGAGGAAGCACAGCAGTCTTCTTTTAACTATGTAAGCATCAGTACATCTGACCTGAGCGATGATGAGATCAAACAGAAAAAAGAAGATGCACAGAAAATTCTTGACGGACTGAATGCAGATCCGGACGGGGATTTCAGCGAGATCGCAAAATCCGTAGATGACTCTTATACAGTACTGAGCGGATCTTTTGATACAAATGAAGATGCGTCAGAAGAGGATTCTGATGACGAAGATGAGACTACAGCATCTTCCAGTAATTATCCGGATGAGGTAATGAAGGTTCTCCGAACACTGAAAGACGGCGAAGTCGGTCCGGATGTTATTGAGGCAGATTCTGCTTACTACGTAGTCAAACTTGACAAAGTAAACGACGAAGATGCGACAGCTACAAAGAAAGAATCCATTATCTCCACCAGAGAAAATGAGCTGTATACAGAGACTACAGACAAATGGATGGATGAAGCTGACATCAAAGTTGAGAAGAAAGTTCTGAAGACACTGAAAGTTACAGACAATCATAAATTCACAATTCAGACAGCAGCAGAAGACACTACAGATGAGACAGCAGAAGTAACTGAAACACCAGAGGTAACAGAAGAAGCAGACGCTACTGAGACACCGGAGGTAACAGAAGAAGCAGATGCTACAGCTACTCCGGAGGTTACAGAAGCACCTTCCTATGACACTGATTCATCCCTTGAAGTCAAAGATGGCGATACAGTCAACATTGACTATGTAGGAAAGATTGATGATGTTGCATTTGACGGTGGAAGTACAGACGGAAACGGCACAGATCTGGTGATCGGTTCCGGTTCATACATTGATAACTTCGAAGAGCAGCTGATCGGTGCACATCCTGGAGATAAAGTAGAAGTAAAAGTTACTTTCCCGGATGATTATCAGGCAACAGATCTTGCAGGTAAAGAAGCAGTATTTGATGTTACTGTTAACGGAATCTACGAATAATCAAATAAGATAAACATAAAAAAAGGATGGCAGGAAAACCTGTCATCCTTTTACAATATACGATCAGAATTCTTCCGGATCATCTTCGGAACTTCCGCCGTTTCCACCGGAAACATGGATTCCATTGATCTCGACGTCACCTTCCATCGGGATTACAATGCATTTGCGTCCGTCGATGACCTGTGTCTCGATCAGCATCGCACGGTCCGGGTCGACATGGATCACGACATCCGGTGTCCTGATCTCTGTACGACGCGTATTGGTGATATTGTTTGCCATGAGAGAGGCATTTTCGCCTGCAATTGCCTCATAAGTCTGGTCAAATGTTTCGAGTTTTTCATCTTCTACGCCGCATTCTTCGAAGAGACGTTTCACCTCCGGCTTGGTCAGAACGGCAGGGTCCGGAGAATCCTTCTGTGATTCCACCCATTCATTGAGCTTTTCGTGGATGTTCATAACGGTATCGTAAGCACAGTCATCACCGAGGGTTTCTTCTACGAGCGCATTAAAGGAATCTCTCTGACCGCCTGCGGAGAGCGGAGTCGTGCATCCGAACATTTCATCTACGAAAGTACTGCGAAGCTGCTCGGCATTTTTTGTGTAATACAGAAGTCCGTGGATATCTGTGCTCCGGTCATTGAATACCGGGAAAAGGAAGCCCAGATCCGGCATTTCCACGATCCAGTCACGGATACGGTCTTCGATGTTGTTGGTTTCAGCATTGTAGCACAGTCCCGCTTTGGAAAGGTTAACCGGACAGATACTGCAGAGGATATGATCGTAGATCTCATCAGAAGCATCAAACATTTCCTGGCCGTCGGAGGATTTGCCCGGGATATCATAAACGGCATGGATCAGAATAATATAATAGTTCTCGCCGTAGTCATAGTTTTCGATGATCTTATCATAAAATTCCTCCAGAATGGCATTGTCCTGAAGTTTGCTGCCGCGGAGTTTCATAAGAAATTCCTGTGTGCCGCCCTCTTTTTCCTGGTCGAGAGGAAACTCCATGTTGATCAGGTTCTTGCCGATGGTTCCGGAAAGAGTTTTCTTGAATATTTCAAAGTATTTGAACATTTCTTCCTCAGAAAGAGAAAGAAAAGCTTCTTTCAGTTCGGTTTTTTTGTTTTTTTCACCGTCAACATAGCAGCCGCAGATACGTGTGATCGCGCAGTTGTTTGGCGAAAACTGTTTCTTAATTTCGGATATTTCTTTTTTGTTCATTATGTATCGCTCCTGATTTACAGAATTTCAGTACGGAAAGCTTCTGCGATTCCGCTTAAGTTGTAGCGATCTGCGAGATCCTGGATTCCCATCATGATCTCCTCGCGGCTGAAATCATTTGCCTCGAGAAATTCGTCATCTTTTCCATTCAGCGCATAATAGAAAAGAAGTCCGATCTCCAGATTCTGGCGGTCTCCGTCACAGGTCATTTCGTATAATTTGTTTTCAGCCTCATCGATATTGCCTTCATCGGCAAGGGAAGTCAGAGCTTCCAGTGTCTGTCTTGCTTCTTTATCTTCAATGACATCCGGAGTCAGTTCGGAAGCACTTACCTGAAATAACATTTTCATGACGGCGCGCACCATTTCACGGATCTGGCGCAGTATATAATCATCCTGAAGCATTTTTATTCTCCCTTCTGCATCAAAATTTTCAAATAATAAATTGTAAACATATAATTGTAACGATGTAAATGTACCTACCTAGAGTACCACAAAAAAGGAGTTTCTTCCAGATGAAAATAGCTGTGAACAGTCATAAAAATTTCGTACAGATATTGTGCAAATTCGTTTGACGAGCGTGAGCAGATTAAGTACAATGAGGTAAGAAGAAATGTTAAATAGAAGGAAAAATCTATGAGTACAATTTTTGATGTGGCGAAAGCAGCAGGGGTTTCCAAGTCAACGGTTTCCAGGGTATTAAACGGAGAAAGCGGAGTAAAGGAAGCAACCCGTGAGGCTGTAGAAAGGGCAATTCGAGAGCTTAAATATACGCCGAGTTATCTGGCGCAGGGTATTCGCACAGGCAAGACAAAGACGATTGCGATGGTCGTGCCGGAATATACGAATATCTTTTATAATGAGCTTTTCAGGGGCGTAGAAGATATGGCACTGAAGTACGGTTATATGGTGTTTGTCTGCAACACGGAGAGAAGCCGCCGCTCTGAGATTGAATATATAGAAGAAATCTTAAAGAGAAACGTTGATGGTATTATTTACAATACCTATTCAAACAGTGAGGAAATGCTGAACTTTCTGCGCTCACTTTCGCAGAAGCTTCCGGTCGTTTATACAAACCATCTGTTTCAGGAAGACGAGCCGGTTTCTTACGTTTATACAGATGGATTTGAGAGCAATCGCGAGGCAGTGCATTTTCTTTATGAAAAGGGCCGTACCACGATCGGATATATTCGTAATACTACAGATATCAGCGTCATAGAAGACCGTTATGAGGGCTATCTGCAGGGACTCAGGGACTGTGGGATCCCTTTCAGGGAAGAGTATGTTTATCGGGCGAAACAAAGCACAGAACCGGATTATATCGCGCTTGGAGCGGATGCCGCAAAGTACTATGAAGGACTGGATGCAACGCCGAAAGCAGTGATCGCGGCAATCGATGCGCTGGCAATCGGATGTGTACAGCAGTTTCAAAAAGATGGAATTGGTATACCTGAACAGGTAAATGTGATAGGATTTGATAATATTTCACTCAGTTCGCTAATCCAGCCGCCGCTGACGACGATCAGCCAGCCAATTCGGCTGATCGGACAGAAGGCAGCAGAGATCATTATTGCAAAACTGGATGGTCGGGAAATCGAAGATAAAGTAGTCTTCCCGGGAAATCTTATTTTGCGGGCGACTACAGATCTTTGATCTGCCCGGTAATCCAACGGCAGATGTGCTTCACAGATTTTTCAGCAAGTTCATGCTGTCTGCGTGTGATCTGTATTTTTGTGATTACCGGAATATATTCATAATTAAAATGATTTTCAATAAAACCATGGAGAGCTTCCCGTACATAATAAAATGTTACGGGAACTTTTGCTTTGCGGAGAAGAAGGCCGTATTTTTTGCCTCCTTCATTCAGATTATCGCGACCGCACAGGAGAATGAAAGTACGCGGCATATCTGTAAATGTCTCAGCAGGAAAAAGAACCGGTGAGATAAGTACATTTCGAAGTTCTTCCGAAGACTCTGTGTAATAGTGGGCAAAAGTATCCATCAGCTTGCCGGAGACAGAGTTTTTGATTGGTTTACGCTCTGTGGAACTGCGATATGGATCCATGTACGGATAATCCAGAATCTGCATACAGGGTGTGAACTGCTGCTTTTCTACTGCCATATAGACGGTTCCGGCAGCCAGGTTAGCTCCGGCACTGTGTCCCCAGAGGATGATTTTGTCCGGCTGGGCTTTGAGCTCTTTCATAGAAAGGGCATGAAGCACACAGTCATAGACATCTTCAAGACCTGTCGGGAATGGATGTTCCGGTGTAAGGCTGTAGTCGCATGAGATCACGGGAATTCCGAGAGTCTGGTGAATAAAGTGGCAGAAGTCGTCATCATCGGCAGCAGTATTGTACATGAACCCGCCACCGTGAACTTCTATGATCAGATATCCCGGATGAAGATTTTTGCTGTTATAAACAAATGCATGCATGGAACCGTTTCTTGTCGGAACGGCTATTTTTTTTCCGTATAAATGCGGACGGCAGGCCCGTTTTTGCATACGGGCCTGCTCTCTTTTGATAACTTCTTCAGTATGAAACTGTTTTTTCAAATTAGATTCTCCTTATCAGTCATTTGTGTGTTTCCAAGGGATAGAAACTGTTTTTCCGGAAGGAATCTGATATGGTCTGCCATCGATCATGAGCCATACGTCTGTGCAGGTCGGATTAAAAATGTAATCTCCGGTAGAAGAATATACAAGACTTCTGACTGCAAGGATGTACTGACAGATTTCTATGTTTGAAGCATACCAGATATCTTCTTTATTTCCGAGTCTGGCGAAGAAGTTTTCGATTCCCTCCCAGTCCTGGTAGGCGTCCAGCTGGTAAGCATGTCCCCACACATAAAAGAGGGAAGGTGAAAGATATTCTTCGTCTGCGTTGTCCTCCAGAAATTTCTCTGCAAGTTCCATACGATTGTCAGCACAGTAGTGACACGTCGGATGCCATGTGAGAAAATTCTCAGGCAAACGGAAATCATCAGTAGTAATGACTGTTCGGGAGTAAAGTATTCCACAAATTCGCACCGTTTCCAAAACGGAATCGTTATAAGTTCCGAACGGATATGACATACCTGAAATGGGATGTCCGATCAAAGCTTCCAGATCTCTCTTATTTTCGGATATTTCCCAGGCTGCCATGGAAGAAGGAACGGTAGTCAGGTCGGGATGTGTCATTGTATGGACTGCAATTTCAAATCCATCATAGACTTCCTTTATTTCATCTCTTCGAAGTTTGTAATGGCTGACATCGATACCCGGCTGTATCAGCCAGTCACGATCACCCATCAGACCGGAATTCAGATGAAAAGTTCCCTTGATTCCATATTTGCGCATCAGCTCAGTAAGACGTGTGTCCTGTGTGACTCCATCATCTGAACTTAATGTAAATGCTTTTTTGCGTCCGCCCGGAAAAAGCGGAATGTCCTGTCGTAATCTCAACATATTTACCGCCGCCTGTTTGAGTATAATCTGATTTTAATAAACATCTTTCCATTCGTCAATATTAGAAGGATCAAATCTGTATGGAGGTCCTAAGATGATTTCAGAACCACCGTCGGAGCATTCCTGAATGGTGTATGGGCTGTTTTCCATATCACCTGCGTCAAATGTATCACCAACAGCACCAGTGATCGTTCCGTCAACAAGTGCGATAGCTGTGTATGCGGAAAGTTTTCCTACATCTTCCGGATTCCAGAGGAACATATACGGACACGGTGAACTGTCATCATCGCCGATATATGCAGACATCTCAGATGGAAGTCCAAGGCCTGTAAGTTTAACAGAAGATTCGCTGTCCTGAATAACTTTGGCTGCTGCGTTGATACCAACAGTAGTCGGGGAGCAGATAACTTTCAGATCAGGGTATTTGGACAGAAGAGCCTGTGTCTGGTCTGTAGATTTCTGTGGTTCGTCATCGCCGTAAGCAACTTCAACGAGATCCAGATCTTTGTATTTGTCATCTTCCATAACAGCTTTCATAGCATCAATCCATGAATTCTGGTTTGCTGACTGGCTGCTTGCAGAAAGAATCGCAAATTCGCCGGAGCCACCGGAAATATCATATACTGCATCTGCGAGAGCCTGGCCGATTTCTGTAACACCAGCCTGGTTTACAAAAGTCTGACGTGCTTCCGGAACAACGTTGGAATCAAGAGATAATACTTTGATACCTTCGTCCATGGCATCCTGGAGGCATGCTGTCAGTGCGTTTACGTCATTACTTGCAATAGCGATAGCATCAACTTCCTGAGAGATCAGGGACTGAATCAGCGGAATCTGAGCATCAGCAGTTGCTTTTTCAGGTGATTTGATGATGCATTCGCCGCCGGCTGCTTCAATAACCTGTTTGAAACCGTCAGCTTCTTTTTCTGCATATGGGTTTCCGGAATTTCGGATTACGATCGCAAATGTTTTTCCGGAAAGATCGCCCTCAGAGTCCGCATTTACAATGAGAGCAGTGCCGCTTACAACTGTTGTTGCCATGGCAGCAGTGAGGAGGATAGAGAGTAATTTTTTCTTCATAAAAGTTCTCCTTTCTTTTGGATGGGAACATTCCCAAAATACGGTAAAAAAATATTTTCTTTAATAATTGTGGGTTAAAAATAAAGAAAATACTAATTGGGAACATTCCCAAAAACATCTTAATTCATTTATACGCTTATTTACAGAAAAAAGCAAGCATATTTGAATAAAAAAAGAAAATTTGTATAAAAATAATAAAATCTCTTTCAATATTTTGTGCATATGTAATATATAAAAGAATGTACTTTTTCGGTCACTGCTGTGAAGATAAAACTTTACGCGGAAATCACAGAATGCTATAATACATATTATTACATAATGGACGGAAGCAAGTTTGTAATAGGCAGACAGATGTCTGCTACAGGAAGGATATGAATAATGAACAAAGGTACTGCGATGACACGGCAGGAATCAGAAGTGATGATAAAGGAATTGAGTAAGGTATTTGACGTGGTACGTTTGCTCGATGAAGAAACTCTTGAAACGGGAAATATAAAGGATGTCACAGATGCAGAGGGATTTCCGTGTAAATGTTATTCTTTTTGGAAGAAGGGAGACAACTGTAAGAACTGTACTTCCAGAGACGCATTTCGTAAAAAAAATGAGCAGCTGAAACTTGAATATCTGGATTCCAATATATATCAGGTAATTTCGAAGTATGTAGAGATTGACGGGAAACCTTATGTCATGGAACTCATCAATCAGATGAATGCAGATGCGGTCATGGATGAGGATGGAAGGAATGAACTTATCAAACAGCTTTCCGGTTACAATCGTGAACTGTATACCGATGCACTGACAGGAATTTATAACAGACGTTATTACGAAGAGCGTATCCGAAATTCTAATATGTCTGCCGGTGTGGCAATGATCGATCTTGATGACTTCAAGATCTACAATGACACATTCGGCCATGATGCAGGTGACCTTGCACTTACAACGGTAGTTGGTATTATTAAGGATAACGTCCGACGGACAGATATGCTGATCCGTATGGGAGGGGATGAGTTTTTGCTTGTTATGCCGGATATCGGGGAACAGGCATTTGCAGACAAACTGAATCAGATACAGGGAAAGATCCATTCCTCCAAAGTACCGGGATATTCACAGCTTCGTTTATCGGTAAGTATCGGAGGCGTACTGTCCGGCAGCGGAAGCACGGTTGAGAGGGCAATTCGTAAGGCAGATCAGTTTATGTATCAGGCCAAAACCTGTAAAAACATGGTTGTCACCGAACATGATGAACAACTGAAGGAGCAACAGGAAAGTGTAAATAATAACGGATCAAAAGCGTACAAATACCGGATTCTGGTCGTGGATGATTCCGAGATGAACCGGGAGATCCTGTCGGAGATTTTAAATGAGGAATACGATATTATAGAGGCTGACAGCGGAGACACATGTATTGATATGCTTCGTAAGTATGAAACAGGTATTTCACTTGTGCTTCTGGATATTGTTATGCCGGGCATGGATGGATTTGGTGTCCTGAATTATATGAATCGTCACCATTATCTGGAAGATATCCCGGTTATTATGATTTCCAGTGAAGATTCGACAGAGACTGTTCGAAGAGCTTATGAAATGGGTGTTTCAGATTATATCAACCGTCCATTTGATGCAGGTGTTGTACACCGGAGAGTATATAATACAATCAAGCTTTATGCGAAACAAAGACGACTGATCGCACTGATCACCAATCAGGTATATGAGAAAGAAAAGAATAACCGTATGATGGTCGGTATTCTGAGTCAGATAGTTGAGTTCCGTAATGGAGAGAGTGGCAGTCATGTTTTAAATATCAATATATTTACAGGAATGCTTCTTGAAAGTCTGGTACAGCATACAGATAAATATGATCTCAGCTGGTCAGAACGTCTTCTGATCACGACAGCTTCGGCATTGCACGATATCGGCAAGATCGGTATTGATGACAAGATCCTTAATAAGCCGGGTAAGCTGACTGATGAGGAATTCAAGATCATGCAGAATCATACGATTATTGGCGCATCAATTCTTGAAAACATGGGAAGTTATCAGGATGAAGAACTGATGAAAGTCGCTTATCAGATCTGCAGATGGCATCATGAGCGATATGATGGTAAGGGCTATCCGGATGGACTGAAAGGTGATGAGATCCCGATTTCTGCACAGGTAGTTTCTCTGGCAGACGTATATGATGCACTCGTCAGTGAAAGAGTCTACAAGAAAGCATATTCTCATGAAAAGGCAATGGAGATGATCCTGAATGGAGAATGCGGAATGTTTAATCCTCTTCTTTTGGAATGTCTGGTGGAAATTCAGGATAAAGTACGCAAGGAACTTGGTATTAAAGGTGTGAATGAATGTCTGGAATATCTGGAAGAGAGAAACTGATAAAATCCCCCTGAAAAGAGCTTAAACTCAGCGATGGGGTGTACATTTCTGTAGATCTGAATGGATTAAAATGGGAAGACAGAGTGATCAAGTTGAACGTGCAGCCTGCGGCAGTGGGAAATCAATAAATTTCTATCAGATCAGAAGGATGCAGAGAATGTTGCGGCTTTGAAAATAATAAATGGTCATTACAGAGAT
>ENA-ORTG01003598-ORTG01003598.1-human-gut-metagenome-genome-assembly--contig:-NODE-3598-length-10838-cov-3.201057_pt1 | contig 10838 bp, 9 predicted proteins | sample MGYA00241906_ERZ509176 | MGnify/ENA primary metagenome ERZ509176 (study PRJEB26280, sample SAMEA2338811) | human gut metagenome | biome: human gut; feature: human-associated habitat; material: faeces... | reverse complement strand
TGTTTAAGATGCGGATGAGCATCTTAAACACAGCGACTACAGAGCAGGTGGGATATGGTATTATTTCTTTTTTCGTCTGTTTTTCTCTAAATGAATTCCAGATTCTCTCCACTTTCTTTATTGAACACATGGACTGCGTTTCCGCCAAATGCGAAAGAGATTTCACTTCCGATTGATAAATCTTCTCCACCTGTTAAATCCATCGTCTGTACGATGATAATGGTATCTCTTCCACAGGCATTGACATGTAAATGAATCGCACTTCCCATCATCTCGGATACGTCCACTTTACCTGTGATGGCATCCTTGCCAGCCTCTGCTAAAGCGATGTGTTCTGGGCGGATTCCAAGGGTGATTTCCTGTGATTTTACGTTATTTTTAGCGAGTGCTGCCTGTTTTTCTTCGGAAAGTATAATGGAAACACCACCTAATTCTACACTGTATTTTCCAGACTGTTCTACGAGTTTCGCATCAAACATATTCATCTGTGGCATACCGATAAAGCCTGCTACAAAGATGTTCGCCGGATGGTCAAATACTTCCTGTGGAGTTCCGACCTGCTGTACGATTCCGTCCTTCATGATAACGATACGGTCACCAAGTGTCATGGCTTCTGTCTGGTCATGTGTTACATAAATAAATGTTGTATCAATTCTCTGACGGAGCTTGATAAGCTCTGCTCTCATCTGGTTACGAAGCTTGGCATCTAAGTTTGATAAAGGCTCATCCATTAAAAGAACTTTCGGTTCTCTTACAATCGCACGACCAATGGCAACTCTCTGGCGCTGTCCACCGGATAAGGCCTTTGGCTTACGGTCAAGATACTGTGTGATATCAAGAATTTCTGCCACTTCGTCCACTCTCTTATTCATCTCATCTTTTGGCATCTTGCGAAGTTTTAATGGGAATTCCATGTTCTCGCGAACTGTCATATGTGGATACAGCGCATAACTCTGGAATACCATAGCGATATCACGACCCTTTGGAGCTACATCATTCATTCTCTTTCCATCAATGAGGAGTTCTCCGCCACTGATCTCTTCGAGACCGGCTACCATACGAAGTGTTGTGGACTTACCACATCCGGATGGACCTACTAATACGATGAATTCGCGGTCCTTGATGTCAAGATTGAAGTCCTGAACTGCTAATACGCCTTCTTCTGTAACCATAAGATTGCTCTTCTTCTGGCCCTTTTTGCTCTTCTTCTCTGTGTTTGGGTAAACTTTTTTAATATGTTTTAATGTTACCTCTGCCATATTCTTAGACTTTAGTGATACTGCCTCCGCACGATATCACCTCGCAGCCGGCGATTACTTCCGCGCCACATTACGACAGGTCTCCACACTGCCGCACCGCAAGTCTGACGGTTATCCTCCTTTTCTTTGCCCTGACCGTTCAGAAAGTGGAGTGAGACGGTTCAGGGGGGAATAAAAATTTTAATTTACAGGATTTCCCTGTAATTTAAGGCTGAGTATACACTACTTTTTTTAGTTTGTCCATACCCTTTTAAAAAAATTTCATTTTGCAGTCAAGTTCTTTGTTCAATATGTATAATTTTTGTTATGTTTTTCAATCACTTTTAACAAAATTTTTGTATTCGACAAAAAATTCTTGTAATTCTACTCATATAAGTTATATAATATGCTTATCAAGCAACTGGAAACATTTCCGAAAACGATTCCAGTACATAGTTACATACTCTTAAGTCGCAAGACACGCAAGGATATTTAAAAAGGAGGATTCATTATTATGAGAAAAATGAAACGATTACTTGCAGCAGGCTTAGCAACAATCATGGCTTGTTGTGGCAGCGGAAGTTCCGATAAGAAAGCATCTTCTGATAAGGACTCATCCAAAGGTTCTGTTTACTATCTTAACTTCAAACCAGAAGCAGATGAACAGTGGCAGGAACTTGCAAAAGAATACACAGACGAAACTGGTGTTCCAGTTACAGTAGTAACAGCAGCAGCAAACCAGTACGAAACTACTTTAAAGAGTGAGATGGGTAAATCCGAAGCTCCTACTCTTTTCCAGGTTAACGGTCCTGTAGGTCTTGCTTCATGGAAAGACTACTGCTACGATTTAACAGGTTCTGATATTTTAAATGAACTTACAAGTGATAAGTTTGAATTAAAGAACGGCGATGAAATCGCAGGTGTTGGTTACTGTACAGAAACTTACGGTTTAATCTACAACAAAGCACTTCTTAAAAAAGCTGGTTACACACAGGATGATATCAAATCTTTCGCAGATTTAAAGAAAGTTGCTGAAGATATCACAAAGAGAAAAGATGAATTAGGATTCTCCGCATTTACTTCCGCTGGTATGGACGGTTCTTCTGACTGGAGATTTAAAACACATCTTGCAAACCTTCCTATTTACTATGAATACCAGAAAGACGGAATCACAGATACAAAAGCAATCAAAGGTACTTATCTTGATAACTACCGTAACATCTGGGATTTATACATCAACAATGGAACATGTGATGCAAAACAGTTAAGCAAGAAAACTGGTGATGACGCTGTAGCTGAATTCACAACAGAACAGGCTGTATTCTATCAGAATGGTACATGGGCATATGGTGATATCGCTGATATCGGAAATGATAATCTTGGAATGCTTCCTATTTATATTGGTGCTCCTGGTGAAGAGAAACAGGGACTTTGTACTGGTACAGAGAATTACTGGTGTGTAAATAAAAATGCAAGCAAAGAAGATATTCAGGCAACACTTGATTTCATGAACTGGTGCGTAACTTCTGAAGAAGGTACAAAGATGATGTGCGGCGCAGACGGAATGGGATTCGTTATTCCTTTCAAAAACAACTTAGAATCTGAAAACCCACTGGTTAACATCGCAAACGACTACATGGAAAAAGGTTATACTCCTGTAGACTGGACATTCTCCACAATGCCATCTGAACAGTGGAAGAACGACTTAGGTTCTGCACTTACTACTTATGCAGCAGATCAGACAGACGCAAACTGGAAGTTAGTACAGAATGCATTTGTTGACGGATGGGCTAAAGAAGCCGCTGCCGCTACAAAATAACTTTTTATAACAAGTTTAAACTCTCCTCTATTTAAAACAGTTTAAATACAAATCGAAACAAAAACTTATAAACATATCTCAGATGCAGGGTGGACATACCGTCCTCCCTGTATTTTTTAAGGAGGCTATTGCTACTATGGAAAAGTCCATTAAAAAATACTGGCCGATTTTTGTACTTCCTACATTCGCAGCATTTATCATCGGCTTCATCGTTCCTTTCATCGAAGGTATTTACTTATCATTTTGCAAATTTACTACAATCAGAGATGCCTCTTTCGTGGGCTTATCCAATTATGTAGAAGCATTTAAAGACAATACATTTACTCATGCATTTGGCTTTACAGCAGTTTTTGCTGTTGTAACTTTAGTTTTAATCAACGTTCTTGCCTTCGCTATCGCACTTGCACTGACACAGAAAATCAAAGGCACAAACATTTTCCGTACTATATTCTTTATGCCTAACTTAATCGGTGGTATCGTACTCGGTTATATCTGGCAGTTAATCTTTGATGGTATTTTTGAAAAATTTGACCTGGCACTGAAATTAAGTGCAAAGCTTGGTTTCTGGGGTCTTGTCATTTTAATATGCTGGCAGCAGATTGGTTACATGATGATTGTTTACATCGCCGGACTTCAGGCAATCCCAGGCTCCTTAAATGAGGCTGCCATGATTGACGGAGCAAATAAATGGCAGCGTCTCATTCATGTTACGATTCCAAACATGATGCCTTCTATTACAATCTGTACATTTTTAACAATTACAAACTCATTTAAACTCTTTGACCAGAACCTGTCCCTGACAGGCGGTGAACCGATGCATCAGACAGAAATGATGGCACTGAATATTTACGATACCTTCTACGGCCGTGTCGGATATGAAGGTGTCGGTCAGGCAAAAGCGGTTATCTTCTTTATCATCGTTGTCGCTATCGGTATGATTCAGCTTTATGCTACTAAGAGCAAGGAGGTACAGCAATAATGAAAAATAAAACAAGTGGTATTTTTGCAACTATATTTTTTACCCTTATTTCCATATTATTTGTCTCACCAATTTTAATCGTTTTGATGAACTCCTTTAAAAAGAAAGCATTCATCAGTTTAGAGCCATTTAAACTTCCAAATGAAAAAAGTTATGTAGGTCTTGAGAACTATTTAACCAGTATCTCAAAATACGACTTTATCAAAGCAGTAGGCTGGACCGTATTTATTACCGTTCTCTCTGTTATCGTTATCCTCGTATGCTGTTCCATGTGTGCATGGTACATTACCCGCGTACAAAACAAGATTACAAAATTAATTTACCTTTTATGCGTATTTTCCATGGTAATTCCTTTCCAGATGGTCATGTTCACTTTATCAGGAACTGCTGATACACTTGGATTAAATACTCCATGGGGACTCATTATTGTTTATCTGGGGTTTGGTGCCGGACTTGCCGTATTTATGTTCTGCGGCTTTGTAAAGTCTATCCCTGTTGAAATCGAGGAAGCAGCTATGATTGACGGATGTAATCCTATCCGTACTTTCTTCTCTGTTGTCCTTCCAATTATGAAACCAACTTATATTTCTGTAGGTATTCTTGAAGCAATGTGGATCTGGAATGACTTCCTTCTTCCATACCTTGTACTTGATATTAAGGAATTCAAGACAATTTCCATTGTCATCCAGTACATGAAGGGAAGCTACGGCCGTGTTGATATGGGCGCGATTATGGCATGCCTGATCATGGCAATCATTCCGGTTGTTGTATTCTACTTATGCGCTCAGAAATATATTGTCAAAGGGGTTGCGGCTGGCGCTGTTAAGGGTTAATATATAATCACATTTTTACAGGAGCGATTATATGACAATCAAAGATATAGCAAAATTATCTGGATACGGTATTGGTACCGTATCCAGAGTAATAAACAAACAACCGGGTGTAAGTGAGAAAGCGCGCGAAAAGATATTGAAAATTATCGAAGAGAGCAATTTTGAACCAAACGGAAATGCCAGAAAGCTGAAACGATGTGGCGGAAATACAGTTACAATTATCATGAAAGGCCGACACAATAGTTTCTTCATGGAGATTCTTGACCGGATTACACTTCTGCTGTCAGAACTGGAAGAGGTTGTATCCTGTCAGATTATCGATGAAGATGGGGACGAGGTTGCAGAGGCATTAAAATTCGTTCGTGACAAAACCTCGAAAGCGATTATTTTTCTCGGCGCGAATTTAGCTCTTTTTGATGAACGTATGAATGAACTTGACATACCCTGCGTTGTTGCAACTACAAGTGCAAAGGAGTTAGCGTTTGACAATGTATCTTCTGTATGTGTCGATGATGAGACTGCAACTATGGAACTCGTGCAGTATTTAACAGGCTACGGACACAAAGATATTGTCGTAATGGGTGGCGAGATTTCAGATAAACAGATCAGTTTCTCGCGTTATCTTGGGTGTAAAAAAGGCTTTGAAAAAAGTGGTCTGGAATTTGATCCGGATAAGAATTATATGGCTTGCCGGTATTCGTATGAGGCAGGTTATGAAACAACAAAAAGACTACTTGAAAAGAACATACATGTGACAGCGATTGTCGGGCTGTCAGATACGATTGCGGTTGGCGCAATTCGGGCAATTGAAGATGCCGGGAAAAAAGTACCGGATGATATATCGGTGGTAGGCTTCGATGGTACAGTCATATCGAGATTTTACACACCGAGAATTACAACAATGGGTCAGGACATAAACAGCATTGCGAAGCGGAGTGTGGAGCTTTTGATGAAGCACATACATTATACACTGGGGAGTGAACACGATTATGCCCCACACAATCTGATCGAGGGCGAAAGCGTACGCAGAGTATAATTGTTTTGCCTTGACGTATATGGAGGACATATATGGATAAAACAGCAGGAATATTGTTCGCGATTTCCAGTCTGCCATCAAAGTATGGAATTGGCTGCTTTTCCAAAGAAGCATATAAATTTGTGGATTGGTTAGTGGAAGCCGGTCAGACGTTCTGGCAGATTTTACCTTTGGGACCTACCGGATATGGAGATTCTCCATACCAGTCGTTTTCCACATTTGCCGGGAATCCGTACTTCATAGATCTGGAAACTTTAATTCGCGAAGGTTTATTGACAAGAGAAGAATGTGATAGTGTTGACTTTGGAACAGACGAACAGTCTGTTGATTATGAAAAACAATATAATGGACGGTATGTATTGCTCCGCAAGGCTTGCGAGAGAAGCAGGCATAAGAACAGTACAGAGTATAAAGCGTTCTTGGAGAAGAATGAAGCGTGGGTGTATGACTATTGCTTATATATGGCAGTAAAAAATCATTTTGGCGGAATGAACTGGACTGAGTGGCCGGAGGCAATTCATAGTCGTACAGAAGAAGGTTTACGTGAATATAAAGAGAAGCTGGCAGATGAGATTGATTTTCAGTTATTTATGCAATTCCAGTTTTTCAACCAGTGGTATAAGCTCAGAGCTTACGCCAACAAAAAAGGAATTAAAATTATCGGAGATATTCCGATTTATGTATCATTAGATAGTGCAGATGCATGGTCGCATCCGGAATTGTTCCAGTTAGATGAACAATGCACACCAAAGGCTGTTGCGGGATGTCCGCCGGACGGATTTTCAGCGGATGGGCAGCTGTGGGGAAATCCTCTTTATGATTGGGATTACCACAAAAAGACAGAGTATGCATGGTGGATCGAACGGCTTTCATTCTGCTTCGAGTTATATGATGTTGTACGTATTGATCATTTCCGTGGTTTCGATGAATATTATTCCATCCCTTATGGAGATAAGACCGCGGTAAATGGCAGTTGGAAGAAAGGTCCGGGCATGGATTTGTTCCGTACAATCGAAAAGAAGATTGGCAGGAAATCCGTGATTGCGGAGGACCTTGGTTATATAACGGATACCGTTCGTAAGCTTGTTGCAGATAGCGGGTTCATGGGAACGAAAGTGTTGGAATTCGCATTTGACACAAGAGATACGGGTTCGGCGAGGGAGTATTTACCTCATAATTATATTGAGAATTGTGTAGCGTATACAGGCACGCATGACAATGAGACACTGGTCGGCTGGTGGCAGGAAATCGATGACGAAGGCAGGAAAAAAGCAAGAGATTATCTGTGTGATTACTATACACCGGCAGACAAAATGTATATTCCGCTTATTGGCGTAATCATGCGAAGCAATGCGAAAATCTGTATTGTTCCAATTCAGGATTACCTTGGCTTAGACAACGAGTCGAGAATGAATACGCCTTCTTCGGTTGGCAGCAATTGGAGATGGCGGGTAGACAGCAAAGAGTTAAATAAGACTTTAGCAAAGGAGATAAAAGCGATTACGGTTCGCTATGAACGCTGTAATTAATTTATAACTGACGATTTATTGAATGCGCCCCGGGTTTGATGTTACCAGGGGCGTTTTTCATAATTTGATTTATATACAAAATGGGGTGTTTTGATGAAGAAGATTGCGTTACTTGCAGATGGCTGGAAGAGATTGATTACATATGCGTGGGTTCAGGGAATAAATACATTTAACGAAAGACATTCGGAACCGATAGAAATCTGTCATTATAATTGCATGGGTAATTGGAGTGACGATCTGGTATTCAATCAGGGAGAATATAATATTTTTGATCTGCCGGAATTGAGCCGGTATGATGGGATTATCATTGATATAAATACCATGAAGGACACGGTGCAGCGTCACCACCTGATTGAGCTTGTGAAGAAAAGCGGTGTGCCGGCAATCAGTCTCGGAAGTTCCGTTGAAGAGTTGTATTATGTCGGAATTGATAACAAGCGTGCGATTCGCCAGATGATGGAGCATTTGAAAAACGAGCATGCGTGTCAGTCGTTTTGTTTTGTAGGCGGTCCGAGAAACAGCAGTGAAAATGAGAAACGGGTAGAGGCGTTTCAAGAATGCATCCGGGAATGGAATCTGGATGAGAGCGTCAATACAGTTTCGTATGGAACATTTGATATGAATAGCGGAAATGAATATTTCCGTAAGTATATGGCGCAAGGACGGCCGATGCCGGATGCTTTCATCTGTGCAAATGATAATATTGCAGCAGGGTTAATCGATGAGGCACAAAAAAACGGTTATTCGATTCCGCGTGATTTTGCGGTAACGGGATTTGATAATCTGGATAAGGCAATCTGCTTTAATCCTCAGATTACGACGGTAGCACATAAGCGTGAGACATTAGCCAGACATTGCATGGAGATTTTCGATAAGATATGGAAGGGGGAACCGGTTGAACAGTGTCACTATATTGAACCGGAGATATCGTATACGGAAAGCTGCGGTTGTCCTTTTCTGGTGTCGGTTGATTATCGAGCTGTTGCAAGAAGAAGTATCATAGAAAATGAAAACAGACGGTTATTTGAAGAAAAGCGTGTCGGATTGGAGTCGAGACTTTCGAGCGCGCGGGATTTTGAAGAGATCTTCCGGGAAGCGGGAGAATATTTTAAGCAGCTTGACTGTGACGGAATAACGCTGGTTGTGGACGAACGTCTTTTGGCACTTGGAGACGAACGCGATTTTCCGGTCAGGGGATATGAACGTGGAAAACTCCGGGTTGTGTATAGCGATGATGCCGGAAAGTCCGGGGAGTATGAAACCTTTGATTCTTATTGGGAAAGAAAAGAGAACGAGCCAAATAACGATGTATGGATGTTCACGCCATTTCATTACCGGGATCGTTCGATTGGATTCAGCATCTTAAAAAACGGAAAGTTTTTATATGATAATCCGTATTTTTATGATATTCAAAGCCTGCTCAACCGTGTGATTTGGGAGATGTATCAAAGACGGTGTTATATTGAAGCAAATCGTAAACTGGATTTTCTGTATAAGCGTGATGCTTTAACGGGAACCTATAATCGAATGGCTTATTTTGAGATGGCAGAAACAATTTTGAGAAATTGCCGTATATTAAATCAGGATTGTGTGGTAGCATTTTTTGATTGTGATAATTTCAAAACAATTAATGATGAACAAGGGCATGATAAGGGGGATGAGATCCTTAAGAAGATAGGCGCTATTCTGTCGGATACGTGCAGTAGGAAAGGCGGTGCGTTCCGTTTTGGCGGCGATGAGTTCGTTGTTCTGTATCCGCTTGAGGATGACGAGACAACAGATAAATTAATTGATTGCGTGAATAAACGTTTTGACGATGAGGGGATTCAGGTAAGTATAGGCACCTGTATCATGGAGGCAGATACGCCGGACAAGCAGAAAAGCCTGCAGGATTATCTTAATATGGCGGATCAGTCTATGTATGAGAATAAGAGAAAAAAGAGAACAATATAAAATAAGTAGACAAATCTGTCTGATAAAGATATAACATACAAATAAAAAGACAGAAATGGCGTGTTAATATGAATAAGAAAAAAGGATATCAGGAATATATTAAGGAATTAGGACAGAAAATTAAAGCATACAGAGTGATGAATCAAATGTCACAGCAGGATCTTTAGGATAAGACGGGAGTTTCCAAGAGAAGCATATCCAGATTAGAACAGGGAGAATCTGTGCAGGTCGACAACTTATTCAAGATTCTTTTGGCATTGGGACTTGGAGAAAATATAGAGCTGCTTGTTCCCGATCAGACGAAAAGACCAAGCTATTATCTGGAAAAACAAGAGAATAAACAAAAGCGGGTAAGAAAAAAGACAGAAACAAAGGAATTCAAATGGGGGGATGAAGAATGAATAATACAGCAGAAGTAATTCTATGGGGAACAAGAATCGGAATTATTCATCAGGATGTTTCTAAGTCATATGCATCTTTTGAATATGATAAAGATTTTGTAAATAGTGGAATAGAATTGTCCCCATTGCGTATGCCGCTTTCAAACAATGTATATAAGACAGAGGGACGCTTCTTGTGATAAAGAAGCGTCCATGGAGGAGAGCAGTTATGATAAATGTAGCAGAGATTATGAAGCGAGGAACGGAAAACAAAGAACTTCCGCCATGGGTGAATATGCGCCATGCGTGGATGGTGAATGACGGATTGCGCGACAAGGATCTGGAATATCCGGAAAATGTTGTACAGATCAAAAATTTAGATTATAAGAAGAAATTAGATGCAGAGCGGTTTGCTGCGATTTTGGATAGCTGGAAGATGGATAAGCAAAGGGAGATGTTGTATGCATCATCCGAGGATGCGTCGGACATTGATTCCGACAGCTATGTATCGAACAGTCTGTTTGATCTTTGTGTGCCGGCATCCTATATGGGAGCCTCGGATAAAGCATATCCGGTGATCGTCAGTGTGCATGGTGGTGGCTGGTTTTATGGAGATAAGGAACTGTATAGCTATTATTGCTGTCATCTGGCACAAAGCGGATTCGTAGTTGTGAATTTTAATTATCGTCTGGCTCCGCAGAATAAATATCCGTCTGCTATAGAGGATGTCGCATATCTTGTAAAATATATTGATGATTATGCGCGGGTGTTTGGGCTGGATATGAATCGGTTTTTCATGTTGGGAGATTCGGCGGGAGCACAGCTTACTGCGCAGTATTGTATTGCTGCGTCAAATCAGGAATATCGGAAGAAACTGGATTATTTTACCTATGATAAACGACCAGCCAGAATCTGCTTGAATTGTGGTGCATACGATATGGGAAAGCGGGATGATACGATCTCAAACTGGTATCTCAGAAAAGAGAATTCACCTGTTGTGTCCAAAGAACAGTACCAGTTGTTTATGGAGCAGTTAGCTTATATGAATGTAGATTTCCCGGAAACATATCT
>ENA-ORTG01003597-ORTG01003597.1-human-gut-metagenome-genome-assembly--contig:-NODE-3597-length-10839-cov-18.182122_pt1 | contig 10839 bp, 3 predicted proteins | sample MGYA00241906_ERZ509176 | MGnify/ENA primary metagenome ERZ509176 (study PRJEB26280, sample SAMEA2338811) | human gut metagenome | biome: human gut; feature: human-associated habitat; material: faeces... | reverse complement strand
ACATTTCTCTTCAGTCTGTAGCACTTCGTGAGGGAAGTCGCGGATTTGAGGAAATCAGTTTCCAATTGATCATATCTGAAGATTCCAATACTTGCATTCCTAGAAAATGAAAGTCGGAAGCTATCATGTAATATTTATCTCTGACCCGGATAACGTCCGGGTCAGAGTAGTCAGCATTTAAAATCGGATTTATGTATGTTCCATTGCCCTGATCTCCCCATTTACCGGGAGTACCTTGAGCTGACAAGACTAATACATTATTTATAAAGTATAGAAGAATAAGTAAAAAATTTTTCATCAGCATGTTTTTTAACTTAATAACCAGGGTTTTGTGTCACTTTAGCTTGATTCAAATCAATGGCAGCTTGTGGAATAGGACGAAGAATCTTGTATTTACCATCAGGGCCTATCATAGCAGATTCTTTTATGCCGTCTTCATTATATTTTGTGGCATATTCCACTAAAGTGTGAGTACGCTTCAAATCTGTCCAACGGACATATTCTCCAGCTAATTCACGAGCACGTTCATCAAGAATAAAATCAATATTAATATCGTTGCTGGTGACAGTCATTTCTGTTGTGTATCCTTTACGAATAGTTCCTGGACGTTGACGAAGTTTATTGATCATTTGTGCAGCCTCTTCTGTTTTACCCATTTTTAAATAGGCTTCGGCGGCAATCAGATAGGTTTCTCCTAAGCGCGCTACTACCACATCATGCATGCTGCAAGTAGAATTACGGTTAGCAATAGAAGTTTCTGAATAATCATCAAATTTCTTGATACAAGCATTGCCGTAGTCTTGTGAACGACGGTCTTTGTATGTGGCTGGGGCACCGTTGGATGGAGCAATACCACCGTCTGCTATTGTTTTGCTTACCAGTGTATTCTTTTTAATTCCATAAGGATCGTCTGCTTTCCAGGCAGCGATATCTTCATCTGTAGCCCATGCTGGAGCATAATAATAAATGATAGAAGAACTAGTCGGTGCTGAGTAATAGTCGAAATAACTGGTATGGAATTCTAACATAAAAGTTTGTTCCAACCGTGCATCACCCCGACTATACATTTGCTGTAGACGTAGTGAAGGAGCAAAGCAACCGTCAATTGCCTTATTTCTTGGTTTTTCGGAACCACCTAAATAAGCTCCGAATTGGGCTTGTTGGTAGGAACCGTCTTTTACGGGATCTTCTACAGCAGCCGAATTAAACTGTATGCTCCAGAATATTTCATTGTTTTCTTCATTTTCTACGTCAAAAGCTTCTTCTATGGAGAGGAAAGGAATTTCGCCATTAATTGCTTCCAAGGCATACTTAGCTGCATTTGCGAAGTCTGAATTTTGAGCTATATTTTCTTCTTGGGCTTCGTAATCAGTGCCATCTAGCCATCCACGAGTCAGATAGGTTTTGGCTAAGTAAAAGGTTGCTGCGCGTTTATTGGCACGTCCTACACCGGAGTTGGCACGTTCCATTAAATGGGATTCGGAAGAGGCTAGATACTCAAACTCTTCAATGATGAACTTATAAACATCTGCAAGACTGGCACGTTCATGACTCATTTCGGCATGGTCAAACATTTGTTTGTTCAAAGCTACAGGCCCGAACTGTTGCACTAGTTGGAAATAATACCATGCACGGATAAAACGTGCTTCGTCCACATATTGCAGTCGTACACTGGAATCTTCCGTTATGTCTCCATAAGATATAACGCTATTGGCTAGCTGAATACCTTTAAAACAACTTACATAGAAATTTTTTATAATGCCTTCATCTGCAGTGAAGGTATATTGGCTCATGACTACTCCCTGTGACTTTCCGTCTGCATACAGGTCTGTTCCCGCTACGAATAATTGCGGTTGGGCATTATAAAGCTCCCGCAGTGTGGAGTAAGCGCTGTTAGTTAAACTGGCGAATCCTGCCGAAGTCTGATAAAATTCAGCTGATGGAACATTAGATTTGTTGTTTTGGTCAAGAAAATCCGAACATCCTGAGAGAGTTGCCAATCCTAATGCCATAATGAAATATATTTTTTTCATAATCATTTAATTTTAGAATTTTAAATTTACACCAACTTGATAAGTTCTTGAACTGACACCACCGGTACCATCACCTACTTGTGCGTCGGCCCATTCGGGGTCGAACCCTTCATAATTTGTGAAAGTGAAAGGATTTAATATATTAGCATAGATTCTTAAATTGGAAATATGAAGTTTTGAAATCCATTTCTGTGGAAAAGTATAGCCGAGGGTAATATTCTTGATTCGAACATATGAGTTGTCAACGAAATTTTGTGCTCGGTCCTCATTGGCACCACTTTGCCAGTATGCACCGCCTCCTTTACCGTTTCCACCATTGGTTGGGAAGGGGTAACTACCGTAATGAGTGACTTCTTGGTAGGCTATAGAGCCATCAGCACCTAGTATCGGAGCACCTTGAGGTATATAGTAATCCATGTTTAGGCGATTCATGCCACGCTGTCCATAGTCTACGAACTCGGCCATGAAGGGAGAGTATACCATTCCTCCCTGACTGGTGTAAATGCTGAAAGAGAAGTCAATGTTCTTATAGGACAAGTTGGAGGTGAAGTTACCGGTCCAGGTCGGAGCACAATGTCCGAGGATCATTTTGTCATTGGCATCGATAGTACCATTGCCATCCTTATCATAGATTTTCATCTCGCCTTCATAGAATTTGGTTTTCATTTTCGGGTCTTGGGCATAAGCTTGGGCTTCCTCTCGAGTACAGATTCCGGTATATTTATAGCCGTATACTACGTCTATAGGGTGATTGATAAACCATTTGTTACCCACCAAATCTTCTTTGGTACCATTCAATTCTTTGATAGAGTTAATGTTACGCGCAAAAGAGAAGGTTGTTTCCCAGTTCCAATCTTTATTCTTTACGTTGATGGTATTCAGTTGGATTTCTATACCTTTATTGTTCACCTTACCCACATTACTTACAATGGAGCCTGTATAGGAACCTAGTTCAAATGGGGTTTCCATCTCCATCAAGAGATCTTTGGAATCTTTGTTGTAGATATCGATAGATCCATTGATACGATTATTCAAGAAACCGAAGTCAAGACCGAGGTTGATTTCGGTTGTTTTCTCCCAAGTCAGGTCGGCGTTTGTCATGGTATAACCATAACCGTTGGCAACAGACGATCCGTAATTATAGTAATATTTAATATTTGCCAAAGCTTGTGTGTCATAAGGCCCTACACCGGCATTATTACCGGTAACGCCAAAGCTGGCACGGAGTTTTAAATTGCTTAACCATTTGCTGGCAAATCCCATAAAATCTTCATCGGAAATGCGCCATGCCATGGCAGCTGAGGGGAACATCCCCCAACGATTGTCTTTTTGGAATTTGGAACTGCCGTCCCAACGTGAAGATACAGTCAGCATGTATTTGCCTTTGTAGGCATAGTTGATACGGGCTACATAAGATAACATGGAGATTTTTTTATAATAGCTAGACTGACTTTGTACAGTGCCTGAACCAAGATTATGCCAGTTTACATCAAATGGCATATCCACTACATTGATATAGTCGCCTTGTAACTTTTGTTCATAGACACTGAATAAGGCCAAGGCATTCAGACTATGATCTCCAAAATTCTTGATGTAATTGGCTTGCGTATCCCAAGTATACGAGAATATTTCATCATTATAGTTTTCGGCCATGTTTGTTTTTCCAGAACGAAGTTGGGTTTCTCCGTTATAGAATGTACCACGATGGGTTTTGGTATACATGGGGGAGAAAGTAGTTTTAAGAATTATTTCTTTAACGGGGCTGTATTGCAAATAAATATTTGCCATCACATCATAAGAACGTGTATCGTCTTTTGAGTTCAAACGGTCCACCACTGGATTGATGGAGGAAGTCGGACCACCACCATTGGGATAGATGGCGGTATCTTTACCTGGTTGTGAAATTAACTGTCCTGCCTTTTCCCCTTCCCAATAATAGCATGGCATATTAGGGGTCATACGGAACCCTTCCAAAATAGAGTAGTTGCTACCACTCTCTTTGGATGCTGTTGCCATATTTGTGGAGAATCCGGCTGAGATTTTATCTGAAATCTTATGATCTACGGCTCCTTTTATATTCCAGCGTTCATAACCGTCATACATGATTCCTTCTTCATTTTGATACCCTAGTCCTACGCGGTAGGTTATATTTTTTGTATTTCCGGAAATATTGATGAAATGATTCTGTTGTGAGCCGTTACGGGTTACGATATCTACCCAATCGGTGTAATTTTTATTGAGATACATATCTTTCACTATTTGACTGCCATTTCCCCAGAAGTTCAGGAAATTGGCATCAGTCATTTCCCAGTTAGTCATTCCTGAAGAGGCATCCATAGATGAAACTAGATAACGGGAGAAACGGAATTTCATGAAATCATCTCCTTCCATAAAGTCCGGCATATTGGCTTTGGTTTTTATACCATAATATCCATCATAACTGACTGTAGTCTTGGCTATATCTTTGTCTCCTTTTTTGGTGGTAATCATCACTACACCATTTGTGGCCCGTGAACCATAGATAGCGGTAGATGAAGCATCTTTCAAAATGTCTACTTTTTCAATATCCATCGGATTTAGAAAATCCATATTTTCACAAACTACTCCATCGATTACATATAATGGATTGCCGCCATTTAATGAACTTTTACCTCGAATCTGAATATTGAATCCGTCACCGGCACGGCTAGAAGACTGTGAGATATTCACTCCGGCAACTTGCCCTTGTAGACTTTCGACAACTGATGTTGCACCTTTGGCAGAAATTGTTTCGGATTTTACACTACCTACAGAACCTGTAAGGTCTGATTTCTTTACTACACCATAGCCCACTACTACCACTTCATCTAACAATTTGTTGTCTGCTTCGACCGTGATAGCTAGTTTTTGCTGCTCTCCTACTTTTATTTCCTGTGTTTTATACCCTACATATGAAACAACTAAGATTGCACCTGTTGGAACTTCCAGTGTGAAATTACCATCTAAATCGGTTACCGTTCCTAAAGTAGTTCCTTTTACCAATACGGAAACGCCGATTAATGCTTCTCCGCTTTCGTCTATGACACTACCTGTAATGATTCGGTTTTGTTGAATTGATTTTTGAATTGATGAACCTAGTTGGTTTGACCAATTGTTTGCAAAAGTGGATAATGGTAAGGAAACTAGTCCTAAGGAAAGTCCGCAAGCAAACCAAAATCTTTTTGGAGAATGAATACCCTGTACTATAACAGAGCGGGATTTTAAATACTCTTTTTTTCTCATGTCTTTCATTATTAATTTAGTATTAGAGTTGTTTTTGTTTTGATGTCAAATATAGACGGATGTTATCTTTTTATAAGTGGAAAAACTGATAATTTAGTTGGAATATCTATCAAAGGTAGCTAAACAACATATATTGCGGTGGATTAAAAATAGAAAGTACTTTGATGAATACCCATTTTCTGCTAATTTCGCAAAGGAAACACATTACTTTGATATGAAAACATACTGGGTTGATATTCTTACCTTTTTCTGTGTAGTAATACTATGCTTTTTTACAGCCGATGTACTGGCAAAAGGAGCTATATCTCAAAAATATTCAGTTACGTACTTTTCCAGTCAGAATGGAGTGGAGGATGGGCTGGTCAATGATATTATCCAAGATCATAAAGGTTTGTTATGGTTTGCTACTTGGAATGGGCTTTATCGTTTTGATGGTTATAATTTTAAGAATTATAAATCGAATATGGAAGATCTGGGAGGATTGACCAATGATCGTTTATTGGATATAGTCGAGGATAAATTCGGATGTATATGGGTATTGTGTTATGATTCCACTTGTTATCGTTTTAATCCTGACAAGGAAGTCTTTGAACCTGTCATTCAAAAAACAGTCAATAACTTTCGGTCAATATCTGTCCTTCCGAATGGAATAGTATGGTTATTATGTGAAGATGGGAGTGCAGTACGGGTCGTTACGGCTCCTGAAGATTTATCTATGACATTTCAATTCTATTCATCAAGAGAAAATACTTTGGCTACTGGTAAAATCCGGTCTGTATTTATGGATTCGAAATTACAGGAATGGCTTCTTACGGATGAGGGGGTATATCGATTATATGATTCAGAACTTTCTATTATTTCTTTGTCTGATTGTCGAAAAAGTGAGAAAATACCTTTTTATTTTGCAACAGAGTTGGAAGAATATATATATTTAGGTGCACATCAAGGCAAAGTCTATAAATACTTGTTGACAGGAGAACTTTCTATCCATACTCAATTGCCAACATCGGCTTCTGTGATTTCTATTTTGCCTTCTGTGGCTGGACTGATATATGTTACTGATTCGGATGGCTTTTTTATTCATGACTCTCTCGGTGAGATAAGACATGTGATGCTTGATTCTCTTTCTCTGTTGAAAGACAAAAACATAGAGTCTGCTAAAATTACTTGTGGAGATTTATTGTGGCTTGTACATCCTGTTCCGGGAGTCACTTTGTTTGATCTGAAAACACAGCGTTTAAGCTTTATTGAAGGAAAGGATGAACAGGGAAGACCACTAAATACTGAAAGTGATTTTTTTGCTTTTGAGGATCGGAATGATATTTTATGGGTACACCCTAAGGGCGGAGGATTTTCTTATTTTGATTCTCAAAATAGGCGGTTAATACCTTTTAATACTACGGAGCAGCCTGTCAAGTGGAAATCAAATGACCGCTGTTTTGCTGCTTTTGTTGATAAACAAGGAAATTTATGGATGAGTACCCAGCTCAACCGACTTAAGCGCATCACTTTTATCCCTGATAAATTTCATATCTATACACCTGCTCCTCAGGATGTAGAGTTACCTGATAATGAGATCAGGGCACTGTATATAGACAAAAAACAACGTATTTGGACGGGAAGCAGAGATATGAATGTTTCCATATATGATGCCCGGCTTCGATTATTGAAAAGGATGAAATGGGGCAAAGTATATGCCATCATGCAAGATTCGGCTGGTGTTTATTGGATTTCGACTAAAGGCCAGGGATTGATAAAAGCAATAGAAACTTCACAAGGCAATTTTAAGCTACAGCATTTTAAACATAAAGCTGACGACCCCTATTCATTGAGTAATGATAATATCTATTTTACTTTTCAGGATAGTAGGCAGAGACTTTGGGTAGCTACTTACGGAGGTGGATTGAATTTGATTGAAACTATGCCTGATGGTACTTTAAGATTTATCAATCATCGCAATTTGTTAAAGAGATATCCGATTAGTCATTTTTATAAAGTCAGACATATTACTGAAGATAATCAAGGGCGTATCTGGGTGTCTACAACAGCGGGAATTTTACAATTTAAGGTTTCTTTTCATTGTCCTGAAGAAATAGATTTTCATTCTATATGCCGTGAACAGGGAAATGTGAATAGTCTTAGTAATAATGACGTACAAATGATTCAATGTATGGATAATGGGAACATTTTTGCCATTACTTATGGCGGAGGGTTAAATGAGCTTTCTCCCATGGGGCTCCATTCTTATCAATGTAAATCCTTCACACAGAAGAATGGACTTATTTCAGATATTATTTATTCCATGCACGAGGATAAACAAGGAAATTTATGGTTGGTGACGGGTGGTGGATTAGTGAAATTTGTAGCTTCGGCCGAACAGATTCAGTATTCTAGTGAGCATATCGCGTTTAATATGCATTTTAGTGAAGGTGTAGGGGCAACAGATGGCAAGCAGATTTTTTTTGGTACTAACCGAGGTTTGTTCTATTTTACCCCTGAGAATATTCATAAAACAGATTTTATACCACAAATATTTTTCTCTTCTATTTGGGTAAACAATCAGGAACTGACTCCCAGAAAAACTCCTTCTATTTTGTCTGTTAATCCTGATAATAGCAAGGATATGCAGTTACCTCCTAATAATCACACCCTCAGGTTGGTATTCTCTGCTCTAGACATGACCAATACGGAGTATATTCAATATGCTTACAAGTTAGACGGTTTTGATAAAAACTTTCGTTTGACGGATAACGGGCATGAGGCTAACTATACTAATCTTCCTCCGGGAAAATATGTATTTCGTGTAAAGTCTACCAATAATGAAGGTGTATGGGTTGAAAATGAACGAACACTTTCTTTTGAAGTGCTTCCTACTTTCTCTGAGACACCTTGTGCTACTATGCTCTATTTCTTTTTGATTGTATTATTTATTGCAGTTGCCATTTATGTATATACCGTTTTTTATCGGATAAAAAATAAGGCTAAAAATGAAGAATTGATTACTCAATTAAAACTCAGCTTCTTTACTGACGTGTCTCACGAATTAAGAACTCCATTAACATTGATTACCGGACCTTTGGAATATATACTCAGAGACGAAAGTCTTTCTGGGAAGGTGAGAGATACTTTGAAGATTATTAAAAAGAATAGTGACCGTATGCAGAGGTTGGTAGGGCAGATCTTGGATTTTAGTAAAATCCAGAATAGCAAGATGAAACTGAGAGTTCAGTATGTGGATATTATCAGTTTCACGAAAGAAATAATCAACTATTTTACAACTTTATCTCAAGAGCGGCATATTAGTTTGAATTTTAACACTCAATTGTCTAAAGTAAATCTTTGGGTGGACAAAGATAAATTAGAGAAAGTTATTTTTAATTTGCTGTCTAATGCCTTCAAATACACTTCTGATGGCAAGAACATTTGGGTTAGTATGAAAGATGATGGGAATGCAGTCCTTCTTCAAATCCAAGATGAAGGAGTAGGGATAAAGAGAGAAAAGCAGAAAGTGATTTTCAATCGTTACGAGAATGTGGTTCCGGATAGCATTTACGCTCCTTTAAGTTCTGGTATCGGACTTTCAGTGGCTAAAGAACTTGTGGAAATGCATCATGGTAGTATAAATGTGGAAAGTGAGTTCGGAAAAGGGAGTCTATTTACTGTAAGGCTATTAAAAGGTAAAAAACATTATCCGTCTGACACGGAATATATATTATCAGATTGGAATGAAGATACAAATTTAGATTTCAATTCTCAAAACGAACTACAAGAATTGAATGAAGCGGAGAAGCCGCTCATGCTTATTGTTGAAGACAATTATGAATTAAGAGTATTTATCAAACAAATATTTCAGGAAGCATATCGGTTTGTTGAGGCTAATAATGGCGAGGTTGGATTAAAAAAGGCTTTTTCTGATCTGCCTGATATGATAATTACTGATATCATGATGCCTGTAAAAAGTGGTCTACAGATGTTGCAGGAACTAAGGAACGATGAACGAACTTCGCATATTCCTGCCATAGTATTGACTGCCAAGACAGATATGGATAGCATTCTGACTGGTATTCATACAGGAGCTGATGATTACATAACGAAGCCGTTCAGTGTTAATTATCTGCAAGCTAAAGTAGAAAATATCCTAGCTCGGCGTAAAATGTTACAAGCATATTATTGTAAAGTAGGATATGAAGAGGGGAACGAAAATAAAGAAAAAGACAGATCGGTTCAATTGTCGGCAAGAGACGCTGCTTTTCTTAATAAGTTAGCTAAAATTATGGAAGAGCAACTTGGTAATCCGGAATTGAATGTAGATCAATTGGTCAGTTATTTCAGTCTGAGTCGGACCAATTTTTTTCATAAGTTGAAATCTTTAACTGGTATGGCTCCTATAATGTATATAAAAGAAATACGCATGAGGAAAGCTGCTGAACTGATTAAGGAAAACCAATATACAATGGCGGAAATAGCTTATATGGTAGGTTTTAGTGATCCTCATTATTTTAGTAAAAGTTTTAAGTCTTATTGGGGAATGACTTCTACAGAATATGCAAAAAATCAGATTGGACGATGAAGATAAATGATAGTAAAGTTATGTTTTATCATTATATCGGGTGAACTCATTGTTCACCCGATATAATAAGGGGGATCTTATTTTCTCACCTTATTTCCATTGATATATACTTCATTCAGTACTACATCTTTAGCTCCGGTAATTAAATTCCCTTTTTTCTCTACATTATTGAAACGGCTGTTTGTTACATGGATATCTTCAATATTGACACGGTCGTCATATCCGGTAATTAAGACTCCGTACTTACTTTTTTCACTAGTAACATTATCCAGATATACATGGCGTACTACAGGTGGGAAACTTCTGTCACATTTTTCACGGTTTTCATATTGCAGGTTGATTTTCAAAACGGCTTCGCGACATTCGCCTACTTCTATATTACGCACATAAATATTTTCAATGACCCCACCGCGGCAGTTGTTGGTTTTGATGCGGATGACACGTTCTAGGTTCGGACTGTCCATTTTGCAGTTTTCAACAAACAGGTTCTTATATCCTCCCGAGATCTCACTACCTACAACTACACCACCGTGTCCGTCTTTCATTTCGCAATTGCGTACAATGATATTTTCACTTGGTACATTCCATTTCCGTCCGTCGGCATTCCGTCCGCTTTTAATGGCAATGCAGTCGTCTCCAGTATCGAATATACAGTTTTCAATTAATACGTTCTTACTTGATTCCGGATCGCAGCCATCGCTATTGGGACCGTGACTGGATACTTTAACCCCACGTACTGTCAGACTTTCACAAAATAAAGGATGGATAACCCAAAATGGAGAATTTTTCAATGTTACATTTTCTATTAAAATAGTGTTACAACGATATAGATTGATAAGCTGGGGACGTAAACCGTCTTCAAAAGTCATTTGGCGTTTATCTATCGGGGCAAATGTTTCGGCGTACATCAGTAATTTGTTTCTGCCGCCATTTTTTTGAGCTGTCATACCTTCCTTCCAGCCATAGTGTGGAGCA
>ENA-ORTG01003592-ORTG01003592.1-human-gut-metagenome-genome-assembly--contig:-NODE-3592-length-10853-cov-3.526949_pt1 | contig 10853 bp, 9 predicted proteins | sample MGYA00241906_ERZ509176 | MGnify/ENA primary metagenome ERZ509176 (study PRJEB26280, sample SAMEA2338811) | human gut metagenome | biome: human gut; feature: human-associated habitat; material: faeces... | reverse complement strand
CCCCTGCCGATGTGGCAGCCGCAATCACTTATCTGACTTACGCAGTGATTAGAGTACCATAACTTGAATATAGATTCAAGCAAAAATAAAATATTAGGAGGATGAAACGATGGAATTATTAGAAGGATTAAAGACAAGAAGAAGTGTGAGACGGTATACGGACGAGCTGATCAGTCATGAACTGTTTGAAGAGATCATTGACACTGCAAAAATGGCTCCGACATGGAAGAATACACAGACGCTTCGCTACATATTGATTCAGAATGAAGAAATTATAAAGAAAATCTGTGACGATTGTCTGCTTGGATTTGAGCACAACGCAAAGACACTGTCCAAGTGTAAAAATCTGGTTGTGTTGACCCAGGTGAATGGCAGATGCGGGTATGAGAAGGATGGAAGCTTCTCCACAAGCAAGGGTACTGGCTGGGAGATGTTTGATGCAGGTATTGCGGCAATGACATTTAGCCTGGCTGCTTATGATAAGGGTGTTGGAAGTTGCATCATGGGCGTATTTGACGATGCGAAGGTTGCAGAGGCAATCGGATTGGAAGAGGGTAAGACGGTTGCAGCCCTGATCCCAATCGGATTTCCGAAATTTACACCGGATGCCACACCGAGAAAAGAGACAGCAGATTTGATCAGTTATATAGATTAGTAGTAATGTGAGTTTTAGATATGATATTAAAGATAGCAGTATGCGATGACAATGATAAGGATATAGAGATCATAAACCGGGAACTCCTGCTGCTGGAAGAAAAAGCAAGGGAAAAGGGATGTACCTATCAGATACAGGCATTTAAAAGCGGAAATGATATCCTGAAGAGCTTTGCGCTTGTGCAGGACATGCATATTTTGTTTCTGGATATTGATATGCCAGGAATCGATGGAATGGAGATTGCGAAAAGGCTGGAGCAGACAGAACGCCGTGTGAAAGTAATCTTTGTGACAAACCATGCAGATATGGTATTTACCGCGATTCATTACAGACCGTTCCGGTTTATCCGGAAGGAGCGCCTTCACATAGAGTTGGAGGAGGCGCTGCTTTGCGCGATTGAAGAGATTCGGGAAGAATCTTTGTATGGAGAGATATTCATAGAAAAAGACGAGGCGGAAATCCGGATCAGTGATATTACATATCTGGAAAGTCAGCGGCATTATGTGATCGTACATTTCCGAAGGAAAGATGACCAGGTGATTCGTGCAAAAATCTCGGATTTTTCAGAACGGCTGGAACGTTATGGCTTTGTTCGCACACATGTCGGGTATATCGTGAATATCCGGGACATCTATTCAATCAATACAAAACGGGTGTTGCTGGATGACCGGACACCAATCCCGGTCAGTCGGAAATATACAGAGCATGTAAGAGAAATGCATGCAAAGTATGTCAGGAGGATGTACCATGCAATTTCTTAAAAGACTGGTTGTCGCGTTGGCGTGCGCTTTGACACTTGGATTGGCGTGCCTGCTGGCACTTCTGATCCAGAATCCGGAGACAGAAGAGCATGAGCATACGTGGATTATCATTTTCTTAGTAGTACTGCTGTTGGCGGGGATCTTGATTGCAAGCTGTCTGTATGCGATTTTCAAATCCCAGCATTATACGGAAGAAAACGAAATTCTGAACAAACAGCTCGACCATGAAGGGACGATGTACTCAAGAACGAGTGAGCTTTATGAGCGAACGAGACGGCTGAACCATGATTTGAAATCTTATCTTCTGATCATTTTAGGCTATCTTGAAAATGCAGAATATGAACAGGCACGCTTGCATCTGGTAGAGATTTTGGATCGGCAGTTAAAGATGAATCTGATTCATTATGAATCGAGTGGAGAAATCAATGCCGTGTTGAACGACAAGTTGAGTTATGCGGAACAGCATGCAATCACGCTTGATATGCATATCAGCGGAGAAGTGCCACGGGAGGATAGCATGAATGTTGCAATTCTGTTATCCAATTTGCTGGACAATGCGATGGAAGCTGCGGAGAAGGCGGAATTGCGCAAGGTGCAGCTTGAGATGTATGAAGAAAAGGGCATGTATTATATCGACATTATCAATACGGTAAATGCATCAGTGTTACATCATAATCCAAAACTGCAATCCACGAAGAAAGATAAACAACAGCACGGAATTGGATTGAAGAGCGTTCGACATATTGTAAAGCAGCTTGAAGGCAGCCTGCAGATGTTTGAAGAGGATGATGCATTTCATTCCTGTGTCTCATTTCCGATGCAAAAGGGTTGAAATATAAAATAAAAGCTTGTATATTAAAATGAGTTTTGCAAAAGACGGAATGAAATATAGAAGAAAGTAGACAAAAGCAATGATAGAAAAAGGAAGAACAGATCAGATTATAGAGCAGCTGATCGATAGCGTTGAGAATGGACAAAATGTTCCATTTGCGCCAGGTAAGGTATCGGTTAATAAAGAAGAGACAATACGATTGTTGCGGGAATTAGAAAATATCGTACAGGGCGAGCTGAAAATTTACCGGGAAGTCAATGACCGGAAAGGTAAGATTCTGACAGAGGCAAAGAAGGAAGCAGAAGAAATTCTGACGCAGGCGGAGCAGAACGCCAGCCGTATCCGTGTGACAAAACGGATGTCCACACTTCCTGCATTTCATCCGGGCGATTTGGAGCCGGAGGATCGGGAAGCGTTGCGGACTGCCGGAGACATCTATGCGGCATCTTTGATCTACACAGATGAGATGCTCACGGAGGTAAATGATCTGTTGGCAGATTCGTATGATCTGGTGAAACAGCAGTATGCGAAGATGGTAGAGACGTTGGAGGAAAAGACTCGGATCGTAGCAGAAAATAAAGCAGAGTTGATGGGCAATCTCAAGGAACTCAGCAAGGAAGAACGTTATGCACAGATTCTGGAGCTTGGACAGCTTCTCTCGAATGAGTTATATGATGAGAAGAACAAGGTAAAGCTTGCAGCGGCGAAAAAGAAACCTGTGAAATTGGAATATGAAGAAGAAACAGGAAAAGAAGAAAAGGAACAGAAGTCATGACGAGATATCCATATTATGAAAGAACCATTCATTATTACGAGACAGACCGGATGGGGGTTGTACATCATTCGAATTATGCGCGGATTCTGGAAGACTGCCGTATCGATATGATGGCGTATTACGGACTGCCATATGCGGAGCTGGAACGCATGGGATATATGATTCCTGTGCTGGAGTTATCCGAGAAATTCACGGAGAGCCTGAAGTTTGGAGAAGTGGTAAAGGTAGTTCCAGATATTTACAAGGTTAGTGCATACAAATTTTATATCAGTTACAAAATCTATGATGAAGGGATGAAGACGGTCAAGCATACGGCAACGACAGCACATTGCTTTTTAAACAATGATTTCAAACCGGTCAGTCTGAAAAAAGAAGCACCGGAATTATATGATAAGCTGTTGCTGATGGCAAATCCGGAAGCATATTAGGAAATACAAAAGGAGAATGACATGATTCAGGAAAAGGAACATAAGGGCGTCGTATTTTCGTGTGAGGTTTTTCCACCAAAGCGTGATGATGACATCTATCAGATTTATAAAACACTGGATGAGATTAAGACATTGAAACCGGATTTTATCAGTGTGACTTATGGTGCAGGAGGCAGTAACAGTAAGAAAACGGCAACGATTGCAGCGTATATTCAGAATATCTGTGAGGTGGAAGCGCTTGCGCATATGACAGCGGTCGGGATGGATGAAGCAAGCCTTCGTGCATTGCTGTTTGAGTTAAAAAAGAAAGGCGTGGAGAATATTCTGGCATTGCGTGGCGATAAGCCGAGAACGATGTCACAGGAGGAATTCGACCAGCGCTATTTTAAGTATGCAACCGATCTGATTCCAGAGATCAAGAAAAATGGAGATTTCTTTATCGCGGGTGCCTGCTATCCAGAGGTACACCCGGAGTCTAAGAATCAGGAAGAGGACATCCAACATTTGAAACAGAAGGTAGATCTGGGATTGAACTGTCTGATCACACAGATGTTTTTTGATAATAACGCATTTTATTCTTTTATGGATAAATTGGAGAAAGCGGGCATTGATATTCCGGTGCATGCAGGTATTATGCCAGTGACAGCGGCAAAGCAGCTCGGTACGAGTGTGACGTTGTCCGGCTCTTCGGTTCCGGTAGAAATGAGTAATATGATCGCAAAGTACGGCGAGAATCCAGAAGATATGAAGAAAGCCGGCATTGAATATGCCGTGAATCAGATTCTGGATCTCAAGAAACACGGCGTTGCCGGCGTACATATTTATTCGATGAATAAAGCAGATGTGACAAAACAGATTTATGAAGCCAGCTTTTAAACTGGCTTCAATACGTCTTTTCGTTTATTTTTCTTGTGTTCATACAGCGATTCGTCTGCCTGATGCAGAACATCCTCGATGTTCAATGTCGGGTTACAGATGAAGGTAGAAACACCCAAACTGATATCGACATAATACGGCTTTCCGTTCGTCTCGTTGAGATGTTCGGAGAGCGTTTTTATTTTGCTGCACAGATGATCCGGTGTGTGTGGATCGTCTAGGAAGCAAAATGCTACGAACTCATCGCCGCCGATACGTCCGATGACGTCGTCTGTGTCGAAGCTCTGCTGCAGGATCTGGGCAATGCTCTTGATTGCATAATCGCCATTTTTGTGTCCGAAGCGGTCATTGACCTGCTTTAGATTATCCATATCAGCAAACAGCAGCATAGCAGGTTTTCCTTCGTTGTAGGAAGAGTTGACAAGGTGCTGTACACTGTCTAAGAATCCGCGACGGTTGTTAATGCCGGTCAGACCATCTGTGATTGACAGTTTGTTTAATAACTTGTTTTTTTCACTCAGCTCAGATGCGGAGCTGGCAAGCTTGCTCTGGGTAAGAAGCTGCTGCTTCATCAGAGAAATAAAGTTCAATGAAGTTGCAAGCTGTAAACTGTTTGGATAGATATTCTGGAAATGCTCGATGCCAATCTCGCCGACGAACAATCCATATTGGATATTATTTGTAAACAGTGGCGTGATCACGAGGGTACGCCGACGGTCATAGGACGTGTACTGGTTGAAGAATAATTTATCCGAAGAAATCAATCGGTCGTCCCCGCTTAAGTATACGGTTTTTCCGTTATTGTTGCATGCCTGAAGATAAAGGTTCTTTGGAATCTTCCATGAACCGTCAGACATCAGCATGACTGGCTCTTCATAGATGTACATATAGGAGCTTATAAAATGTGCATCCTGTAATTTATCCATGATGAGACGGAAGCAGGATTCCTCGTCGTCACTATATGTCAGTGTATCTCTTGTGATGTACATAGAGGACCACACAGCCTTTTTGTGATCGTGAATCGTGTTATATAAGGTGCTTGACGATTTTGCCAGCATATCAGAATAAAGCTGGTTGAATAACCGCATAATCTTGCACCGGTTGTTGTCATCCACGAGGGAACAGAGCAACTGATTCAACTCGCGTATCGCATGAGTGAGCTTGTCGTTGCTGAAGTACAGGTCGACAAAGTCTGTGGCAATCAAGGCCAGCAGACTACCGGAAATAGCGGCAGCGTCAAATGCCATGGAACCATCCGCAACCGGCTTTAAAATGAGTTCCAAAGGTTCTGAGAACCGCTCAATCAGTTCCTCGTAGTAGAAATTGTCTTTGTAATCACCAAAGAGATAATTTAAGACATAATTTTTGGCTTTCTGCAGATCGTTGGCTGCAAAAACGGAAGTCAGCTCCTTGGCTTTGTTTAATTTATAATTGCCGCAGCCACACGAAGAACGAACGATCAGGCTGGAACTTAAAATACTTGTGCTTGTACTTCCGTGGTCGAGTAAATTCAATACTTCGTATACGGCATGGTAGCCCATGTCGATGATATGGTTATGAACGGTTGTAAGTGGTGGATCTAATACCAGTGCAGCAGGGGCATCATCGTAACCAGTCACAAGAATATCCTTGCCAATTTCCAGTCCCCTTGCTTTGATGGCGTTGTAACCGCCGATTGCCATCGAATCGTTTGCGAAGACGATCGCTTCCAGATCCGGGTTTGCATCCAGCAGATTATTTACAATATCCTCAGTAAATTCTGAGAAATTTCCATACACAATACGGTCTTCTTCTACCGGAATGTTATGATCCATCAGAACTTGGCAGTAGGTATCCAGACGTTCTTTTGCGTCTGCGTTTTCTCTTCTTCCGCTGACAAAACCGATTTTTGTCTTATGATGTTCGGTGATCAGATGCTCGATTGCCTGCCGCATGCCGGTACGACCTTCTGTATACAGATATGGGTAGCCTGGAACTTCAATCTCAATCGTGAGGATTGGAATATTGAAATTCTTCAAAAATGCAATCATATCGTTTTCTGACAGGAAGCTTCCGATTGAACCAATCGAAACGATCAGGGCATCCAGTGTATGCTTGGATGCATAATAAAAAATAGAATTATACTGGTAGTCAAACCGCGCATTTTTCGGATCATTATATGATGCGTTCATATACATGCCCGGAAAGACGATCAGATTAACGTCAAGTTCTTTTGCTGCATAATCGACACCCTTACAAACCTCGTAAGCATAGTCGTTATCCAGATGACAAGTGAAAAAACCAATATTTAGCCGTTTGTTGCTTTTCTTCATAAAATTATTACACCCCCGAAAGTCTTTATCGCGGCACAGACCCTGTGCACAAAGACCTGATAATAAAATAGTAACACCCACTTATAAAAGTAGCATATATACGCTGAAAATTCAACAAAATCCGACATAAAAAATACACATTTTCAAGGTTTACAAACTGTTCTATATCGACTATAATTATCGAGTATGAAAAGAAGACAGGGTTCGCCCAAAACAGGAGGATAAGATTATGGATTACAAAAAAGCTGGCGTTGATATCGAGGCAGGTTACAAGTCTGTAGAACTGATGAAAGAGCATATCAAGAAGACGATGCGAAAAGAAGTGCTGACCAACATTGGTGGATTTTCCGGAGCATTTTCATTAAGCACGATAAAGGATATGGAAGAGCCGGTTTTGTTATCCGGAACAGACGGCTGTGGAACGAAAGTAAAGCTTGCGATGGTGATGGATAAGCATGATACAATCGGTATTGATGCAGTTGCAATGTGCGTCAATGATATTGCCTGTGCAGGTGGAGAGCCATTGTTCTTCCTGGACTATATTGCATGCGGAAAGAATTACCCGGAGAAGATCGCAACGATCGTCAGCGGTGTCGCAGAAGGCTGTGTACAGTCAGATGCTGCACTGATCGGTGGAGAGACCGCGGAGCATCCGGGACTGATGCAGGAGGATGAGTACGATCTTGCAGGATTTGCAGTTGGTGTTTGCGATAAGAAGGATATGATCACAGGACAGAACATCAAGCCGGGTGATGCGTTGATTGGTATTGCATCAACGGGTGTACATAGCAACGGATTCTCGCTTGTCCGCAAAGTATTTGATATGACAAAGGAAAGCCTTTCTACCTATTATGATGAACTTGGAACAACACTTGGAGAGGCATTGCTTGCGCCGACAAGAATCTATGTGAAGGCACTTCGCGGTGTGAAGGATGCTGGTGTGACAATCAAGGGCTGTAGCCACATCACAGGTGGTGGATTCTATGAGAATATTCCACGTATGCTGCCAGACGGTATTGTTGCAAGCGTGAAGAAGGACAGCTATGAAGTACCAGCAATCTTCAAGCTTCTTGCAAAGACTGGCGATATTGAAGAAAAGATGATGTACAACACATATAATATGGGTATTGGTATGGTACTTGCCGTAGATGCTGCCGATGTAGATAAAACACTTGCTGCTTTGGAGAAGACTGGCGATAAGGCATGGGTGATCGGTGAGACAAAGGCAGGAGAAAAAGGAGTCGAATTATGCTAAGAGTTGTCGTGTGCGTGTCCGGTGGCGGAACGAATCTGCAGGCAATCATAGATGCTGTTGCAGATGGTACGATCACGAATACAGAACTGGTCGGTGTGATCAGCAACAATTATGGTGTGCGCGCATTGGAACGTGCAGAGAAAGCAGGTATTGATGCAAAGGTTGTATCCCCAAAGGATTACGAGAACCGTGCGGCATTTAATGAAGGACTGCTTACCACAATCCGGGCATATAAGCCGGATCTGATTGTACTTGCGGGATTTTTGGTTGTGATTCCGGAAGCTATGATTGAGGAATATGAGAATAGAATTATCAACATTCACCCATCCCTGATTCCATCGTTCTGTGGAACCGGGTATTATGGATTGAAGGTGCATGAGGCAGCACTTGCCCGTGGCGTTAAGCTGACCGGTGCAACCGTGCATTACGTGGATAAGGGAACGGATACCGGCCCGATTCTTCTGCAGAAAGCAGTCGAAGTAAAACCGGAAGATACACCGGAGATTCTGCAGAGACGTGTGATGGAAGAGGCGGAGTGGAAACTACTTCCGGCAGCTATCAATATGATCGCAAATGGTGAAGCATAGGAATAGAACCGAATAAAGGAGGAAATCATGAAAGTACTTATCGTAGGTGGCGGTGGCAGAGAACATGCCATTGCGTGGAAGTGTAGTCAGAGCAAACGTGTGACAGAGCTCTATGCAGCTCCTGGAAATGCAGGTATTGCACAGCTTGCAACCTGTGTAGATATATCGGTAATGGATGCAGAGAAACTGGTTGCATTCGCAAAGGAAAAGGAAATTGATCTTGCAATCGTCGGACCGGATGATCCGCTTGTTGCCGGTGTTGCAGATGCTTTTATGGATGCAGGCATCCGTGTGTTTGGACCAAGAGCCAATGCAGCAATTATCGAAGGATCGAAGGCATTTTCCAAGGACCTGATGAAGAAGTATGGAATCCCATCTGCAGCCTATGAGACATTTGATAATGCAGATGCGGCACTTGCATATCTGGAGACAGCAAAAATGCCAATCGTACTGAAAGCGGATGGACTGGCGCTTGGTAAGGGCGTATTGATCTGTAATACACTTGAAGAGGCGAAGGCGGGCGTCAAGACATTGATGCTCGACAAGCAGTTTGGCTCTGCCGGAGATAAGATTGTTATTGAAGAGTTCATGACAGGACGGGAAGTATCCGTACTCTGCTTCTGCGATGGAACGCATATCAAGCCGATGGCTTCTGCACAGGATCACAAGCGTGCAAAAGACGGCGATCAGGGACTTAACACTGGTGGTATGGGAACATTCTCACCAAGCCCATTCTATACAGATGATGTAGACAAATTCTGCAAGGAACATGTCTACCAGAAGACAATGGATGCGATGAAGGCAGAGGGCAGAGATTTCACAGGAATTTTATTCTGTGGTCTGATGCTGACACCAGATGGTCCGCGTGTGCTGGAGTACAATGCGAGATTTGGCGATCCAGAGGCACAGGTCGTACTTCCACGTATGAAGAACGATATCATTGATGTGATGGAAGCCTGTATCGATGGCAAGCTCGATGAGGTAGAGCTGGAGTTTGACGAGCAGGCAGCAGTCTGCGTTGTTCTCGCATCAGACGGATATCCGGAGCATTATGACAAGGGATTTGTGATTGACGGTCTGGATACATTTAAGGATAAAGAAGGATACTATGTATTCCATGCAGGAACTAAACAGACAGATAAAGGAATTGTAACAAATGGTGGCCGTGTATTAGGTGTGACAGCGAAGGGAAAGACATTGGTAGAGGCACGTGCGAACGCATATAAAGCAACAGAATGGATTCAGTTTGAGAACAAATATATGCGACATGATATTGGTAAGGCCATCGATGAACAGTAATTAGGAAGAAGGAATTTTATGTTCATTGAACTTGATTTTAACAGCAACGAGGCAATTTATATGCAGTTGCGGAATCAGATCATACTGGGAATTGCACAGGATAAAATCAAGAATGGTGAGTCGTTGCCGTCTGTTCGGCAATTGGCGGAAGATATCGGTGTGAATATGCACACAGTAAACAAAGCATATGCATTACTTCGAAATGACGGATATCTGAAGCTTGACCGTAGAAAAGGAGCTGTTGTTTGCGTGACGGTAGAGTCGCGCAAGGAACAGCTCGAAAAGGTCAATCTGGATATGCAGATGCTGGTTGCGGAGGCAATATGCAAAGATATCAGTCTTGCTGAAATGCACCAGATTATAACGGATATGTATAAAGAATTTGGCGACATTGCAAACGGAGGTAACAAGGAAACATGAGACTGGAATATACAGAGCAGGCACAGGAGGTGCTTGCTGTGATGGAGGAGACTGCCCATCAGATGAAGTTCAGCTATATCGGTACCGAGCATCTGCTCTATGGTATGCTAAGCTGTCCGTGGGTGACTGCGTGGAAGATTCTCGCGGAGAATGGGGCAGACGAATCCTTTGTTTTAAAATATCTGGAACAAAACAGTGGAACGAAGAAGATAAAGACACTTGTGTATTCAGATAAGCTGAATACACTTTTGGAACAGGCAGAAAAAGAAGCGGACAGGTTGCGTAACGAGAAGATCGGTACGGAGCATATTTTACTTGCTATTTTAAAATCCGAAGATACACTTGCCATCAAGCTTTTAAACTCGATGGCAGTCAATTTAAAGAAAACCTTTGTGGACACATTAGTGGCACTTGGTATGGATATGACACAGGCAAAACGGGAGCTTGGCGCATTAAGCAACCCAAAGAACAAGAAGAAATCCTCATTTCCGACTTTGGAGCAATACAGCCGTGATCTGACGGAAGCAGCACGGGAAGACCGGTTAGATCCTGTTGTTGGCAGAAATGCAGAAGTGGAACGCGTGATGCAGATTCTGTGTCGCCGTATGAAGAACAATCCATGTCTGGTTGGAGAACCGGGAGTTGGTAAGACT
>ENA-ORTG01003589-ORTG01003589.1-human-gut-metagenome-genome-assembly--contig:-NODE-3589-length-10857-cov-2.886317_pt1 | contig 10857 bp, 10 predicted proteins | sample MGYA00241906_ERZ509176 | MGnify/ENA primary metagenome ERZ509176 (study PRJEB26280, sample SAMEA2338811) | human gut metagenome | biome: human gut; feature: human-associated habitat; material: faeces... | reverse complement strand
GCCGAGACGGAGGCGCGTGTGCGGGAGGCTCTGCGTCAGGCCTCCCGTGGGCGTACGGTTCTCTCCGTTTCCCACCGCATCTATGAGAGTCTTGGCGGCAGGACTGTGGAGATCCGGCCCCAAGGACAGTAAATGCCGGGAGCGCAGCCCCGGAGGTCGTAAGACCTCCGGGGCTGCAAAATGCTGGGGAAAGAAACGGTTGACAGCGTCGATGGGTTCTGTTATGATGAACCGTGGTCGGAGAGACCTATTTCAACCATCAACGGAGGTGAATGTTCATGGATAGCTGCGGAAGTACAGGACGAAGCCGGATATGCGGCGCACAGAGACACAGATACCGGATGTGGTCATCCATGGACAGGAGCTGACCACATTCTACTTTGTCGTGTCCTCCTGCACCGCACCGGAGACGTCTTGCTGTGGCAACTATCTCTAAGGCGGTGTATTTTTGCGCCCATTTTGCCCAAAGTAGCGTCAAAGGAGGACAAGAATATGATGAACAGAATGGTAAACAAGGAGTTCGCACAGGAGATCGCAGCGGTCATCCGCACGGCCCAAAACGGGGACCGTCTGCCGGAGCTGCTGAAGCACTATCACCAGCGAGATGTGGCCAAGGCCGTCACCCTGCTGACGGATGCGGAGCGGGAGCGGTTGTTCCGGCAGCTGGACGCCCAGACGCTGGCGGAGATATTCCCCTATCTGGACGATGCCTCCCGCTTTCTGGCGGAACTTCCGGCAGATCTGGCGGCAGAAATGATAGCCGACATGGACACGGCGGATGCGCTGGATATGCTGCGGGAGCTTCCGGAGGAGAAGAAACAGACCCTGGCCGCCCATCTGGACGACGACACCCGGAAGGATGTCCGGCGGCTGCTGGCCTTTCATCAGGAGGAGATCGGCAGCCGCATGAGCGGCAATTTCGTCTGCATCCCGGACACACTGACCGTCTGCGGCGCCATGAACGAGCTGGTGCGGCAGGCCGGTGAGCACGACAACATCTCCACGCTGTATGTGGTGGACGGCAGCGGCGTCTTTGCCGGGGCCATCGACCTGAAGGATCTGATCATCGCCCGTGAAAACGATCCGCTGAGCGGGATCATCCGCCGCAGCTATCCCTATGTGTTGGCCCATGAAAAGGTGGAGGACTGCATCGACCGGATCGCAGAGTATGAGGAGGATTCCCTGCCGGTGCTGACGGAGGACGGAAGGATCGCCGGTATCCTCACCGCTCAGGATCTGGTGGAGCTGGTGGATGACGCCATGGGCGATGACTACGCCAAGCTGGGCGGCCTGACCTCGGAGGAGGACCTCCGGGAGCCTGCCGCCGTCAGTATGAAAAAACGTCTGCCGTGGCTCATCGTGCTGCTGTTTCTGGGCATGGGCGTCTCGTCGGTGGTGGGCATCTTCGAGTCCGTGGTGGCGGTGCTGCCCATCGTCATCTGCTTCCAGTCGCTGGTGCTGGATATGGCAGGCAATGTCGGGACTCAGTCGCTGGCCGTCACCATCCGGGTTCTCATGGACGAGAACCTTACCCTGAAGGAGGAGCTGGCTCTGCTGGGCAAGGAGATGCGGGTAGGTCTTCTCAACGGCGGGTGCCTGGGACTCATGGCGCTGGCGGTTTTAGGGGTCTACATCCATGCGTGCAAGGGCTATGCGTGGGGGCCGGCTTTTCTGATCTCCGGCTGCGTTGGGGTGTCGCTGGTGGTGGCCATGGTGATCTCCAGCCTTGTGGGGACAATGGTTCCCATGCTGTTTCATAAGATCCACATCGATCCGGCGGTGGCCTCCGGCCCGCTGATCACAACGGTCAACGATCTGGTGGCCGTGGTGACCTACTATGGACTGGCCCTGCTGTTTCTGGTGAATGTGTTCCATCTGTGAAAAAAGAAGTACCCCTGTAACCTGACGGTTACAGGGGTACTTGTTATAACGCAACACGATCCGCATGGAGGTATACGCTTTTTTTCGCAACTGCCCGCAGGGACAGATACTGCCAGTCGTTCTGACTGCTGCAATCCGGATTGACGTTGGCGATCTCCTCGTCCTCCGTACCATCCGAATAGTAAAAACGCAGCACGATCCCGAATCTGCGGCTTGTGCCGGAGGTCAGCGGCACGGAATCACCTTTGGCCCAGCATCCTGATGCATGGAGATCTCCAGCACTGCCGGAAATAAGAATGTTTTGATAAGCCTGTTTGATAGAACTACTCCCAGTGCTCTCTGTTTTTTCCGGATTCTACCCAACCCTGCATTCTGAACATGATGCCCTTGTTCTTATTGGCCTCATACCATGTCTGGGCAATGTGGGCGATATATCGTTTTCTGCCCTGATTCACAGCCTGATGAACTTCTACATCGGTACCACACAGGCCGGGGACAACGAATTTGTCTCCCTGATGCTGGTCTGTGCCCGCCGCATGGCGAAGCCCAGTGAGGCTGCAAGAAATACATGAACAGGAAGCATTTGGAGGCGGCTTTGGATGACGTCTCTATTGCCGGCTGACTTCACTCAGCCGGAGCCTGCAAACAATTTTGCGCATAAATCTTGACGGCACCGCACCCCTCTATACTAGCAGTCCAAGCTGAACGGATATATAAAGGGTGGTCGAAAAATGTGTCTCATTATGAAACGCATTTTTCGACCACTCTTTTTCTGTTATTAACTGTGAACCGGAAAACGAATGATACTATGAAACTCCTTTGCCTCCTCATCGTATCGCATATCCGCTTCTCCGTTATATTTCTGAATTACGCGTGCAATGCTTTTTGTGCCGTAGCCGTGACCTTTACTTTTATCTTTGCCCGTTTCAAAATTTCCGTTCGCATCTTTTATTGGAGCCATATCGCAAGAATTCACCATTGAAATCAGTATGCAGTTCTGCTGTTCCTTTTTGACGACTGATAGTTCGACCATTTTGGATTCAGAATTTTCAGCAGCTTCAATGGCGTTTGATAGCAGGTTCCCAAACAATGCCGTGATGCTTATTGCATCCATAAATGATACGCTATCTGCCCGAATATCACAAGAAAAGTTTATTCCATTTGCAGCGCAATACTCCTGATTGCGAAGTAAAACCATATTTAAAATTGGGTCGTCACATAGGCGAGCCTTTCGCCTGAATTCGGGCAAATCTTCAAGCTCCGAAATATACTCCCTGATTTTTTGATTATCTCCATCCTCTGCCATCAGATCTATTACGCTGAAATGACGTTTAATATCATGGATCAATATTCTCTGTCCATCATATTGCTGTTGTAGCATCTCGTAGTACTCCGCATCCGCTTTGTCCCGCATTTTGCTCATTTGGAGGACTGCATGTTCTTCGTCTAATTTTTGAAGGCGATTATAGATAAGCAGCACTGCAATGTTTACAAGCAGTAATGCGAACGAACTGATTGCAGCAAGTATTTCGGCCAGACCTACAAGCTGACCCGTCATGCCGATATAAACGAACGCCGCGATTACGATGACAGAAACAAAGGGCATAACGCATAGCAGCAGTATTTGATTCGGCTCTTCATTAACTCCTTTATGAGGTTTAAATAGTCTGGCAGCCACTACTGTTATGAAAAAATATAGCAGTTTGCTAAACACAACAAGGGAGACGAATGCAGAGAAACTATCCATATATGCGGTATAGTCATCCGTTATATATGTGATAAGAAGATTTACCAGAATCTCTGATATGCCCACTATAAGTGTCAAAAACGCGGCATGAAGTACAGCGGATTTGATTTTACACGAGAAGTTAAGGCCAAGTATAACAGTATTGACGGCAAAAAACATTCCTATATTTATCATCACAGCGTCATATTGAGCGACGACAAAAAGGAGTAGGTATCCCAATGTAAAACTTATAAACGTGTATATAGGACTTCTCTTTGCAGTTTAAATATAGCTTGTATATAGCCATGCGGTTACTGCCTCTGCAAGGAAAAGGATCGCATAGACTATCTTTTCACCAATCACTTTATGCTCTCCAAATAGACAAGGTACTTTTTGCTGAATTCTGAGTATTTACGTTTTGCCAGATATGCTTCTTTTATCCGGTCATCATACTTTAATACAACTCTATCCTTTTCAACTTTATATACATATCTCATGTTTATAATAAAGCTCCTGTATGTTGAGTAAAAGCACGGAAGTGTTAATATTTCACGCCAATGTTCAATATTGTCCGTTGATTGAAGTGTACCTTCACATGTATACACAGTTGTCTTTCTCTGAGACAGCTCAACGCATATAATACGTTCTGCCGAAATGACGGTTATGCCTCTGGCGGTGTTGATTGGAATTTCCTTCGTCTCCATACTATACTGATACACGGCATCTTTCAGGTTGCGAAACAGTCGATTTTTATCTATCGGCTTTGATAAGTAACGAAATACCTGAAACCGCATCGCTTCATCAAGATAATCCGGATAAGACGTTACAATAAAGATTTTTGCCTGAGGATTTATTTTCTTCAGTATTGCTCCTACGATAATACCGCTCCGTCCCGGCATTTCCACATCTAAGAAAGCAATATCTAAAGACGTTTCATGCTCAAGAAGTTCGTCACCGCTTTCGTAGAACGCAAATTCCGGCATAGTGCTACCCAGCCCTCTGAAGAACTCTGAAACATATCTCTGGAGCTGATTCAAAATCTCAACATTATCGTCGCAGAAGACAATACGCATAATGGCAAAAACACCTCACAAGGTCGTTTTTGCCATTATATCATAATTAAATAAAATTGTCATTATTCCAGTTGCTTTCTTGCCTGAGAACCATATGGTGCACGATGTCTTCTAACAGTGCTATATCCTCAGCCGTACACAGAGCTAAGCCGTCAATCAAATTCTGCGGAACGCCATGAGAATGCATAGTACCCATGAGCAGATAGTCAGGTGTGACACGAAGTATATTACATAGATTTATCAGCACATCAAAACTCGGTTTTTCTCGCCCACGCTCGATATTTGATAAATGATTTCTGGAAATATCAACTTTCTCCGCAAGTAAATTTTGACTTATCCCCAACCGTCTTCGCCTTGCAGCGATTCGACTCCCCATTTCAACAAGGTTACATTCCATAGTATATCACCCATGTGAATTTTATCAGGAAAGCGTGCGAATTCCGACAATGTGTAGCAAAACAATTTTGCTACACATTACATCATCTGCATTTTTTATTCCGTTTAATCTGTTTTGGCGGGAAATTGCACATTTTGTGCATCAACTAAATACCTTGAGCGAAGCAAGTATGCAGCATACAGCTTTCTGTTCAGTTTACTGCCGCTTTGCCTTGTAATAATCATCGGGTGTGCTGTCAACATGGTTATCGAGGGGATTCTGATGGTCATCCCGTTCATGCTTATCAGAAAGTTCAGCGGCGGGTTCCATCTCAATTCGTCGGCTGTGTGTTTCGTGTCCTCAACGGCGCTTCTTTCGCTCTTCATATTCATAGTCAAATTCGTTACGATAAGTGCACAGATTCCTCTGTTTACGGGCGGCGTGGTGCTTGCCGCAATACAGATTTTCTTATGCAGCCCGATTGATAATGAAGCCCGGAAGCTCAGCGAAAAGGAAACGGTCACGTTCAGGACAGTGGCAAGAGTAATGGTTATCGTGTTCTTGGCCGTATATGTAATCCTGACATGCGTGAAGCAGTGGCGGTTTTCCGTTCCCGTCGGGGCCGGTATCATTATCACAGCACTACTGCAACTTCCCTGTCTATTTACCAGAAAACGCAGCGCCACCTGACTTTATAATTAAAGCTCTTAATCCGCATAACACAACCTCATATTTATTTTTGGGTTCCAGCATATCTCATGCAGGGGAGCCAAAACAAACTCCTCATTCCTTATATCAACAGAATAACGGCCTCCACTCCCCTGCAATGTACGTTGCAGGGGTTTTTATTGTTATGGTTCTCGACATCTATCACATAAAACGTGACGATACTATGCGATGCACTATTGAACAAAACTGCCCATATTTATAGTATAATTTAATCACATTAAAGGGGTCAGAGAACATTTATGTGCTCTTACTTAGAAGCCGAGCAATAACTCTGCGCAAGCCTCACGCCCTGTTTTCGCGCTGCCGTTCTCCTCCTTTTCTGGCTTTTCGGTATCATAGATAAAAAGGAAGGATAAAGATATGTTCTATGTTTACATGCCAGATAAACGCAAGGAGATTCCAATCACCGCTGACCGAATCCTCAGAAGTCTTGAGGCGTCCGGTCGATACACCGGTTTCGACTATGCAATATACATGATAGAGCAAGTCGTAAACTCCGGCGAAAGTATCCAGCTGATAACGAAACGGTTATACCCAGAAACGGCAAAGCACTTCGGCGTAAAACCACACTCGGTAGAACACGCCCTGCGCACGCTGATCGGCACCTGCTGGGCACATGGAGACAGGGACGCGCTGAACGAGATTGCGGGCAGGGTGCTCACCCACGCCCCAAGCAACGCAGAATTCATAGATATGATAGCGGCATACATAAAGAATGGAGGGAGGCACGAAAATCCTATGGAGCGGCTTGCTCACCGCCGTCTGTTTGCCTTTGATAAATAACGTGATCTACAAAAATCCGCACATGGTACTGTGCGGATTTTGTTGTGTAATGTCGAGAAATACTTCTCATGGTGAGAACTATTTTTGAGCCAATGCCAAAGGTCGGCTGAACGCTTGCTTTTGGCATTGGCTCATTATATCAACTGTACTGAAATAAACTGTATGTATGACGGGGAGGGGTGAATATGTACATTGATGCAATTGAAAAGCTTGCCTCGGCTGATATTCGCAATATAGATGCAGACAGCTTGATTGATGCAGGAGATATGAGCTTGGATACAAATATACCGCTGGAAAGTCGTGCGCAGTATTTGGTCAGACAATTAGGGAATCCATACTGTTTCAAGGTCGGCAGCATAACGGTAAAACTCGAATTTGACAACAATGCACCAGACCTGCAAGATAGCTTGACAGACTTTTTCGTTAGAAAGAAAAATGGCCTGTAACGGCTTTGCAGAAATTTGACTCACATTTACGCTTGTACTATAATAATAGTGTAGTGTGATGGAAGGAGGAAAAATGGCTGTAAATAGCCGTACCGCAGTAAGCGGAAGAAGAACAAGAACATGGTTGATTGGGGTGTACATACGTCTATCTAAAGAAGACGCACGACATCTCGATGAATCAGAAAGTGTTACAAACCAGCGCTTTATTATAGAGGATTATATCGCTTCAATGGATGATGGAGACGAATACCGCATAGTTGACGAATATGTCGATGACGGGATTTCAGGCACAACAGACGACGAGCGAGAAGATTTTCAGCGAATGCTCAAAGATATAAGACGCGGCAGAGTAAACTGCGTCATAGTAAAAGACCTTGCGCGCTCTTTCAGAAACTACAGTGATCAAGGCTATTACCTTGACGACTGGTTCCCGCGTTATAACGTTCGCTTCATATCTCTTTATCATCAGCCACTGGACAGTTATAAAGAGCCGAAGCTCATGCGAAGCATCGCTGTACCGATTCAAGGCGTTCTGAATGAAAATCACTGCGCCGAGACCTCAGAGAAGATTCGGGAAGTGTTTGACATGAAGCGACGCAACGGCGAGCACATAGGCTCGTTCGCCGCTTATGGCTGGCTGAAGGATCCGCATGCCAAGAACGCTCTTATACTTGATGAAGTCGCCGCGGAGGTCATAAACAACATGGCCGATATGGTGCTCAATGGAATGAGCCTGAACAAAATTGCGGAGCATCTTAACGACCATGATATTCCATGCCCGGCAGTCTATAAACGTCAGGCTCTCGGCCTAAAGTATTGCAATCCACAGCTTGATAAAGGCATAAAGCCATTGTGGTCGGGATCAAGCATACGCCGCATTCTGACAGATCGTATGCTCTGCGGGGACTTGATTCAAGGACGTTACCGGATAAAAAGCTACAAGGTGCATATTCAAGAGCGTGTTCCGGAAGAAGAATGGTTCATTGCTGAAGACGCTATTCCGGCTGTGATGAGCAGGGAAAAGTTTGACAAGGTTCAAAACGCATTAAACCGTGACACGCGCCGTTCTCCAAAAGAAGTAGACCTGTATCTCTTCAGCGGATTTCTACGCTGCGCTGACTGTGGAAGAGCTATGAGCCGCAAAGTTTCCGGCAGTATAGTCTATTATATATGTAAAACATATCGTGACCTGTCCAAGAAAGCCTGTACGATTCATTCCATACGGCAAGACAGATTGGAAGAAGCAGTTCTGTATGCCATTCGGCAGCAGATATACCTCGCTGTAGATTATACGAAGCTTGTTGACGATATCAACCGCGCACCGACGGCAAAGACGCAGTCCAAGAGGCTGCTGGACGCGATAGAGCAAAAGGAAAAGGAGCTTACAAAAATATCCCGCTATAAACAGGCAATCTATCAGGATTGGAAAGACGGTGAAATCAGTCAAAGCGAGTACCGCGGTATGAAAGCCGATTATGAACGTCAGATTGAAAGTATCAACACTGCTCTTGAGAAGCTGCGCAGGGAAGAACAGGAGCTGGAGACTGGCATTGATACCGAAAATCCTTGCCTTGCAGCATTCAGGCAATACGGGAATATAGACCGGCTCACAAGAGATATTCTCATCGAGTTCATTGATACGATATATGTCTACGAAGGCGGGCGCATAAGCATAAAGTTCAGATTTGCCGACGAATTCCGCAAAATACAAGAGTATATAGACCTGAATATTGCAAAAACAACGGATTAAACCGTTGCTTTTAATTGCGGCTGACCGTTCCCTAAATGGTGTGCCTCGACTGGCCCGCAGGGGCCTGCCGGGACGACGGCGACAAATGAAAACGCTATGCTCTACAACACCGACGCGCAGACTGTCGCTGCCGGCGGCACGCTGACGCTCCCCGCGAACTCCATCAACTCCACCGGCAGCATCACGGCCTCCGGCACGACCGGCGTGACGCTGGCTGCGGGGCAGTACCTCGTGACCTTCGTGTCCGACGCAAACGTCGCCGCGGCGGGGACGCTGGGCGCGGCGCTGGAGCTTGGCGGCGCGGCACTGCCGTACGCGGTCACAGCCGAGACGCAGGACGCGGCGGGCGCCGACCGCATAACGCTGACGGCGATAGTCACGCCCACAACGGCGCAGCCGCTGACCGTGATAAACAGCAGCGGCTCCTCGAACACCTACACGAACAGCACGCTCACCATAGTGAAACTTGCGTGACCTTAAAGCACACTCTTTTACAACGAAAAGCACCCCTTTACAGGGGTGCTTTCGTCATATCTTATCGTCTTTTTGTCACACGATCCTGCGGGCTTCATAGCCGCGGGTCGCGTAGTAGCCGGTGGTCAAGTCGGTGATGATAACGCCGCTGCGAGAGTTCGCCGCATGGACGAACTGGCCGTTGCCGATATACATGCCGACATGGCCTATGTAGCCGTTGGAGTAGAAGCACAGAATGTCGCCGGGCTGAAGATCGCTGGGATCAACATGGACGCCGTTGCGCGCCTGATCCTCCGCGACGCGGTTGAGCTGATATCCGAACTGGCTGTACACATAGTACATCAAGCCGGAGCAGTCAAAGCCGGTGGAAGGAGAAGTGCCGCCCCAAACGTAATTATAGCCGACAAACTGAAGCGTGTACTCGGCAATCTGCCGCCCAAGCTCGGAGCCGCCCGTGCCGGGGACTGCGGGTGCAGTAGTCGTGACGTACTGGCTGTAAACATAGCCGGACTGACCGTCGATAGTGCAGGCCGTCCAGTCGCCGGATGTACCGGTGACGCTTATTTCCTTACCGGTGTTGTATTCGCCGAGTATGGAGGAAGAGAGGGACGGGCCGCTGCGGAAGCGAACCGTGTTGCCGCGGATATACGCGGTGGTCGTTTCGGGCTCTTCAACGGTGGTGTCGCTGCCGGGCTTCGTGGTAGTGACGTACTGGCTGTAAACGTAGCCGTTCTGGCCGTCGATGCGGCAGGCAGTCCAGTCGCCAGAGCTGCCGGTTATGGTAAGCTCCTTGCCGCGGTTATAGCTGTTTATAATGCCGTGGCTGGTGGAGGGGCCTGTACGGAAACGGACGCTGTCACCGCTTATGTATCCCGTCGTCTCGACAACGGGGTCAGGCTCCGGAGTGGGTTCGGGCGTTGGTTCCGGAGTAGGCTCAGGAGTAGGTTCAGGAGTTACTTCCGGAGTGGGAGCCGGAGTCTCGCTGCTGTCGCTCTTCAAGGTGACGTACTGGCTGTAAACATAGCCCGTCTGATCGTTTATGATGCAGGCCGTCCAGTCGCCGGAATAGCCGGTGACGCTCAGCTCCTTGCCGGTGTTATACTCGCCCAATATGGTGGAATCCGTGGACGGGCCGCTGCGGAAACGGACATACATGGCGTTGATCGTACCCGGCTGAGCTTCGCCGTCCACAATGACTTCCGCGCCGCCGCTTTCGCCGCTGTCCGCCTGTACGCTCAGGTACATGGAGGACATGAAGCCGTCTCTGCCGTTATAATTCACGGCATACCAACTGCTGTTCGAACGATCGGTCACAGTGACGCTGACGCCCTTGGGCAGGCAGTCAAGTATCGAATATCCGGTACCTGGGCCGCTGCGGAAGTTGACGTCGCTTGCGGTGACGGTGGCATTCTCGGCGAAAGCCGGGATCACCAGCAGCACACTTATAAGCAGAGCAATGGCGATCGTCCTGATAACTGATTTGCGCATTTGAAACAGATCCTTTATCTAAGATTATCTGGAGGACAGCGCACGCTCAAGCCACACCACGGCAATGTCTATCGCCGTATAGAGACTGTCTTTCTCGCTCTTTTTCACGATGCGGTCGCGCGACTTGATTG
>ENA-ORTG01003584-ORTG01003584.1-human-gut-metagenome-genome-assembly--contig:-NODE-3584-length-10867-cov-2.985757_pt1 | contig 10867 bp, 9 predicted proteins | sample MGYA00241906_ERZ509176 | MGnify/ENA primary metagenome ERZ509176 (study PRJEB26280, sample SAMEA2338811) | human gut metagenome | biome: human gut; feature: human-associated habitat; material: faeces... | reverse complement strand
GATCGTATGGAAGTCATCGAGATTTCCAGTTATACGGAAAATGAAAAAGAACACATTGCGAGAGAACATCTGATTCCAAAACAGATGGAAGAGAATGGTATCGAGAAAGGAAAGTTGACGATTCAGACAGCAGCCCTTAAGAAGATCATCAATAATTATACAAAAGAAGCCGGAGTTCGAAACCTGGAGAGAACCATCGGACAGATATGCAGAAAAACTGCACGTCTGATCATGGAAGAAGATAAAAAGAAAGTTACAGTGACTTCAAAGAATCTGTCAGATTTTCTTGGAAAAGAGCATTTTAACTATCTTATGGCAAATAAGAAAGATGAGATTGGTATTTCCCGCGGGCTTGCCTGGACACAGGTGGGCGGCGATACACTGCAGATTGAAGTCAATGTAATGCCCGGAAAAGGTGAGCTGATGCTTACCGGACAGTTGGGAGATGTTATGAAAGAGTCTGCACAGGCAGGTATTACTTACATTCGTTCCATTGCTTCTGACTATAAAGTTGAGCCGGAATTTTTTCAGGAAAACGATATTCATGTGCATATTCCGGAAGGGGCAGTACCAAAAGACGGACCATCCGCAGGTATTACCATGGCAACTGCAATGCTTTCTGCAATTATCGGCAGAGAGGTGCGTGCAGATGTGGCTATGACCGGTGAGATCACACTTCGTGGTCATGTGCTTCCGATCGGTGGTCTGAAAGAAAAGCTTCTTGCGGCCAAATATGCCAAGATCAAGCAGGTTCTGGTACCGAAGGATAACAAACCGGATATTCAGGAGATGGATGCCGAGATTCTTGATGGACTGAAAATCTCCTTTGTAGATAATATGAATGAAGTGCTGCATGAAGCACTTGCCTGATAATCGAAAGAGGATTTTATGATCATAAAAAGTGCAGTTTTAGATATCGTATGCGGTATTACCAGTAAGATTCCGGATACCGGTCTGCCGGAGGTTGCATTTGCAGGTAAATCAAATGTTGGCAAATCGTCTCTGATCAATGGACTGATGAACAGGAAAGCACTGGCACGTACCAGCGCACAGCCTGGTAAAACGCAGACGATCAATTTTTATAAGATCAATGATGAACTTGATCTGGTGGATCTTCCAGGTTATGGATATGCGCGGGTTACACCGGCCGAGAAAGAAAAATGGGGAAAGATGATTGAAAATTATCTTCATACTTCACATAATCTGAAAGCCGTTTTTCTCCTGATCGATATCCGTCATGATCCTTCTGCAAATGACAGACAGATGTATGAGTGGATCCTTCACAACGGATATGAGCCGATCATCATTGCAACGAAACTGGATAAACTGAAACGCAGTCAGGTTCAGAAGAATCTGAAAGCGATAAGAGAAGGCCTTCAGCTGAAAAAAGGAACTACAGTTATCCCTTATTCAGCAGAGACAAAGCAGGGCAGAGATGAGATCTGGGAACTGATCGAATCTCTGACCGGTGGAGAGCCTTCCGAAGAAGCCTGAAAGGACTAGAAAGATGGGAATCATCAAAGCGGCAAAACTTGCATTTGACTATTTAAGATATGACGAGGACGGAAATGTAGAAGCTACGCAGAGAGCAGTTGATGGTGTGGATTTGGACATTCAGGCAGGTGAATTTGTAGCAGTACTGGGTCATAATGGTTCTGGTAAATCTACTTTTGCAAAGCATATCAATGCACTGCTGCTTCCGACAGAAGGTACGATCTGGATTGATGGAATCGATACATCAAAAGAGTCGGAACTCTGGAAAGTACGCCAGAAAGCCGGAATGGTATTTCAGAATCCGGATAACCAGATCATCGGAACTGTAGTGGAGGAAGATGTGGGATTCGGACCGGAAAATATGGGGATATCTACCGGTGATATCTGGAAACGCGTGGATGAGAGTCTTGCAAAAACAGGAATGACGGCCTATCGTCATCATTCACCGAACAAACTGTCCGGAGGTCAGAAGCAGCGGGTTGCGATCGCCGGAGTAATGGCGATGCGCCCACAGTGTATCGTTCTGGATGAGCCGACTGCCATGTTGGATCCGAATGGACGAAAAGAAGTTCTGGAGGCAGTTCATCAGCTGAACCGGCAGGAAAATGTTACGGTCGTTCTGATCACACATTACATGGAGGAAGTCATTGATGCAGACCGGGTTGTGGTTATGGATGACGGTCATGTAGTGATGGAAGGAACACCGAAAGAAATTTTTTCTCAGGTAGAGACCTTGAAAAAATATCGCCTGGATGTGCCACAGGTAACTTTGCTGGCACATGAACTGAAACAGTCCGGAGTGGATATTCCGGATGGAATTCTTACTACGGAAGAGTTGGTAAATGCCTTATGTCGATAGAATTAAAAAATGTAACATACACATACAGTCCTGGAACTTCCTATGAGATTCATGCATTAAAGGATATCAATCTGAATATTCCGGATGGGCAGTTTATTGGTGTGATCGGACATACAGGCAGTGGAAAGTCCACACTGATCCAGCATCTGAATGCACTGATCCGGCCGACTTCAGGAACAGTATCTTACAATGGTGAAGATGTATGGGCAGAGAACTATAATCGACGCGCACTTCGAAGTGAAGTCGGTCTGGTGTTTCAGTATCCGGAGCATCAGCTTTTTGAAAGTGACGTGCTTTCGGATGTCTGCTTTGGACCGATGAATCAGGGAAAGAGCAGAGAAGAAGCGGAAGAAGAGGCGAAGAAAGCACTTCTTCAGGTTGGGTTCAAAGAAAAAAATTTCAAAAAATCTCCATTTGATCTGTCCGGAGGACAGAAAAAGCGTGTTGCGATTGCCGGAGTTCTGGCAATGAATCCGAAGATCCTGATTCTGGATGAGCCGACAGCTGGTCTGGATCCAAAGGGAAGAGATGAGATCCTGGATCAGATTGCAGAACTTCACAAAGTCCGCGGCATTACGATCATTCTGGTATCACACAGCATGGAAGATGTAGCCAAATATGTGGAACGCCTGATCGTAGTCAATCACGGAAAGATTGCTTTTGACGATATACCGAAAAAGGTATTCGCACATTATAAAGAACTTGAAGAGATGGGGCTGGCAGCTCCTCAGATTACCTATATTATGCATGCCCTGAAAGAAAAAGGACTTCCTGTAGATCCAGCAGATACAACGGTGGAAGAAGCGAAGCAGGATATTTTGCATGCACTTCGGGAAATGAACTCATCCTTGCTGAAAGGAGGAGTCCAGAATGATTAGAGATATTACGATTGGACAGTACTATCCTGCGAAGTCTGTGATCCACAAATTGGATCCTAGAACAAAACTTTTTGGGACACTGGTTTTTATCATTTCTGTATTTTTGTTTCACTCAATTGCCGGTTATGCGGTAGCGACGGTGTTCCTTGCAGGAATGATCCTGATTTCCACGGTTCCGGTGAAGTTTATCTTTAAGGGACTGAAAGCCATCTTTATGATCCTGCTGATCACGATGGTGTTTAATATATTCCTGACACCAGGGGAAGCACTTGTGAGTTTTGGAATCTTTAAGATTACAAAGGAAGGACTTTCCATGGCAGTCCGTATGGCAATCCGACTGGTTTATCTGGTAATTGGTTCTTCGCTGATGACATTGACAACGACACCAAACCAGCTGACCGATGGTCTGGAAAAAAGTCTCCGTCCATTAAACAAGATTCATGTTCCGGTACATGAGATTGCGATGATGATGTCGATTGCGCTTCGCTTTATACCGATTCTTCTCGAAGAGACGGATAAGATCATGAAAGCACAGATTGCCCGTGGTGCGGATTTCGAAAATGGAAATCTGATCCAGAAAGTCAAAAACATGGTTCCATTGCTGGTGCCACTGTTTATTTCCGCATTCCGTCGTGCCAACGATCTTGCAATGGCGATGGAAGCACGCTGTTACCGCGGTGGCGAGGGCAGAACAAAGATGAAGCCGCTTCAATATAAAAAGCGGGATTACCTGGCCTATGGTATGCTGGTTTTGTATCTGATCTTAATAGTTGCTGAAAAGCTTGTTTTAGAGTGATTTCAGCTCTGTTTTAAATATTATAATCAGATGGAAGTCCCAATATAGGAAGTAAGAAAATGAAACGAATTATGCTGACCGTTGCCTATGATGGAACGAATTACTGTGGCTGGCAGATTCAGCCGAATGGAATTACCATTCAGGGTGTACTCAATGATGCATTGACAGATCTTTTGGGGGAAAAGATTGAGATCATGGGTGCAAGCCGTACAGATGCAGGAGTACATGCACTTGGAAATGTAGCAGTATTTGATACGAATACACGCATTCCGGGCGAAAAGATTTCCTATGCACTGAACCAGAGACTGCCGGAGGATATCCGGATCCAGTTGTCAGAAGAAGTGGAGCCGGATTTTCATCCAAGATACTGTGACAGCGAGAAAACATATGAATATCGCATTCTGAACCGTAAATTTCCGGTTCCGACGGAACGTCTGTATTCCTATTTCTATCATTATAAGCTGGATGTGGACAAGATGCGGGAGGCGACCTCCTATCTGATCGGACGTCATGATTTTGCGAGCTTCTGTGGAACAGGAGCACAGGTGAAATCTACGGTCCGTACATTGACGGGAATCGATATCTGGCGCGATGGTGATATCGTAACGATCCGTGTCAAAGGTGAGGGATTCCTTTATAACATGGTGCGCATCATTGCTGGAACACTGATTCAGGTTGGAAATAGCCAGTATCCGCCGGAACGTGTAAAGAAGATCCTGGATGCCTGTGACCGTTCGGTTTCCGGACCGACTGCACCCGCACATGGACTGACACTGATGGGAATTGAGTTTTTTGATTAAAAATTTAAATGAATGCATATAAACAAGGCAGGGCTTAAGGTTCTGTCTTTTTTTATGGAAAATTCTTTTATTTCATTTTGTAGAATCATATCAATCCGTGGTTATAACCACATCTTTATGGTGGAATGTATATTATATTAGATTTGCAAAGAAAATAGAATATACGTTAACGCAATAAGGAGGTTTAACCATGGGAAATAAAGAAAATAAAATGTTTTGTTTTCAATGTCAGGAAACAGCAGGATGCAGTGGATGTACAGTATCAGGGGTATGTGGCAAGAAGCCGGATGTAGCAGCAATGCAGGATCTTCTTGTTTATGTGACAAAAGGATTAAGCGCAGTGACTACGGAGCTTCGTTTCGATGGAAAAGAGATTGAGGCCTATGTAAATGAGATGATCATAGTGAATCTGTTTACGACGATCACCAATGCGAATTTTGATAAAGATTCTATCATTGAACGAATTAAAAATACATTGGCGACAAAAGAAGAATTGATCCGGAAAGTGGAAAATCGAGAAGTACTTCCGGAAGCAGCACTCTGGAAAGGAACGGAAGCGGATTTTGAAGCAAAAGCTTCTCGCGTGGGAATTCTTTCTACAGAGAATGAAGATATCCGCAGCCTTCGTGAACTGATCACTTACGGGCTGAAAGGACTGGCTGCTTATGCAAAACATGCAGCGGCACTTGCACATACCGATGTGGAGATTGACGCATTTCTGCAGAGGGCACTTGCAGCGACTCTGGATGATTCCCTGAGTGCAGATCAACTGACTGCACTGACACTGGAGACCGGAAGTTACGGTGTGAAGGTGATGGAACTTCTGGACAAAGCCAATACAGAGACTTATGGAAATCCGGAGATCACAAAAGTTAACATTGGGGTTGGAAAAAATCCAGGAATCCTTGTTTCCGGGCATGATCTTCGAGATCTGGAGATGCTTCTGGAACAGACACAGGGGACAGGTGTGGATGTTTACACACATTCTGAGATGCTTCCGGCACATTACTATCCGGCTTTCAAGAAATATTCGAACTTTATCGGAAACTATGGAAATGCATGGTGGAAACAGAAAGAAGAATTTGAGCGTTTCCACGGTCCGATTCTGATGACGACAAACTGTATCGTGCCGCCAAAGGACAGCTACAAGGACCGTATGTACACGACAGGAGCAGCTTCCTATCCGGGATGCACCCATATTCCAGGTGCTATCGGAGAAGAAAAAGATTTTTCTGCGATTATCGAACAGGCAAAGAAATGTCCGGCGCCGGAAGAAATCGAGCATGGTGAGATTGTGGGAGGATTTGCACATGCACAGGTACTTGCCCTTGCAGATAAGATTGTGGAAGCAGTCAAATCCGGAGCAATTCGTAAGTTTGTTGTTATGGCAGGATGTGATGGACGTGCAAAATCCCGAAACTATTACACGGATTTTGCCAAAGGATTGCCAAAAGATACCGTGATCCTGACTGCCGGCTGTGCAAAATATAAATATAATAAGCTGGATCTGGGGGATATCGGTGGAATTCCGAGAGTCCTTGATGCTGGACAGTGCAACGATTCCTATTCTCTGGCAGTGATCGCACTGAAATTAAAAGAAGTTTTTGAGCTGAATGATATCAATGAACTTCCAATCGTGTATAACATTGCGTGGTATGAACAGAAAGCCGTGATCGTGCTTCTGGCGCTGCTTTCCCTTGGCGTGAAAAATATTCATCTGGGACCGACATTGCCGGCATTCCTCTCCCCGAATATTGCCAAGATTCTGGTGGATAACTTTGGAATCAGCGGAATTGGAACCGTGGAAGAGGATTTGAAAAATCTGATCGGATAAGAAATTTTGAATCAGATGATGTTTCCCTTGACTAACCGCACCTGTATATGATTAAATCAACAGGAATCAATCATATATATCTATATGAGGGAGTAGTGGCGCACAGCGTGGCAAGTCAACATCCTGACCGCTGGTCTGGCTTGTCTTAAATAACGAGACTCATGTATGGCAAAGTTACTGTAAAAGTAACGTTCTGTTTGCTGTACATGGAGTCTCATTTTTGTATGTACGAAGAATAATAAAGCCACACAAATTTGTACGTAAATAAAGATTACTGTGAATAGTGACACATATAGCAGACAGTGGCAGATCATTTGGAGGGAATGGGTATGATTACTTTTCTGGCATCACTTTTTATCAAGGACAGTAAAAATTATAAAGAACCATCGGTAAGGCAGGCATACGGAGTATTAAGTGGGGCAGTAGGAATCGGACTGAATATTTTGCTGTTCTTTGGAAAATGGCTTGCCGGTACGATCAGTGGTTCGATTGCAATTACTGCAGACGCATTCAACAACCTTTCAGATGCCGGATCGTCGATCATCACGTTGATCGGCTTTCGGCTTTCCGGACAGGAACCGGATCCGGAGCATCCATTTGGACATGGAAGAATGGAATATATTTCCGGTCTTCTGGTGTCCGTTGCAATTCTTGTCATGGGATTTGAACTGATCTGGTCCTCCATCGGCAAACTGCGAAGTCCGGAACCGATTGAGAGCAGTACACTGGTATTCGGCATTCTGATCGCATCGATTCTTGTAAAGCTGTACATGTTTTTTTACAATCATTCCTTAAGCAAAAAGATAGAAAGTGCAGCAATGAAGGCAACATCGGTGGACAGCCTGAGTGATACAGTTGCAACAACGCTGGTTCTGATCGCAACACTGATCAGCAAATATACAGGATTACTTCTTGATGGCTGGTTTGGTATTCTGGTAGGACTGTTTATTCTTTATACCGGAGGTTCTACACTGAAGGAGACCATAGACCTTCTTCTTGGTCAGCCGCCGAAACAGGAGTTTATCGATGAGGTTAAGGAAATCGTGCTGGGACATTCAATGGTACATGGCGTGCATGATCTGATCGTGCATGATTATGGGCCGGGGCGTGTAATGATCTCACTTCATGCTGAAGTGGATGTGAATGGAGATATTCAGGATATTCATGAACAGATCGATCATATTGAACATGAACTGCAGGAAAAACTGCACTGTTCGGCAACGATTCATATGGATCCGATCGTAACCGATGACAAAGAGGTCCTTGCGATGAAGGCAAAAGTTGAGGAGATGGTACATTTTCTGGATGAATCGTTCAGTATGCATGATTTCCGCATGGTGAAGGGATCGACCAGAACGAATCTGATCTTTGATGTGGAGGTACCGAGAAAAACATCTTATACAGACAATGAAATCGTGAACTGGCTGAAAGAAAGGATTCATGAACTGCCGGGGAGTAAATATTTCGCTGTCATTCAGATTGATCATGAATACTATTAAAAATATTGATGACAATACAAAAAGTTTTAGTTTGACAGGCCATATGGATTTGGTATAATAAATTAATCGTGGCAATATTCAGTGCGTAGAACGGTATAATCGCACCTTCAAAGGAAATAGCAGAGAGCTTCAAAGAAGAAGTAACTGTTGTTTCCTTTTTCATGTTATGAATAAATAATTCCGGAATGTTCCAATAACGTGAAAAGTAAAAGCCCGGTAAGAGAATTGAAAGAGAGGAAAGAGTATGGAAACAAAAGAAAAAAACACTGCAACGCCATATGATCTTGATGGAAAACCGCCATTGAAGCTGGCAATTCCGCTTGGCCTGCAGCATGTTCTGGCAATGTTTGTCGGAAACCTGACACCGCTTCTGATCATTACAGGAGTTTGTGGCATTGAGTCAGGAAGCGAACTTCAGGTAGCACTTCTTCAGAATGCTATGCTGATTGCGGGAATTGTAACACTGATCCAGATTTATACGATCGGACCGATTGGAGGTAAATTACCGATTGTTATGGGAACCAGTTCCGGATTTATCGGAGTCTGTAGAAGCGTGGCAGTAACCATGGGAAGTGGTGTGGCTGGTTATGGAGCAATTCTGGCAGCTTCTTTTATTGGCGGTCTGTTTGAAACAGTGCTTGGCGGATTCCTGAAGCCATTGCGTAAATTTTTCCCGGCAGTAGTAACTGGTACAGTTGTATTGTCAATCGGTCTTTCACTGATTTCTGTTGGTATCGGTTCTTTTGGTGGCGGAAATACCGCACCAGATTATGGTTCACTGGAGAACCTTTTTGTAGGTACGGTAGTTTTGGTTGTAATTATTGCACTGAAACATGGAACTAAAGGATTTACCAGCTTTTCTTCCATTCTGCTTGGTATCATTGTTGGATATGTTCTCGTATCTGTTATGGCGATGGTCCTTCCAACAACATTTACCTATGTAGATGAGACCGGCGCTACGATCGAAGCGACAAAATCATGGGTTATCAACTGGAGCAAAGTGGCAGATGCATCCTGGTTTGCAATTCCAAAGATCATGCCGGTCAAATGGGTATTTGATGCGAAAGCGATCGTGCCGATCTGCATTATGTTTGTGGTTACAGCAGTAGAGACGGTTGGTGATATTTCCGGTATCACAGAAGGTGGACTTGGAAGAGAAGCTACTGATAAGGAACTTTCCGGTGGCGTTATGTGTGACGGACTTGGTTCTTCACTTGCAGCAGTATTTGGCGTTCTTCCGAATACTTCTTTCAGCCAGAATGTAGGTCTGGTTGCCATGAATAAAGTCGTAAACCGTTATTCGATTGGTATTGGTGGAATTTTCCTGATCGCATGTGGCTTATTCCCGAAACTTGCGGCACTGATTTCCATCATGCCACAGAGTGTTCTGGGTGGAGCAGCAGTTATGATGTTCTCATCTATCGTAATCAGTGGTATTCAGCTTATTACAAAATGGCCATTGTCTCCAAGAAATGTAACAATCGTTTCTGTGGCACTTGGTGTGGGATACGGACTTGGTTCCAACTCTGCAGTACTTGCACAGCTTCCGGAGAGTATCAATCTGATCTTCGGCGGTTCAGGTATCGTGCCGGCAGCATTATTTGCGATCATTCTGAATATCATTCTGCCGAAGGATGAAAAGACGGAAGTTGAGATGGCAGAAGAGATATTGGCGGAGAAGAAAGAAATGGAAAGTAAATAAAAAGTTTATTTCTGCCGCGAAATTTCCAAGTTATTTTATTGCACCATGAAAATTTTTTATGTAATTATGAAAAAAGTCAGAAAATTTTATATTATGTATACAATTTTAAAATATCAACAAAAATTTAAATGAAAAAATTTGATATTTGGTTAATCTGTTTTGGTACTCGGTGCTATACTTCTAACCGTAAAAAGAAAACGAACTTAACAAAACCTCCTTTCACAAAACAAAGTTGAAGGCTGCTAAGCATCAGATTTTTGGAGGAAAAGACAAATGAATACTTTAAAAGCTGAAAAAAGAAGCATGGACGTTAAGGCAAAAAGACTGAGAAGAGAAGGATACGTTACAGGCAATGTATTTGGTCGTGAGATCGAAGGTTCTATTCCGGTAAAAATGTCTAAGTCAGAGGTTGACAAATTGTTAAAGACCGACCATAAGGGAAGTCAGGTTATGCTGGAAGTAGATGGTCAGACATATGATGCACTGATCAAAGAGGTTGATTTCAACCCACTGGCAGGCAGAGTTGATGAGATTGATTTCCAGGCACTGGTAAGCAATGAAAAAGTACATTCTGTTGCTGAGATTGTAATCGTAAACCATGACAAAGTAGCAGATGGTGTTCTCCAGGAGAACATGGAAGAAATAAATTACAGAGCTTATCCGTCAGCACTGGTTGACAAAGTAGAAGTCGATGTAGCCGGTCTGAAGGTCGGTGACACGATCCGTGTCAAAGATCTGAGCCTTGCAAAAGACAAAGATATCGACATTAAAGATGATCTGGAAGCTGTAGTACTGACAGTTGTTGCAGTTCATAACGGAGCAGTACCGGAAACAGAGACACCTGAGGAAGCAGAGACAGAAGAAGCAAAGTAATCTGCCTGATCAGAAACTCACACCAACAAAATATATGATAAAAGTTCCCTCCTGTAGAGTTGGTTCACAGGAGGGATTTTTTTATGTAATAGGAAATTACTCCGTAATGTTCCTATTACACAAAAACGCTCC